>OGVZ01000001.1_pt1 | contig 43383 bp, 33 predicted proteins | sample 1575881 | NCBI WGS metagenome assembly OGVZ01 (sample SAMN07581520, study PRJEB24739) | freshwater metagenome | place: Singapore | collected 2015-01
GTTTCCCAGTCACGATACAAAATGTTGTTAAAGTAATGGTTCCAGCATTTATAAACCAAGGTGATAAAATAATCGTCGATACAGAAACTCAAGAATATTTAAAAAAAATTAGCTAATGCCTTTACTTTCGGCCAATCTAAACGTGATGGAGAAGGCTTGTAAAAAAGCATCTAAACTTTTAATTCGTGATTTTGGTGAAATAGAAAAATTACAAGTATCAAAAAAAGGCCCCGGAGATTTTGTAACAAACTCAGATAAAAGGACTGAAAAGATAATTATTAATGAACTATCTCTTGCTAGACCTGATTATTCATTTCTAGCCGAAGAAAGTGGTTCATCTGAAAAAAATACTGAATTTAAATGGATTATTGATCCTATCGATGGAACTACAAATTTTTTGCATGGTGTTCCTTATTTTGCAATTTCAATAGGTTTAGAAAAAAATAAAGAAATTATATGTGGCATGATTTTTAATCCTATAACTAATGAAATGTTTTACGCAGAAAAAGGTAAAGGAGCATATTTGAATAATACAAGAATTCGTGTTTCATCAAGAAAAAATATCGATGAATGTGTTCTTCTTACTGGAGGTCCCATTCTTTCTTATAAAAATAAAGAAATATTTTTCAAGGAATATGAATCTGTAAGTAGAAAAGTTGCAGCAACTAGAAAATTTGGAAGTTCAGCGCTGGATCTTGCTTATCTTGCTAGCGGAAGATGTGATGGTGTATGGGAAAGAAACTTAAATTATTGGGATATTGCAGCTGGAATAATAATTGTTAAAGAAGCTGGTGGTACAGTTACTGATTTTAAAGGTGGTGATAAATATATTGAAGACAGAAACCTTTTAGCAACAAATTCAAAAATAGATAAAGATCTTATTGCTTTGCTTGCATAAATTCTTAAATGTTAAAAATTCTAATTTTTTTATTTCTTGATGTTCTAGCTTTTAGTGGAGTTTTAATATCAACTTTGCCATTTTTAATACATGAATATGGTGGCAATATTTTATTAATAACAATAATTTTTGGATCATTTTCATTTTTTCAATTCTTTACATCTCCATTCTGGGGAAGTTTATCAGATAGATTTGGTAGAAAACCACTTATTATTTTAAATTGTTTTGCAGAAATTTTAGCTAATTTAATTTTAGCAATTAGTGGAAGTTTATTAATGATATTCTTATCAAGAATAATCGCAGGTGTATTTAAAAATAATGTTTCTGTTGGTACCGCTTATATTGCTGACATTACTTCCAAAAAAAATCGAGCTAAAGGCATGGGTTTATTTGGTGTAGCGTTTGGCTTAGGATTTACAATAGGACCATTGCTTGTATTCCTCTTTGACCTCTACTAACCCTAGATCCCAATCCTTTAGTGTACCCAAATGATGTAAAACGTGGTGCCATTATCTGTAACTCCCGTTGACGCTCCCTAGAACAACATAGTTTGCTGCTGTTGATGCTGAACCTACAGTGTTAATTCCAGTAAAGTTATAAGTATCATAACCGTTCGTGGTGGTAACACCCGAAATTGCTGCTGCTAATGAACCACCAAACCATCTAATTGTCTCTGAAACTCCGTTAAGATTCACTGCAGTACAACTTCTAGCAGTTCCAGTATTTGTAACTACAACACTAAAAGTTAAAGTTGTATTATCAAAAGAACTATCTGTAGGAATGCCAGTTACATTTAATGTAATATTGCCAGTTGGATTTGTACAAATGGCAATATTTCCTCCACCAGTGTTATAAACAAGATTTACTGTATTTCCACTTACAAGAACTGATTTTTCACCAATAGATTGAAGTCTAGTATCAGTTTGTGTAGAAACTCCAGTATTGTTTACTCCCGATACAGAAATAATTGGAGAACCTGTAAGTCCTTGAGCATTTGTTGCTGTTGTCGCATTACCATCAAAAGTGGTAGCAGTAATGACGCCAGTTACAACGGCACCATCTGGTAACGTTGGAGCACTACCAGCAGTCCTACCTCTTAAATTTGTAACTCTTAGATCTGACATCAGATATCTCCTATTTGTAGAACGTCAATAACTAAGGTTTTACCTGCACCAACAGTAACACCAATTCCATTTTCAACTATGATATTTGGTATTATTGAGAAAATGACAGAGGGATCTGTCCCTGAATTTGTAGTATCAAATGTAATGTTCTGAGATACTGTAGTTTCTATATTAATATAACTGAATGGAGAATCAGTTTGATCTTGATATTTGATAACAGTACCAATTCCTGCACCACCACCACCACCACCAGAAATACTTACATCAATTGTGTCACCTCTAACTAAAAAGGTGTTACCAGTTCCCACAAAATTTAAAGTTTTTGCAGTTCCAACAACACTTCCTGCAGATTGAATACCAATTGTTGAACCAGTTACAGTACCTGTAATGGTAAGATTTCCATTAACTGAAACATTACCATAGATTGTTTGATCTGATTCTGCGGAAACAATCGCATCAGCAACACGAAAATCATCAAAAATCTGAAACTCTAATACATCTCCTTCCGTTGCAGGAGATAATAATGTAACTGATGATCCATCTCTTGCAGTATAATCAGTTCCATCTACAAGACGAATACCATTACGAAATACCGCAAGTTGGTTTATTCTATAACCACCAGTGACTGTAAAAAGCGTTTGAGATGCTGTTGCAGTTGCACTTATAGTTTTGGAAGCAACATTTGATGTTAATGATATTGGGCGTCCTATTGACATCTTATTGTTTTTTTAGTTATTTATGAAGGATAGGCGATGATGACGATACCAGAACCACCCGATCCACTGAGCGCGGCAGATGATCCTCCGCCACCACCGCCACCAGTACTCTGAGTTGCTGATGTTCCTGCGCCTGGATATGTACTAGTACCAGCACCACCACCACCAGATCCACCAGATCCACCAGTACCAGAACTATAAATTCCTCCTCCTCCACCACCAGCAAAATACCCACTTCCGGGATTTGGTCCAGGAGTTCCAACTGTTGCACTTGGATTTCTAAAAGTAGATGGAACTTGAACTCCAATTCCACCACCACCACCAGATCCACCAGATCCAGCAGATCCAGAAGCACCAGCACCACCACCACCGCCGGCGCCGCCAGTAACACCATTTCCACCAGGATTTCCTTGAGGTGGTGATGTTGGTGGAGTATTACCATTTCCTCCAATTACTGGTGAATCATTATACTTTGATCCTCCACCAGATCCACCCGAGTTTCCAGCTTGACCTGGATCAGCACCTCCACCTCCACCACCACCAGTTGAAGTTATAGTTGAAAATACAGAATTTGATCCATCATTTCCTCTATTATTGATAACTTGTGCTCCACCAGCCCCAACGGTAACTGGATAAACGCCAGGAGAAGAACTTACAGGCAATCCAGTAGAAGTTCTATAACCACCAGCACCACCACCAGCACCACCATATTGACCAGAAGAACTAGATCCTCCAGCACCACCACCTGCAACTACGACATACTCTACCGATGTTAGTGTGGGATTAGTGACTGTAAAAGTACCAGAACTCGTAAAGGTATGAATAGTTTGATTATTGTAATAACTTATAGCACCACCGGTTGCTTTTGCGGTTGCTGTTAATGAACCTATTTGATAACGAACTATTACGATTCCGGAACCACCAGAACCAGATGGAGTTGTGTATCCTACTGGATCTCCAAAAACACCACCACCACCTCCTCCGGTAGAGTATGTTCCATTCTGACCTGCTTTTAGTGTGCTAATGCCACCAGAACCTCCTCCACCGGGTCCTCCATTTGCAGTTCCACCACTTCTAAATCCACCACCACCGCCGCCGGCATATAGAACTGGATTTGATGGACCATATCCATAAACATTAGGAGCTCCATTACCTCCAGATCCTCCAGAAGTAGTAGAAGCATTCCCACCCAATCCACCGGCACCACCACCTCCACCTCCAGAATATCCGGTAGAAGCAGTTCCACTACCACCAGGATATCCTTGTTGAGTTGGTCCTGGATAATTTGTTCCAGCACCTCCAGAATATCCAGATGTCCCAGTAGATGCTCCACCACCACCAGAACCTCCTGTTAGTCCAGGAGAAACTGGTTGTCCTGCAGCTTGAGCTTTTGCTCCTCCTCCACCACCTGTTGCTGGACCAATTTTTGAAGATGGAGGTCCAATAAATGATTCAGTACCAGGAGATCCATTTGTGCCGCTGCCTGCGACAGCTGTTGCTCCTCCACCACCAACAGATACCGAATAAGGTGTTACAGTTGCAGAAAAAGATCCTGTAACAAATCCTCCTCCTCCACCACCACCAGTAGCAGCATCATGAGCAGGAGATGGTTGATTTGCTCCACCTCCACCACCACCAGCAACCACAAGATACTCAACAGTAGCAGGATAAGTACCTAATGCACTAACACTAAAAGTACCAGAAGAAGTAAAGATGTGTGCCCTATAAATTGCTCCTGGTCCTGGATCAGTATAATCACTAATGACACCTCCAGTTGCTGTAAGTCCTGATGGTGGTGGTGGTGCAGGAATTACAGCATCAGTACCACTTCTAATGAATGTGTCTAAGAACTGTTGTAGTGAATTATTGACTGATCTTACACCCATTTTATACTTTTTGAATATTTATGAAGGATAAGCAATTAAGACTATTCCAGAACCACCATTACCACTTGCTATTTTATAAGGAACTGTATTATTTCCTCCACCACCTCCACCACCTCCGGTGCTTTGAAGTGCATTTTGTGGTATTGGTGATGATACAAATGGTCCATCATTTCCACCAAATCCACCGCCACCAATACCACCCGACGCTCCAGTTCCAAGAGGAGGACTACCGGATCCAGGGCCCTGACCACCACCGCCGCCACCTGCAATATACCATTGATTGGATGGATCATAATATGTTGATGGATTTCTAAATGTCATTGGTAATTGTAATCCTGCTCCACCAGCACCAGCGGAAGCACCGCCAGCAGTTGCATTTCCACCAACAGCACCAGCACCTCCTCCACCTCCACCGGCGTATGCTGGAATATTAGAACCAGTTCCACCAGCATTTCCATATTCAGTTGCACCCGGATTAGTTGCAGGTTGTGCTGCTGGTCCTGGACTACTATTTCCTCCTGCTCCACCACCAGATCCACCAGTTTGTCCATTTGGATTGGGATTAGGACCCCAAGTTCCTCCACCACCTCCACGGTACGCTACATATGGTCCAGGTCCAGGATATGTCAATGTAGTATCTGTTCCATTATTTCCGACAGGCCAACCTGCATCATTTCCAGGAGTTGAATAAGTTCCTGCCCCACCAGCACCTACTGTAATTGGATATGCTGTACTCGCAGAAAATGGTAATCCTGGATGAATGACGACACCACCTGCACCACCGCCACCACCATGCTCTGTTCCACCAGCAGCGCCACCAGCAACAAGAACAATTTCTGCACTTGGAATAGAAGAACCAAGAACAGTAAAAGTACCAGAACTTGTAAAGGTATGAATTGTCTTACCACCATAATAACTAATAGCACCACCAGTTGCTTTTGCGGTTGCTGTTAATTGTGCTATTTGATAACGAACTACTACGATTCCGGAACCACCGGAACCTCCCAATCCAGTGGGGTGTGCAGATCCACCACCTCCACCACCTGTAGAATATCCGCCCCTACCTCCTGTAGCACCAGCACCAGCAGTTCCATTTTCCCCTGTAGTAAATCCATTTGCTCCTGCAGTTCCTCCCGTACCACCTTGAGCAGAACCAGCTCCACCACCTCCTTGTCCTCCATTTCCAGCGATAGTAGGAGTATATCCACCACCTCCACCACCGCCAGCCCAATAATATCCATTACCAGAGTTAATAGATGGGGGTGAAGGTATGATTTTTATTACCATTCCATCGCCACCATAACCCGGTCCAGATGGTCCACCGTTAGTACCAGCGGCACCCGCACCACCCCCGCCGCCACCTCTATAGTGAGGTCCAGCAGAACCTCCACCAGCATTTCCTTGTGTTGGTTGAGATGGTGAAGTTCCTGTTGTAGGAGCTCCTGGAGCGGGTCCATGTCCATAACCACCAGCAGAACCACCAGCAGCACCGGCAGAATATCCTGAACCTCCACCACCTCCACCTGAAGTTGATACGGGACCAAAAGAACTTGTTCCTCCCGCAACACCAGTTTGTGGTGGAGATTGTCCATTTGTATTATCGCCTACTCCGCCGCCACCAATAACTACTGGATAAGAACTGACTGATACAGGAAATGCAGATTGTCTTTTTGGTGCAGGAACATCTGGGTGATTAGATAGAAGACCTCCAGCACCTCCACCACCTCCAATATGTGAACCACCACCACCTCCACCAGCAACCACAAGATACTCTACAGTAGCAGGATAAGTACCCAAAGCACTAACACTAAAAGTACCTGATGAAGTAAAAATATGTGCTCTATAGACAGCACCAGGACCAGGTTCCGTATAATCACTAATAACACCACCAGTTGCTGTGAGTCCTGATGGTACTGATGCAGGTGTTACAGCATCAGTACCCGTCTTTGCGAGGTAATCTATGAAACTTGCAAGTGGGTTTCCGAGTGCTCTTAATGCCATTTTATAGTTTTTGAGTATTTATGTTAAGTATCTAACTATTACTATTCCAGATCCTCCCGGAGAAACCGGTGTGCCGGGACATTGGTTTGCATTACCACCACTTCCCCCCGATCCACCACCAGTATTTGCTGTGCCACCAGTTAAAGTTCCTGGATTTGGGCAACCACCAGGTTCTCCATTTCCTCCACCAGCGTATGGACCTCCAGATCCACCCCCAGTACCTCCAATAGAACTTGCTGGTGAATGACCACCTCCACCGCCGCCGCCAGCAAACCATCTTCCAGGAGATGGTCCCGGAGCCCCATAAGATGCAGGTAAGGGAAAAGGACAAGATACACCAGCACCGCCATGACCACATTGGGTTGGAGTTGCATTTCCGCCCGCTCCTCCGGCGCCACCACCACCACCGCCATTACCAGCAGGATCAGTTAAAGCATCACCATTTCCACCAGGAAATCCTTCAGTATACGGATATGGTCCACCTGCAGGTGCTGGGGTTGATGGATTTTTTCCAAATCCACCTGGCATGTCTATATTACTGCCTCCGCGGCCGCCGCCGCCGCCGCTTCCACCATTACCTGCAGGATCTGGTGCATATGCACCTCCATCTCCTCCACCAGAAACTGAAAGGGGTCCAAAAGAAGATGGATTGCCAGACGATCCGGACGCACCACCACTTCCTACAGTAACAGTTATATTTCCGGAATTTATTTGTTGAGAAGTAAAAGTTCTTACACCTCCACCTCCACCACCACCGCCACCGGTGCTGCCGCCGCCGCCGCCTCCTCCAACCAAAAAAACATCAACAGTATATGGAGAACTTGCATTAAATGGTGTAGAACTTCCTGGGGTTGTAAAGACATGATACTTATAACCATCTCCAGGAGTAAGAATAGTACCACCAGTTGCTGCGAATGTCTGCACAGCATTAGAAGCCCTATTTCCAGTTTGTCCGAATCTACTTCTAAAACTTGCTCTTGGATTACCAAATGACCTTACGCTCATAATCAGACTTCAACATCGCCGTTTACTAGGAAGTTAACTGCAGTTCCAATACCAGTTCCACCAACATCGGGAGCATTTACTTCTACTGAAATTGCATCAGTTGGAGTTAGAACAATTGGATAGTTAGTTTCAAAGAAAGTTGTTTCATTTGGAGCAAGGTCAACTCTCAAAATTCTATTTGCAGTTACAGCAACAGAAACTGGATTAGTATCTGGGTTAATGTAAAGAGAAACCCTAGCAGTTCCCAATCCAGTATTGTGCATCACAACACTTCTAACATAAGTTGTTGATGCAGTACCAGCGTCGGTAGAAGTCACTCCAGCAGTAAAGATACCAACTGTAGCAATACCTGTAACTGATCTAATACTTAATACTTTAGTCTTCTGGAGTGCCATCTTTTTATCTTTTTATGTATTTATTAAATGAATAGTGATGAAGTGATGTCTAGAGATGTTATTCCACCTCCTCCACCACCTTGAATACTAATATCAACTGTTGTGCCATTTAATGCAAAAGTATTACCTACACCAATAAAATTAAGTGTAGTAATTCCATATCCAATATTAGTTCCTGCTGAACTGATACCTACTCCAGATTGAGGAAGTCCGCTTAAATTACTTCCATCACCATAAAATGCAGAACCAGTAATAGTTCCACCAGCAGAAATATAACCACCAACCGTTAAATTAGTTCCTACTGTTAGGTTGCCTGGTGCTAAATCAATCGTTGCAATATTAAATGCTTTATATGCAACTAACTCAAGAACATCTCCACTTTGAGCAAAACTTGTTAAACCAACAACAGAACCATTTGTTGCCGTATAATCTTGACCTTCAATTAATCTTGCACCATTCAAGTATGCATCAAGATATCCAACTGTATATCCAGAAGCAAAGGTAAAATTAGTTTGAACTCCCGTTGGTTCAAATACCTGTCTTGCTACTACTACCGATGAATCACTCGGTGCTCTTCCAATATAACCGTTACGATCTGCCATATCACGCTACCCCTGTAAGAATACTGAGGTTTACATCAATAGCATTTGCAGTATCACAATAAATTCTAAGTTCATCATCACCTTCTAATAGAGTTTTACCAGTATCGGAGATAACAAAAGAACTTCCTGCAGGAACTGGAATCTTACTTGCAATTGCAGCAGTAATTCCTGCACTATTATCAAAAACTTCTACTGTCAAACTGACTTGATTACTAGTATTATTTGCAAATGTACCACCAATCAAAATACTTTTTGTTGCTGCAGGTGAAGTGTATGCAGTAGTAATGCCCAAAAACCTCACAATCTGACTAGATGTTGATGCAGTATTTGTTGAATTTCTATCTGCAATAACTTGCCCAGCACCAATCGTAGCAACTTTTGTTCCTGCAATAAAGTTTCCATTATCAATCAAGTCACCAACAGAAACTAATGCTGTTGAAATACCAGTAATTAAGTTGGTTGTAACACCAATAGAGCCTGCAGAACTGGTTGTTACAATTCCTGCTGCTCTTGTTAATGCGTTTGAAAATGATTCTGCCATTTTTCTTTATGTGTTAAGAGTATTTATTAACCGCCAAGAGCGATTGCAAGTCCAAGTGAAACACCTGGAGTAATTGTAACTGTTGCGCTGGTTCCAGCAGCAACCACATTTACGTTTGTTCCGGTAGTTGTTGCAAAATAGATTTCAGTAACACCAGCACCAATAAAGGTTGATTCGGATCCAACACCAATTGTTGCTGTTAAACCAGTTGCAGTTCCAGTTAGGTTTGAACCATCACCATAATAAGTAACAATTCCAGTGGTTGCGGTAACAATTCCAGAAGAAACTTGTACAGTTCCTAATGTCGTTATTCCTGTTACAGTTGCACTATTGGCAGTGAACGAATCAAATGTTAGATCATCAGCAACGTATAAATCACCACCAACATATAGATCTCCTCCTGTTGTAGTAATTCCTCCAGCAGATGCAAGAGTTGTAATACCAGCAATTATAACATTGTCATTAAATGTAGAGGATCCTACAAAAGTAGAAACTCCTGTCGCTTGGAAATTTTTAGTACTTGTTATGCCTACATTTAATCTATCACTAATGTTTGCATCTATTGCATTGATAGTTGTATCAGTGATTGTGATATCAGATCCAACAGCAAGACGAACACCGTTTGCCATTGTTGTTGTTCCAATGGCAAGACCATAGTTAAGACCAAAAGTATCAGTAGAGAATCCAAGAGTACCACTCCTGAACCACATCATCTGCTTATAAGTATCTGGAAGTGTATTGATTCCAGAAGCAGTGAATGATACTAGAGGACTTCCCTCTGTAGATGCAATTGCAACACCAGCATGGTTTGCCGTATCATCATTTGGACCTATTGTAGTTGTAAATCCAAGAATGATGTCTTTATTTGAAATATAAACGTCTTGACTCTGGAGAGAGAAGAATGAACCACCAATGGTGATATTTCCCGTAACGTCAAGATCGCCACCAACATTAACGTTCTTTTCAACACCCAAACCACCCTCAATTATAAGTGCTCCATTATTAAATGTGGTTGATTGTGTCGTATCACTAATGGTAGTAACACCGGATATGTTTAATCCATCTTGGATGTAAACATAATCTAGGAATGTTGCAACACCAACAAAAGTAGATAATCCAGATTCTCCACCAACATAAAGAGTATCTGTAACTGTTAGATTCTGAACTGTTGAGTCATCAAAAATAATATCATCAACACTCAAGTCTCCAGTAATTTTTACATCACCTTGAACATATAGTGCAGTTTGTCCTGTTGATACAGGTGAGCGAACATCTAATAAGTATCTTGGACTTGCAGTTCCAACACCAACAGATTGACCAAAACCAGTTGGGCCAGCAATAACACTAAAAACTGTTCCTGCAGTTCCAACTCTTAATTCATTTAAAACTGTAGCAATGCCAGTAACTCTAACATCCGTAGCTCCTATTCCACCATTAACATGAAGAATATAATTAGAGTCTGGAACAGAAGTACCAATACCAACACTATTAGTATCTGCATTCGCAAGAATTAGGTCTGTATTAACTTCAAGACCATTCTTGACTACAAAATTCTTGTTGAATGCCACGGTTCACTATCCCCGTTAAGTTTTAATTATTTATCTAATTAAAACAACCTAAAAATAATTTGAGCAATTCCACTACTTCCACCTTGTTGCGTAGAAACAATAGTTATTGATCCATCACTATATCCACTTCCACCGCCTCCACCACCTACATCAGATCCTCCCTGACCACCAGTTGCACCATTACCACCATTTCCACCATTACCTATTTTCAACCCACTTGTTTGACGAACACCATATCCCATTTTAAATCCTCTATTAATTGCTGCGCTATTTGTAACTAAAATTCCACTCTGTGTTGTAAATTGAACTTGTCCCAGATCACTACATGGAGGAACACCAAGAGGTCCATAATATGTTCCTCTTGCACATCTAGTAGTTCTTCCGCCGTTAGGAGCAACAGATTTAGTATCATTATACAATGGAATGGCATTAGTATTTGATCCAAATACACCATCTTGAGAAAGAGTTCCTTCAGCAATTAATACTCCTCCACCACCAGCACCTCTTCCATTACCACTAGCTCCTGCAACATTTACACCTCCACCATTTCCACCATTTCCACCACTTCCAGCATTTCCACCAGAACCAACACTAATGATCAAATTAGATTTTCTATAAATGTAAACTGCTCCAATTTGATTTTCTTGTGGTAGTGGAGTAATAACATATTCTTCATTTTTTTTAGCAACAAATCTAACTTTAGAATAACCACCTTGACCACCAACATATGAACCAAAATCAAGTCCTTTAGCTCCATAAATTTCAAGTTCCAAATTAACATCTTTCTCTGGAGCATAGAAACAAAGATTATTATATTGAGAAGGATTTGTGTTCGTATTGTAAGTAAATGTAGCATTTTCTAAATTAACATTAGATAAAATTGCTGTAGATAAATCGCCACCAATTGCTTCAAAGTTTATAATATCTCTTGGAGCAACAACTGTAAAATTTGAAGATCTAGAAGTAAGAGGTGAATTACATGCAGTAGGATGACTTACAATACAATTAACTTGATTCAATCCAATTTCACTTGAAGAAATTGTAAGATCTTTAGTTTGGGATCCAAACACTAAAGTCGTTGAACTAACTTGTGCTGTTATTAAATCAATTTTAAAAGTTCCATCGGTGCTTGTAGCAGATCCTTCACCCACAGCAAATGATGCATCAGTAAGTAAAGTTGGATGCAAATAACCAGATCCTCCACCACCTGCACCGTCTTCGCAGCATATTGATGCAGATGTTCCTCCACCTCCACCATAGTATCCTCCACCTCCTCCACCAGCGCCGGAACCACCTTGTAAAGCAGATCCTGCAGCACCTCCAGAACCTCCAGCGCCACCTGATGTTTGGGTTCCACCAAATCCACCACGAGTTCCAGCATTTCCAGAATTTCCTCCAGAAGATCCTCCACCTGCTCCACCACCAGCAGGATCATTGGATCCACCTCCACCGCCACCTGCAATAAGAATAGCATTTGAATGTGATACGGAATTTAAAAAGAGACCTGTAAATCCTCCTCCTCCACCACCACGGCCACTTCCACCCCCTCCATTACCACCACCAGAAAAACCTCCAGCACCACCATCAACACCAGCTCCACCAACTCTCAACTTATATTGAGTTCCTGCAACAAATGTAAATGTTCCTAGAGACTTTCCACCAGATCCACCAGAAACAGATCTTTCAATAGACCTTCCTCCTCCAGCACCAGAAGCAGTAATTAAAGTTTCTACATTATCACTAGAAACTAAAGTATATGTTCTACCAGATATGAAATTAGAGTACGTAGATATATTACTAAAGTCAATAACTGTAGATCCACCAAGGTCATCAGTAACAGTAATCGTTGCTGTTGAAGGAGTAACAGAATTTATTGAAGTTGTATTATCCGTAATATTATTACCATTTAACTGCCATTGATAAGATAAATTTTGATTACTTCCATCTGTTGCTGATGCAGTCACGGAGAAAGTTGCTGGATTTGACTGAGCAACAGTAGCATCAAGAGGTTCTGAAGTTATTACAATTGAGGTATCCAAATTTAAAGCAACGATGTTACTATCAAGAGGTTCATTAATAGCATTTCCTGTTGATCTAGCAGTTCCCGCAGTAACATCAGAACCTGGCACACCATACGCAGAAAATACATAATCTGCTCTCAAATACAAATTTCGGGTAATAGTATTATTGTATAAAGTCAGTGTTGTAGTTGCTGCGCCACTTATGGTTAATCCATCTCCACCAGAAGCAGGTGGATCATCAAATAAAGGACCACTCTGATCATACCAGCGATATGATATGCTACCAGTATTTGATGCAGGATTCTCTACATCTCCAATTGTTAAAAATGTCGCTGTTGCTATTCCAGTAAACGTTGCAGCAGAACCTGCACAAACAGTTATTGGTTCTGGTTGTTGAATAAAAGATAGAATAGGACCATTAAGATCAAGAGTAGTTTGTTTGCTATTTTTCATTTCAATTTACCTCAAGCAAAATTCTGACCAACAATGACTCCATATAGTCCAGAACTTGTAAGGTTACTACCATCAAAGGTCTTAAATGAATAGATATCAGACCTATTTGCTGTCGTTGTAACTCCAGGAAGAACTCCTCCACCTGGCCAATAAACTGGAATTGTTACTCCTCCAGAAGTTTTAAATGTATCTATACCTACAGAACGATTTCCCGTGCTATCTTGAGATATTCTAAGAGTAAATTCAGTAGATCCGGATGGAGCATTGATTAAAGTAAATTGTGTTATATTTGAAGTAGCTGTACAAATAAATGTTTGTGCCTTAGATAAATCTACAGTTACTATATTTCCAACTACAGTTGGATAATCAACACTTTCACTATAAGTTTTAAGTCTCGTATGACCTTCAACATCAAGTTTTGCTCTCGGTATTGTAGTTCCAATACCAACATTTACTCCAGAAGTTATAATTGTCGTACCTGAAGTACCGACAGATAAAGTTCCAGTTGTTACAATACCAGCATTAATATTTCCAGTGCCACCACCAAGATTATAAGAAGTTGCAGTTAATATACCAGTAACAATGGTATTATTTGCACTTAATGTACCATCAAATCTAGCAGTATTGTTTACCCAGAGTGATGTCCCACCCGCACCAATTGAACCAACTTCAAGAGCAAATCTTGGAACAGATGTGCCTATACCAACACTATCAAGATTAGTATTATAAATTCCACCAGAAATATTAGTCCAACCAGTTGCTGATGCATTAAGGTTGGTAAGATTAGATCCATCACCAACAAAGTAAGTTGCTGTCATGTATCCAACAACATTAGCACCACCAATAACATTCAATGCATAATTATTTGCAGTTGTTCCAATTCCAACTCCACCAGTAGAACTAACGGAGAACTGAGAAGTTCCAGATCCAATCAGCAGTCTATTTGTTCCAGGAGAAGTTGTTGCAATTCCAACTTGATCAAAAATAGCAATATTAAGATTCTTAGATATACTTACATTTCCAAAACGGAACCAATCATTATTATTTGTATAAATCCAACCAATATATCCACCTTTTTCTGGATCAGAATAATAAACAACATCGCCGGGGTTTCCTGCAAGAGAAGGAGTAGAAATTCCAACAGTATATTTCCTAGAAACAGTTGCCTGTCCCTGCAAATATAGCGAGTTTGCCTCAATTCCACTGTCAGATGTTGAGGTTAGTTTATTGTTAAAAATAACCGGTCCATTGAATTCAGATATTGCTTTATTATCAGCACCACCTTCTACACGAATTGATCTTTCAAAGTTACCTTCAAGAGGATTAATTACATTGATGTTTGGTCTTGTTCCAATATCTTCACCCGTTACAGTTTGAACTGGAGTATCAAAAATTTCTTCTACGCCAGTGATTGTGCTTAATTTCTTATTACCAGAGTATGAAATACCCTTATCATTCATACCAGTATAGAAGTTAATTCCACCCTCTTTCTTTGTAGACTGGGCAAGAAGTTCTTCAGCAGCAGAAATTGAACGATTTTGACGATCTGGTAAAGCAGTAGAATAGTTACCAGGACCAAATCCAACATATTCAAAGGTATGACCAGAGGCACGAGAAATAGAATGTCTTCTCAGTTCAATAGGATTGATATAAATTTTTCTAATTGTAGAATTAATAGAGTGGACAGATGGTTTTGTTCCAAGAACTCCACGGAAAACAAATACTGGATTAGATCCTGTAGTTGTTGTTTTAACTCTAACAATTTCATCATCAATTATGAAATAATCACCAATATTAACATCAATATTTGAAATACCAGTGATGTTAATTTCATCAATTGTTGCAGTACTTACATTAGCAGATAGTGTGGTGGTAATACCTGCGTACATCGGCACCATTCTACCACCAAAGTTCTCATTCTCTACAGTGATTGTACCTGCATTTGAAGAATATCCTTGACGATAAGCATAAAGAGTTCCCGTTGCAGTTGGTGAAGTTGTTCCTATACCAATATTGACAGAGAATGAATATGTTGGAGTAGATGATAGGACATCCAATACCTCAGTTACTACAAAGTCACCTACATAAAGATCCTCATTTGCTCCAGTGAATCTAACCTTTTGATCTACTTTTAGACCATGACTATTTGCAGTGACTACGGTTGCAATTCCACTAGAAGTAGTGTAAGTCAAACTATTAATTCTAATTGCTTCACCTGTAAGATATAGATAAGATCCAGATGTTAAAGTTTGACCAACTCCTGTTGTAGAGTATCCAGAGACAGATGATGAAGATTCAACAGTGATTGAATTTGCTGCACCAATAGGAACACTGGTAATTCTATAAAGATCATTATATCCAGAATAAGACTCAGATTTAACACCAACAACTCTTAGAGTATCTCCAACATTATTATAGACTGAAGTGACTTCTACGACTGCTTGAGTATATGGAGTAAATGTATTCACTCCAACAATAGCAAGAGTATTTCCTATACCATATGCACTACCACCATCCATGATCTTAACATTAGTGATAGTACCACTACCGTCAACGGTAATTTTTGCAGTTGCATGGGCACCTGTTACTGATGCTCCAATACTAACCAATCTTGCATTGTATACATCACCTGCAGATCCAGAACCATATCCAGATCCACCATTATTAATCTGAACTCCAGTAATTCTGTTTAGTCCATGATCAATAGAAGTATAAATTGTATGAGTAGAAACTCCAACACTTTGAATATTATTGATACCAACACCAACATCAGTATCATGAGCAAATTTATTAATTGTTTCTCTAGTAATACTGTTTTTTACATCATTAACAACAACTTCACCAATCAACGAAGATCTTGCAAAACAAGTAGTTGCTTCTGGATCAGATACTGGATTATCTCTACTTGTTTGTGGATAAAGCTCTTTTACTGGTTGAGAGTACTTTTCATTTGTAAATGGCGCTACTGTTGGAGAATTGGAGGCATTTAGTACTGTTAGATAATAAACTCCATCCTGTTCTCCAGAAATATATTTTTGAGACTCAGAAAGTCTATAAACATAGAATGAATTTTGATACTTTTTCTTCTTAAAGTATGGTAATTGCGTTGTCCTTGATGAAGTATCATTTGTAAATGTTCCAGGATTAGTAGTTAATCCAACTGAAAACTGCTTTGCACTGGAAATTCCAACAACTGTAAATGTTCTGTTAAATCCATCATTTGATACTGCAGTTGTATTATTAGTACTCTTAATATTGACAATTTCAACTTCAGATCCAACAACAAGATTATGAGGAAGTTCTGTTGTAAAGTTTGCCGTTCCTGAAGACCAGGTTGCATTTGCAATAAATCTAAAGTTTCTTTGATCATTTACATTTGATAAAGACCCAGTGCCAAAATAAGTTTGAATCTCACTGTCAGTTGAACCAATTGAAGTATTGGATTCTTGAATAATAAATCCATCTACAGGAGGTCTTGCAGAAATACCACTGGCAGATGTTTTTGGTATTACATATCTTAGACGATATAGAGTGTCAATTGCATTTCTATTATCAGAACCTCTTGCAATATATGTTCTTGTGGTTGCTTCACCTAAACCAGTAGATCCTAAAGATACAATCGTGGGATAAATTGTATTTTCAGTTGATGCAGTTGCAACTTTAATATACCATTGAGAATTTGTAGAATCATATTGAATTGGATGACCAATATCACCAGAATTTTTATCAGTTACTCTACTAACAACTTTTAACACTCCACCATTTTCATTAATTGTGAGTGAAGAACCATTCAATGCATCAGTTAGAGTCTTAGCAAGTTTAATATTTGTATTTGTAGTTAATCCACTAGTAATTGCATAATAAACAGTATTTGGTTCAAGTCCATCAGGAAGTTGTCCATTATCACTAATGACACGAACTGTTTCACCTTCCAATAAATTGTGTGCTCCAGTGAAAGTAATAGCATTTGGAGTTCCACCAGAACTATAAGGACCTATGCTATTAATGCCTGTTGGGCTTTGATTAACTGTAAAAATTTTCTCTGCACTGGATTCAGATCCAGGCATTACAATACGAGCACTATATTCAGTTACTGTTCCTGCATATGAGACAAGAACTTTTAGTTGATCATTATTTCTTGCACCAATTCTATATCCTTCAATTACATTTTCTGGTAACACATCAGGATTTGTTCTACCATAAATGTATAAGTTACCAGTTGAACCTACACCAGTTGCAACATCGGTTTTTAATACATCAATTGCTTCAAATTCTATTGAAGTTTCTGTAGTTGTTATTTCCTTTGGAGGAATAACATGAGTAATATATCCTAGATCGTCTTGAGAAAAAGCTTCATTTCTGAATCCATCTGCAACAAGTGCTTTTGCACCAAAGTTGGAGTTTGAGTTAGTGATAGACATATCACCACCACTTTCAGTCACAAAATGCTCTGCATATCCAATCGCAAAGACAGAAACGCATTGAATAAAAGCATTATTAGATGCTTTTATGTGGAAGTTTTTATAGGTTGGTTTAAATACTGATCTTGAGTCATTACTAAGAGGAGTTGTTGCCGTAGTATTATCTTCATAAACTCCAGTTAATGGATTATATTTTACGAATGCATTATCATCCTTCTGAAGACCAATACCAGTAAATTGGGCAACAACCATTGACTTAAATCCGGTTGCTTTGCCTCCATCAGCAAGCAAACCAGACATTCCATACACAGAACGTAAGGAAACATTAAAGATATATGGAGATGCTGAAGATACTGTATCAGACTGCAGAGAAAGAGTTGCTCCAGCAACAGATGGAAGAGCATTTATAGGTGTGTTTTGAACTTGATATACAATCTCAGTATCACTTAGTTTTTCCGATACTACAAATTGACCATTATAACCGGTTGCAGTAATTCCAGAAATTCTAAATGGAGTATCTACATCAAGACCATCAACTGCAGAAGTTGTTGTTACTGTAATATTTGTAGTTCCTGTAACACCATTTCCTGCTTTAATGCTACTAATTCCTACAGTAGTTCCAGTAGAACCAACAATACGATATTCGTCAATTTTAGGTTGAATATCAAGAGAAGATGAAGGATAATCTGGTTCTATAGCTCTACCTGAAGATTGTCCATAGACAATACTAATCTTTTCATAATACATATCAAGATCAGTACGATCTGTTGAATATGTAAGAAATTCATCACTTATATTGACATTATTTGTTCCATCTGCATATTCAAAACAAGAGAGTTTATGATGAGAAAAATTGGGAACAAATGTATTTGAAGTGTAATCAATATAACAGACTCCATTCGGATCTGCATCAAATAAACTAAATTGCCACAAGTAACATGCACCAGTTACTCTAAAAACAGTAGATCTTTCAATGTTATCGTTTGTAGGATTTGGAACATATTTTGGTCTAATTTTAGTCTTACGCAAGTCAAGACCAACTATGGAAGTTCCTCTTGGCAGAATTACGCCACCATGAATACTATTGAGTTTATAAAGTTCATTATCTGGAGTTGATAAATCAAAATTTGAATTTAAATCAAATGGAGGCAAATCATTAGTGGTTGCTCCATTTCTAAGTCTAAAATTATTTACACCATCTGGAATAAATCCAGGTCTGTTATCTACAATATGGTCACCTGGATATAATAGAATAGTTGTCTTACCAAATCTATCGTTATTAAGTCCTCTTTGATATGAAAATCTTGAGGCCTCAATTAAAGCACGCTGAATTGTTTTGAATGGACGAGTAAGTGAATTACCTTGATTTTCAATACTATCTGTGGCATCTAAGTCGTTTGGATTAACGTAGAGTATTGTTCCTCTTGACGACTTCAAGAAATTATCTAAGCGAGAAAGACCCATTTTATTAGTGCTTATAGTTTCCGTTATGGATTATTTATCATATGAAAAAAGGGTAACCCGTTTCCGAGTCACCCTTTTCGCACTTCCTTCACACTTGATTATTATACCATAATTTTTTATTCTTGTAAATACTTAATTACATTTTTTGCAAATAGTTTTATTTCTTCTATTGTCGCATCACTTTTCATAATATTTGCTTTATAACTTATTACTCTTACATTTCCTTTTACATATCCAAGTTCAGGGACTAATCTATCCAAAGTAGGACTATTAGGAGTGTGTTTTTTTGTCCCTCTGAATATTGGTATTTCTAAAATCGGACAAATTTCTGGAACTATAATATCGGTATAATCTAAATTGAATGGTATATTATTTGCTTTTGCGCGATTCTGAGACCCCTTCCACATATGATATTCAACCGTTCCAGATTTACCATGCTTCTTTTTTTTATTTTTTCTATCTATAAGAGGACATCCAATACTGCAGTGCTTTATTGGATCTTTAGATTTTTTTAAATCTGAAGTTGTTTTTTCGCAAATATTACCACAATCACATTTTAATTCATATATTCTATTACCAGAATTATTTCTTTTATCAGTTAATTTTATTACAGTTAATCTACCAAATTTTGTTCCTTCTGATATTAATGTTTTTAAATTACAGTTTCTCATTAATCCATTCTTCTTCTTTCCATAATATATTTATGGTTTTATCAAAAACCATAGTAAATCTATGTTTTCTTGTTCTATTTCTCCATTCACCTTTTAATCCTTTAGTCGGTCCTCTTGAGTGTTTAATAAAGGAACCATCAGATTGTTCGATCCAAAAATCTTTTTTTGGATCGGTCATACCTCTGTAAGAAAAATTGCTCGCACGATAGATAATTCCACTGTGCTTAGAAGCATCAGCATAAGAAATAATAGCCCTAGGATTGGCATCTTTTCTAAACCTCTTGATACAACGACTAACGAACCAGGATGTGATATTATACTCTTCTTTCTGAATATTTGGATCTATACAAAGTCTTGATAATTCGTATATTCCTTCTTGCTGATTTCTTTCTAGACCAAATGCTCCGACTGCTATTTCTGGGACGGGCAAACCAGTAAAGACACAAGCGCCCATACAACCACCAACCCGCAAAATATCAGAAACCGAGGATCTGAAAAGCCCATAATTGAAACCAGATTTAAAGTCTTTTGACTCGTCTTTAAGATAATGATAGGTATAAAGAAGTTCTTTGATTTCTTCTTTACCTACCCTATCTATATAAAAATCCGATTTCATTAAGTATTTTTACTCACTTTGTTTGCATTTCAAAAAATTTGGTTTAAATCAATATTAACCCTAGAGTCATTACTACCAATATTACCAACTGGAATCAAATTAAATGCCAAAGAATATCTATCATTTTTAGAAAAATGAGTACAAACTCTGTGACGTAAAAATGATGGAAAAGTAATTAATAGATTTTTTTTTGGTTTAAATTTATACGAGTTCGAGTTTACTATATTGTATTCATTTGGTTTTACGTAAATTTGATTGGTTATAAATGGAGAATCGAATTCCAAATGTCCACAATCATCATCATATTCGTCAAAATATAAAATACCACTATACAGACTGTTTAGATGTCCATGAAACTGACAAGATGATCCTTGAATAAATTTTGTAATCCAAGAAGTTGTGAATTCAAATTCAGTATCGTTATATTTTAGTACATTATCACGTATGTCATTAAAATGTCTTTTTATTATTTCTTTTACTGACGGAAAATTTTCAAGAACCTTTAAATTATTTGAAGCAAAGTTTCCATTTCCAAAAGTGCTTTGATGAAAGTCCTGATCTTTTGCTTTTTGCAAGATACTCAGATCTTCGGAGATAGTAGAAAGAAAAACATTACAAGCAAATAATGGAAAAATCTCAATTTCATTCATTTTGTTTACATTCTAACATATATTCTACCGTATTTGCTACATCATTCATAGCATCACGAAGAAAAGGTCTTTGACCTGATTCTTGCTTAATAATTGGTCTTGAATCATCAGTGAGAATCCACCGCCACTGCTTCATAGATTCGCAATACCAGAGATTAATTTTCATGTTTGAAATGCTCCAGTTCAATCCAGTTGAGGAGAGTTTGGAATGCGGTGATTGAAGCAGTTGTGCAATTATCATCTTTAAGTTTTTGAACATAATATTCAAGTGCTTCAATGACCATTTGACGGTCAGTTTGTGAAATAAGTGACATTGGAGTTATAGAACTCAGAGCCCCCGACTGGATTTGAACCAGCGACCAACGGTTTACAAAACCGTTGCTCTACCACTGAGCTACAAGGGCATTAATCAGCAGGTAACATTTCTGGATTTTCCAGTTCCAATTCATATAGAAAAGGATGACATTCTTCAAGCATTAAATAATATGATGCTTGATAAAGGTCTTCTGGTTCAAACCTTCTTTCATTGTCTGCTAATTCAATTAACTCCAAGTCAAACAAATGTTCATCAGGGAGTTCATCAAAAGTAAATGGAATTTGATTTATAAAATACATTAGAACAATTTGAGTTCCATGATTATACCAAACGTATCTGGCATCAATACGGTATTTCATAAAGGTTCCGTACTTTTGTTTATTTAGAGGATAAACCTCAGTGCGAGTAGGGAGACTTGAACTCCCACAGGGTTGCCCCCAACGGATTTTAAGTCCGGTGCGTCTACCGATTCCGCCATACTCGCATAAAAAACTTACGCTTTGTAAGTACTAGGATTATACTTCAAATACTCAAAGAATGTCAACTTCATTTCTTTTTGTGACATTCCGCAGTGTTTTGCTGCTTGAGGAAGATTCCACTTTGCACGAAACAAGTTCTCATTTGCTTCCTTCACATTTTCTGGTGTTGTTTTCACTGTTTCATCTTTCAGTGCTTTGTAGTTGATGCGATAAGGATTCATTTTAAAAAAGTATCGTGCGTGAAAATTTTCCGGAGATTTTTTCTGACCTTTTTGGAATTAAAAGTCAATTTTCCCTCAGAGTGGACTTGCATAAGACAGCACATCTTCATCGCAAGTAGAACGAACAAACTCTAGCACATTCATAAATTCTTCCACGGTGTCACAGACCACTTCTTTTTTTGCACCTTCATTGGAATACAGATACACGGTTCGTTTGATGGGGTCCACCACGCAACGTGTCAGGTACTCGTCTTGCATTTGGTCGTCTGTTGATTACCCAAGTATCATAGCACGGTCAAGGGCCCGTGTCAAGAGTCATAATTCTGAATTGTTTGTGAATTTCCTTCTAGAGTATTCAGAGCGCCTTGGTAATCATAGATTGTAGATGACCGTTGACCTTTCTTTTCATACCACAAATCAAGTTGATACAAACCTTTAAATGCTCTTATTTTATTTGTACCTGTGGTAACACCAACAAAATAATCATTAATCTCAGTTCTCAGAGATTCTATATCAGTCACAAGACTTGATATAGAAGAGGCTGCACCTGAGTTAACAGCATTTAAATTTGACCAAAAATAATAATATCCCAATCTAGATCCTGAAGTCACTAATCCTACCGTTCCGGTAGATCCTGCAGCATCTCCAAACTCGTATGCTGTTACACCAATTCCTAAATTAGAACTTGTGACTTTTACATATGATTCACCTTCTCTATAAAAATCAGTATCAGTATCTAGATTTTCCACTTTTGGATAATGCCATGCAGCAATAACATCGGGATAAATTTCTCCACGAACACCATCCAAGCAGCAGTTAAAAGAAGTAATACAAAGACCGACTACACAACTATCAGGATAAGTAAAAGATGTTATTCCTGCCATATAAACGACCTTTTCTGCAATATTATCATTTACCAACGTAGGATCAGATATTAATACTTCACTTCCTGTAGGATATCCAGGTCCAACGTTATTAATACTATCAAAAACGTTAGACATGATTGTAGCAATTTCTTGTTTTTTATTATTAATAATATTCAATAAACCAAGAGCATACTGATCTGTTGCTTCTAAAGTGACAATATAATTATCAACTTTTTCTTGAAACTCTGCTTCATAATCATAAGTGGTTTTATATGGAGCATCTGGATTTCCTGGAGGAATAACACCATTAAGTCCCGCTATAGTCTCTGCATCATAATCTCTTTCCCTTAAGAGATCGTTATAGGCAAATTCTCCTGCTCTACCACCTGTTGTTGTTGGTAAAAATGGATTAGACATTATTCATATCCTCCTTAGTGCTTTTATTCCCACGAGCATCATAATCATATCCAGAAATAGAATATTGTTGATCACTCCCAGGATAGTCTGCTGGAGTTGTTCCCTCGTATTCAACAATTAATGGTTCACCGTCAATTCTGGCAGCATGAATTACATAATAACAATCAATTTTTGATGCGTTTCCAGACTTAATAAGAACTCTTTTACCCCACTCAATTTTTTCAACGATTAAATCTTGAGAGCATCCAATCTGAGTTAAAGTGACTGTAATTGATTCAGGATCTATCAATCCAGTCCAGTAATCTGGCAGATCAATAACATTAGAGTCGGTCAACCTTCCTCTAAAATATACTCCACCCTCAGGACCTTCTAAGCAAATATGTCTTAATCTATGATTTTGTTTATTGGGATGGACAATATCAAATCCTTTCCAAGACTGGACATTAATAGATCCCTGAAATCTTGGAGCAGCAATTACGCCACCAGCACTAAGATTATTATCAACAATAACGTTACCAACTCTCATATTATAATGAAGCCATGGATCACATGCTTCTAAAGGATAATCATCGTCCTCAGTGATACCTTTTACGACATAATCATATCTTGTAGAGAGTCTTCCAAATGTAGCTTGGTCTCCGCAGTGAGAAGTATTTGAATTATTTGGAATAAATTCTGCTGCCATTTTAGTTTCCTTTATTTAACATCATAGTGATAACCAGAAATTGAATACTGACTATTATCTCCTGGATAATCTTCAGGACTCACTCCTTCATACTCTGGAATCAATCTTTCGCCATCAGCACGAGTTGCATAAATGTGATAAAAGCAATCAATTGGCATTCCACCTTGAGATTGGAGATAGATTTTTTCTTCATCCATTCTCTTAATAATTACATTTTGATGAGCACCAATCGGAGTCAAGTTAACTGTGATTGTTGTCCAATCAACAAGTTTTTTCCAATAAGTTGGAAGTAAAATTTCATTTTTATTTGTTACTCTGCCTCTAAAATAAACATCATTACTTGGTCCTTCTGGGCAAGTATGTCGGAGTCTCCAACCTTCCTTTGTTGGATGAGGAATATCAAAATTCTTTTTAGCAGAAAGATAATGTCCACCGCAACGAGAAATAACTTCACCTTGAGCAATGATATCTTTTCCTGCACCAATGGTTCCATTTACGTTTAGATTTTCAAAAATTGCAGCATTACCAGAAACTGCAAGAGCATATGGATTACTTGTTACTGCTGGGATAATAGGACATAGTGATCCAGGAACAACAGGAGGTACAACATCAGGATCAACATTAGTAAGAGGTCCGATATTTACTGTGGCATACGCAACTGGAAATTCTAAAGGTGCTCCAAAAACAATTGGACCCTCGGCAAACACTGACCCATTAATTTTTTTATCTCCTTCACCAATGGCGGGTACAACTCCTGCTCCTACTTTAAGTTGTCCACCAATAGTCAAATCAGGCAATTCCATTTTTTAATTCTCCTATACTTTTGTATTTTTAATAACTTCTTTTTGTCCACCATTCTTTGCATTTTTTACAGCACAAGAATCATCAACACCCCTGAGAATAGAACCATACATTTTTAAAATGCTGTTCGCAATAACTTCACCTGTTCCTGAAGTAACAATTTTATAAGATGCAGAGGCATTTACTAAAAACTTTTTTGAATCCGTGGTGATATTTTCGGTTGCAGTCATTCGGATATTTCCTTTAGACCCACCCTCACCAACAGCGATTAATTCAATATCTGTTCCTTCTAATCTTATTTTTCCATTATTAGCTTTAATAATAATATTACCATTTTTTGCATTCAACATCAAGCTGTCTTGTGCTTCTTCATTTGCACTTCCACATTCAACTTGAAAATTGCCTGGACTTAAAGATGTAGTCCACCCCTTTCTCTCACCAGTCTCATCTAGAAAAAAGCAATGTTCACCATCAGGTGTTTGAAGTATTACGGAAGAAGTAACGTTTGCTCTTTTATGAATAACTCCAAACCCTATTGAACCATGATCATTACCATAGGTTATAGCAGTATAATTTTGTTCAGCAGTATCAGAGGATCTACCAGATGTAGATCCATCTTTACTTACTCTATCATTAAATCTATTTTGTGCTATTGCCATTTAAATTCAGTAATGTAGTAACTATTTAATATAATTATATAATCTCACCTGGAGTTCCAGGTATATTGAGTCTAGGATCATTACTACTAATATCAGTTCCTTGTCTTTGAATTGCAGATGGTGGAGTAGTAACGATAGCAGTAATACTTTCTTGTAAAGTATCATATACTCTAACCAATTGACCGACAGTTTCATAGAAACCAGCATAACGAATTCCATTTTTGTAGAACACTGCTCCATAATATGGACGACCATTTACATATCCAGTTTGCTTTAATCCAACCAAATCAGTTACCTGAATCAGTTTATCAGGTTGAACAGTTAATGGATCTCTTACAACTTCAAACTGTGGGGCAAATGCTGCGTTGATTCCAGTATCACTAATTATTCTTACATATGGATATCTAGTGAATCCAATACCAGGATCTAATATGTTGACCTTTGCAATCTTACCAAAAGGAGCAATATCATAACTTAGGACAGCACCATTATCTGGTTCAATAACAATTTGATCATCTGGTCCATAATTTATTCCCGGATCAGTAATTACAATGTCCTTTAATCTTAAAGCAACAGGATATGATGGAGTACCTGGAGGTGTGCCAGGATCGCCAGGAACAAGTGGAACACTAGAAGTAGTAAGTCCAGGACCAGAAGGAGGAGTACCAGGACCAGAAGGAGGAGTACCAGGACCAGAAGGAGGAGTACCAGGACCAGAAGGAGGACCCTCAGGAGGAGGTCCAGGAGTGAGTTCTGGAGGAATAAATGACTCTAAGGTAATTGGTGGTGGATAAGTATTTCCTGGATCTATAATTTGAATGTCTGTGATTATACCAACACCACTAATTATTTTTGGACATGGTGGAGGTATTAAAATAGCAGAAACTCCAATCGGATTTTCTTTCCAAGATTTACCTGTATTAGTTAATATATCAACGTTTTTAGTTATTTTAACAAAACAAACTGCAGGATTTTGAGAAAATCCTGTGTTTGGTATTCTAAGATTTGTTAGTTCTAACTCAATTGTTTTCTTTCCTTTATTTGTTTTAAAGGTTGTCTTCTTTCTACCTTCAAATACTGTTGATTTTTCAACTCTATTTCCGTCAATTTTGACGATTAGTTCATCATCACCCTCAGTTTCTAAAATATATCTTCCATCTTCAGGGAATTCAACGTTTTTCCAACGAAATACCCAAGTTTTTCCTTGAATTTCTTCATTAGGAAACGCATTAACATTTATAAACTGGGGGGAGATAAAGTCAGATTTATAGTTAGCAATTGGTGTAGGTCCTTCATAAACAACACCGTCAAGTTTTTTCTTCGGTTCAGAAACATTCTCAAGTCTTGCAACATAAGAATCGCCACCATCTTGAGAACCACCACCTTTTTTAGAATCTTGTGCAACAGATACTCTAGGAGCAACTCCACCCTTTCCGACGATAACTCTAAGAAAAGTCCCTGCTTTTAATTTAATAGTATTTTTTGCGAAGGCACCACCTGAACCACCACCACCTTGTTTATCACCATCAGTATCAGTGTATCCACTTCCACCTCCACCAATACAAGTTATTTTTGCAAAAGTTACATCATCAGCACCAGGTTTTGATCTTGGCACTTGCACAATATATCTTCCAGGTTTGTCATACGTTACAGACTTTCCAGTAGAACCCCATATGATTCTTACTGCTCCATTACCACCATTACCCGCTCTTCTACTACCCTTGGCTCCACCACCACCTCCACCAAAGTTTCCTCCTGCTTTTCCATCACCGGTGTTATTTAAATTTTCTTCTCCAAGAATTATTTTACCATCCAAAGTTACACCATTACCACCATTACCACTAAAGGAATAATTCTTACCAGCATTTCCTCCGTCAGGTAAACCAGCACCTCCACCCCTTCTCTTGGTATCATCATCACCACCTTTTTGACCATCTCCACCCTCACCAACGATTACTCTACCAACTTTAGTTTGTCTTTCGTTTTCTCTACCACCAAAACCACCACCAGCATGACACAAGAAGTTTTCTTCAATCTCTGGTTTGTTATCTGCAACTTCTAACCAATCTTTGGTGCTGAATATTTGCTTTTCAATAGTTGAAGAAAAATCTGGAGTATTTGATACTTCAACTTCAATTGTATGTACACCAGATTCCAAAAACAATTTTTTAAAGTCAGGGTTTTCTTTTTTACGACCTTTAAGTTTATATTGTTCTTGACCATCAATTAATATTCTCCCTTCATTATCACCAGTACCCCTTAATGCATAAGTTCCACTATAAGGCAGATCAACTGTCCAAGAATTTCTATAATCAATTCCAGCACCGTCAGTATCTTTCAGAGAAAGTGGAGGAACAGGTGATATCGCATAGCGATTCATAAACTTAGACCAGTTCTCAAATACATTTACTGGATACCATTTCTCCTTTGCATTCGGAAATCTTGTTGACCAAATAGGATTCCTTGGACATCTTCCTTCCTGTCTTGGTATTCCTTCCTGAGGAGGTGATGGAAAAGGAGCATCAATACTTAAAGCAACTCCCATTGGATTCTCATTCCAAGACCTTTGGACCTCAACTTCTCTAGTGACAGATTCCGCTTTTATATCTACAGCAAGAGCCATTGGATTTGCATTTTTTCCTTCTGAAAAAGTAAATCTTCCACCAGGTATTTGTTCAAGTTCAGCACGAATTCTATAAGTGCCTTTTTTGAAAAATTTAGTTTCAACTAAATCTTGAACAGGTCTACCAATAAATCTATCCTCTCCAGTGGTTCCTCTTCTATATCCCCGATGTTCAATAATAGTTTCATCATCAAATAGTCCACTTCCATCTTTCCTAAATCCACCAGACTCACGATTACCGATATAAAGTTTTACACTATCATCTGCAGCCAATGTAATTTTATAATTTCCACTAATTGGAAACTTAACTTCTTCCCAAACAATAACATGAGTGCCTGCATATGGATTTTCTCTCAGAGTTACTGAAGTATCAAAAGGACAAACTCCATATTTTGAAAGTATACTATCCTTGGAAAATACTCCAGGATTTATTTTCCAAAGTTCTCTATTTGATTTTGTAATAAAGTTTCTTGTATTAAAAACACCTTTATTTTTTAATACAGGTATTCTTAAATTATCATCATCTTTCGGTTCATCTTCAGATTTTTGTATAAGAACATAAGAATCTCCTCCATCTTGAGATCCGCCGCCCTTTTTAGAATCTTCTGCAACAGATACTCTAGGGGCAATTCCTCCAGCACCCACTACAACTTTGAGGAGAGTACCTGCTTTTAGTCTAATATTATTTCTTGCGAAAGCACCACCTGAACCACCACCACCTTGTTTATCGCCATCAGTATCTGTATATCCACTACCACCACCGCCGATACAAGTTATTTTCACAAATGTTACTTCATCAACTCCAGGTCTTGATCTTGGAACTTCAACTTCATATTCACCAGGAGTATCATACGTTACTGATTTGCCAGTGGAACCCCATACGATTCTTACCGCTCCATTACCACCATTACCACCTCTCTTACTACCTTTAGCACCACCGCCGCCACCACCAAAGTTTCCTCCTGCTTTTCCATCACCTCTGTCATTGGTGTTTTCTTCTCCAAGAATTATTTTACCATCTAGAGTTGCGCCATTTCCACCATTACCACTAAAGGAATAATTTTTACCAGCATTAGTACCATCTGGCAAACCAACACCCCCTCCCCTTCTCTTAGTATCATCATCACCACCCTTTTGACCATTACCACCTTCACCGACAATTACTGTTCCAACTTTAGTTTGGTTTAAGTTTTCTCTACCACCAAAACCTCCACCAGCATGGCAAATAATTTTATTTTGTTTCTTTTGTACGGGAATATCTTGAACTTCATACTCTGGATCATTCTCCAGATCAATCATAATCTTATGAACGCCTGCTTTAACTCTTCTTTTTATTATATTTGGTTTATCTGTATATGAATTTAAATCTCCAAGAAACTTGTTATCAAGATAAAGTTGTGCGTTATTATCACATATCCCTTTAAAAATATATTCCCCATCAAAAGGAAAGTTTTCTTCCCAAACAAACGTATAAGGAATACCTGCAAAGTCACTGCCTTTTACATTAGATGGGGGAACTGGAGAAACAGCATAGCGATTCATAAAAGAATCTTGAACATCACGTTGAGGTTCATTAATCTTATATGTTAAATTGTAAGTTCCTCTTCCTCTACCACCGGTTTCATTGTTACCGGTTCTACCAGCACTTGTAGCAGTAAATTTGCCCTTTGTACAGGTTACTTGAATATCATCATTATCGTTTGCAGATCCAACAACATCTGCAAAAATAACACGACCTTTACCCTCCTTTAATTCTTGACCTAATCTACCTTGACGATCTACAAGACCTTGTTCAATATTAGGATTTTTTTTATCTAACTTATCTCTAGCATTTGATTCTACTGTATAAGTTGTGTTGAGTTTCACTTCTTCAATAGTCTTTCTAGTTTTACCACTCCTTTCCTTATGAGTTACACCTTTTACCTTAAACTGGTGTGATCCATCCTCAGCGGTAAAAATAAATTCTAAGTCACGATTCCTATCACTACCTTGACCATATACTTCAAATTCAACTTCAACAAAATCTTTTGATTTTGGTTTTTTTGGACCCCATTTATAAAACTGAACATCATAACTATTTCTAGTTGTTTTATCTTGAGAAACTACTTTATTTGGTTTTCTCTTTCTAGTATTCCACCAATTACGAATTAAATTTCTTTCAAGGTCAATTCTAAAATCCTTACCAAGTCTTCTTAAAGACGCCAAAAGATTTTGATAATTTTGAATTTCAATTGAAATTGGATCCTGAGTTAAATTTGCATACAAACTAGGATCCCAATCGCCTAAAACAGTTGCATCTGGATTATATTGAAGACCAAAATTAACATCATCATTGGGATTTAAACTAAAATCATATATTTCAAAATCGTCTTCTTGGTCATAAACTTCCTCAGTTGGAGCAGTTTCTCCCAAAATTGCTCTTACTACAGCACCAGCACCAATACCGGTAGGATCTTTAACTCTAACTACAGGTGGATACTTATATCCAAATCCACCAGAAACTAAGTCAATAGATAATAAAGAACCATCTTCACCTATAATTGGATTTGCTTTGACACCAACACCACCACCACCATAAAAATTTACCTTTACATCAGTCTCTTGACTATCAAGATTGATTCCACCACAATCTTTTTTTGGTTTTAAATCTCTTGGTGTTAATTGATTAACTTCATTGATGTTAAGATATCTTATTTGATCTCTTGTTTTAAATATAAACTGTGTTCCTGGATTTTTTTGGGCATACTTATTGGCTTCAAAGATAGTCAAATCTTCAACATAACCTCTATCAGTTGATATATAACCAACCTTTATATCACTTTTTTGTACTTCTCCAAAAATATCAAAAGACATTCTTTTATCTTATCGGATTCTTCTTAACCATAATAATATTTATTACGCTATACCAGAAGTAGCTGCAGCAATTTGATCAGCAGTTCTAGCATCAACCAAAATAACATCGGGAGTTGCTCTTGTTGGTTCAGCAAAAGGAATTTCAGTAGTTGGTCTTGCTGTTGTGGGTTCGTTTGCAGCATCTTCAACACCCTTTCCACTAGGCAACTGTTGATCAGGTTTTCCTTCTCCACCGCTACCAAAAGTATAGCAATCTGAAACTGCTGGATTTGGTTTTAATTCACACCCAAAAACATTGAGTTTTATATTTTCAAAACTTAATGCAGAAGAAAGACTTCCACTAATTCCACCAATATTTTCAATTAAAGATCCAATACCTTCTACTTCTCCACCAATACCACCTAACTGACTTTTAATATCATCTAAGAATAGATTAACATTATCAAGTAGAGTATTATTTGCATTGGAAATTAATTCTTTATTGAAGGATATTATATCACCAGTTAATTTTTCGGAAACGCAGATAGGGACATCAGGATATGTTATAGGTTTATTTGGATCTGGATTTTGTGCTTCAAAATTTCTTCTTTCTTCTAATTCTTGGGGTTTGAATATATCATCTAGTAGACCTTGTATTAATCCACACAATCCTTCAGTTATTTTATTATAAAGACAAATAATCAATTCAGTTATTGTTTCTTTTATATCACCAAAAAGATATCTAAAACTAGATGGTATTGCAGATACTGCTTTTGTAAGATTTTTATTTAATGATTTAAGAACGTATTCCATAATTTTATCAAATACCATTTTCATATATTTGGCAATTTCACACGCAGCGTTTGATATTAAACTTTGAATCTCAGTAATTTTTGTGGTAACTGCATCAATATAAGAAGTTGCTGCATTTAAATATTTTGTGATCTTTTGAGTAAGATTATCAAGAACTGTTTGTATTGACTTAAGTGCTGAACCGATTTTATCATCAGGTTTCATTAAAGGAATACATTCTTGTAATTTTTCCTCTCTAATTACGCTTGCTGCATTTAATTTATGAACCGAATCAACTTGTTCAATTGTTGCTCCAGGTTTAGCTGGAGATCCTGGAGAGTTTGCTGCAACACATCTTTGCTTGATACCCTCAGCAACACTCTGCCTGATAAATCTATCTCTAGCAGAACCAGTTAATCCTTGAGAATCAGCTTGTGCTCTTGCACTTTGAGCATCTGCAAATTGAGATTTTGATAATGGAAGATCAGATCTTAATCCAAACTCATCAACTTTAACTCCAGATGGTGGTGATGCACACTCTTGTGCTTGTTCAGCATCCTTTGGTTTTTCTACCTCTTTACCATAATCAGGAACTCTTTCCTTTGTCTCTCTACTTTTTGGATCTTTACCTTCAGCATTACCACTAGTTGCTATAGACCCAGGACTTTCATTAGTAACTTTATTAGTTTGTTGCCAATTAGTTGCTAATGCTGTTTGAGAATTATTACCAAGAACTCCCATAATAACGGGAACTTGCTGATCTTGCCCATCCAAGAAAAATCCAAACACAAACATTCCTTGACGAAGGTTTGATGTTTGTGATGCATTTGTTTGACCACCACCTCCAGTAATCGGGTACATTACTTGTGCCCATGGAAGTTGATCAGAGGGAAGAACAGTTTCTCCCTGATCATGCAGTCCTATTATTCTAACTTTATATCTTCTTCCCCATCCTGGAATTGAATATTTACTTTCATGAATTCCAGTTGATATGTTATCTCTCCAAGTGGAGTCATCCGCAATCTGACCTACCCACCAGAGAAAACTGCCACCTAAAAATCCAGGATTAAATAAAGATCCACCTTCCATCAGTTATCAATCTTCATAAATTTTACATTCAGCTGCATCTGGATTCTCATCACAAAACATTTCAAATCCAGTAGGATCATGATTAGTATCTGGATGATTTGCCTGATATCTTTCTAGATGATCAAGTTCATCTTCCAAATAACGACGACGTTGACCACTAGTTGTTGAATTATTTAATTGATCTTTATTATCATTAATATGTTGTTGGAGTGTTCTTTTTGTCATAGTGGAATGTTTCCTGAGGTGTGATTTCCTATTCTACCAAAAGAATCCCTAACAAGATTTAATTTAGTGTAAGTTTCTTTTGGGGAAATGTAATGACATAAATCTGCTATAATATATAGACCACCATTTTCCTTGTTTACATCATCATTTTTAGTATCAGTCTGAAGTTCTGGAACATCTAAAAAGATAACATCACCTGCATGTAAAGAAAAATCTCCGGCAATTGTAATAGTTGCTTTTGATGAAAATAGTTGACCATATCTTCTGATTGACTGATTGAGTATATTTCTTGGATCAAAATTTTCTTCGGTTGATTTTTTAATTTGTTCCTGATCTTTACCAACTCCACTACCAGTTGGTAAAGTTCCTTTATCTATAAGCATGTAAGTTGTTCTTGAAAACTCTTTATTTGTTCCGGAACGAATAAACTCTTTATTCAAAACTGGCAATTCTTTCCCAGCAAGTTTTAAAGAATCTTGTTCTTCTTGTGCATCTTTAGACATTACCTCATAATAACAATTAAATGGATCAAATAATATTGTCCTTGTTGAAAAAGCACCAAGATGTAATTTATCTTGAACATTAACACGATTATCTTTTTCATATTCTAGTGCCTTTGCATCATACCCTGCAGGCATGTTCTCACCTCTAGAATCGGGAGATTGGTTGTATATAATTGACTTTTTTTTCTGCTGAGAAAACAGACCATCAATGGATTTGAACTTAAACCCTTCAGAAGTTTCATAGAAAAAGTATCCAGCACTTTTTCCTTTTTCTTGATACTGAGAAGAGACTGCTTTTTTAGATAACCAATTCATTGCATAATAAGGTTTTCTATTATTACCAATAAAATTGTAATTATTAGAAGTTTCTTCAATATCTAAAGTTTTTTCTGTTCCAAGAAAATTTGAATCTGTAAGAATTCTTCTTATATGATCAGATATTTTACCATCAAATCTTGCATTTAATCTGACTTTTTCATTCATAATGAACTCCTTTGAAGTTAAATCAAGTTGAACTAATGATTTAGTTGTATCATCAGATAAAGGAGTTACTTTATTAACATACATCACTAAGTTCAATTCATTCTCATTATTATCACTAAATTTTACTTGAACTTTTTCTTGACCCACTATAGGCAAACCATCCAATGCAGTTTTATTATTAACTGAATTGCCAGTATCAGCAAAAGTAACACTTGCTCTTATTGAGTCCTGTAGGATACTTTCATAATACATCAAATTAACAGTTCCACCAGCAACACTAACAGACTCACTAGAATTTTTATTTGAAAAAACATCAAGTTGAATAATATTAGAAGCTTCTGCAGATTTAGATACTACTTGATTTGACATTTGATATTACCTCTTACTTATATTTACCCACCAGCGTAGAGTGTTTCATAAGGATCTATACTACCACCAAGTGAGATCATCATACCACCACTTGAAGGAGTTGGTGCTTGGTAATCATCTTGGGTAGAAGGAACTGGAGTTGGGATAATAATTGTTTCTGGCGATCCTTCCTCATAAGAAGCATACCCAGAAATTGTTTTAAGTTTTTCAATAATTGAAGGTGCCTTTGCAACTAATTGAGATTGGTTTTCAATATCAATTATTTCTTTAGTCAAATCATATCCAAGCAAACCAACAGAATCTTTATCAATAACTTTAAAGACTTCGCCTTTGTGCAGTCTTAAAGTAAATCCATCAAAAGGAACTATTCCAAAATTTTTACCATGAAATGCATAGAAATCTGGAGCCCCTGCATTTAAAACCAACCTTTGCTGAGGTGCAAGGGTTCCATCTGGTTTATATCTACCATGACCTACAAATGCATTTACACCTACAACGTCAGCAGATACCCCATAACCATCAGTATCACTATATTTCATTCCTTTTAATGCTAAAGGAAATGCAACTTTATTACCTGCACCAGTTCCACCAATCTGAAGATCCAATTCGGTTTGTCTATGAGATGCTTGTCCCCTAGCAATATAACCTCGTATTTGCTCATCAGTGGCATTAGCGGGAATAGTTTCGCCAGATCTTCCAACATAAATTGATTTTTTACCAAGAAAATGTTTAATAGTTCTAAATCCGGCAGCAGCAACTCCAGACTTATCGCCAGGTTTAGTTGTTCCAATATGAAAATGAGTTCCCTCAGATCTTCCAGAGTTTCCTTGAATAAATTTACCATCACCACCTTTTAAATTTACATTACCTGTAACACCAGCATTTACTTGAGCGGCACTTAGTTTTCCTGCTTTAAATTGACCTATCATTGCACCACCAGGTTCAAAACCAAAAGTATGTCCGTGCCTAGTTTTTTCAGTTTCATTTGCTAAGTGATTATTTGCTTTCTCATAAGATTCTGCTCTAAAACTATCTCTAGGTCCAACAAAAGATCTAGCATCAGATTGTTTAGACTTATCCAATAAAGCAGCAGCAACTCTTTCAAGTTGTTCTTGGGTTTTGCCATGAGATTTGGCAAACCTAAGAGCATCTTGTTTTGTTTTAATTGCTCCCCATGCTGCAGTACCACCATATTGCCTAACTGGTTGAAACTGATTTGGATTTAATATTGCCTTTCTAATGGTTGGTGCATTCCATGCTGGATATTGTGTTCTATTATAAATTACCTGGGCAACATCGGCAGCACCTTGTGGATTTGAATTTTCAAACATTGCTGCAGTAGCAAGTAACCAAAAATCTTCACTATCACTACTAACTTGAACTCCAGCACCAAGTCCCATATCATCCGCAGATGGTGCTGTTGAAGGTGAGGTCGTTTCTAATTTTTTCTTCTGAGCATTTTCACGAATCAATCTTAAAGTCTTTTGAGCATTACTTTCAATCTCACCTTTAAAAGTTTTAGCAACCCAGTTACTAATATCTCCACCAGTTTCTACGGCAGATAATACATCAGGATCAACAAGGCCTCCCTCAGCAAAAGCAGCAACAATACCACCTTTTAACTGACCATCTTGCACACCCTTTGAAATTAACATATTAATTCCAAGTCCAACATTTTGATAATCCTGTGGAGTTGGTTTTTGACCTAAAGTTATCTTTGAAGTAATTGCAAGAATAGGTCCAAAGTAATCAGTTTTTCCTAAATCTTCTCCTGCAGTTTTAACAACTTTAAATGGATTAACTACATCAGGTAAAGATGGTTTTGGAAATATTCCAAGTATTTTCTCCTTTCCGCCTACATCAGCACCTTCATTTATCTCAACTTTTCCAGGTTTCTTTGGAACTGTTCTCTTATATTTTCCTTTCTTTTTGGTGCCACCAATTTCTCTTTTTACAGACCCAAGAGTTTCTCCACCTCTAGTGATACCACCACCTGCTTTTTTCTGAATTTTTTGAGGTTTTTGCTGCGGTTTTTTATTACTAAAGAACATATCATAAAGTGCTCCACCAACTGCATCTCCTGCCATTCCCCCAACTATACCACCAACAATATTACCTGCAATAGGAACTACAGAACCTATTGCAGCACCAACGGAACCAAGAAGTCCAGCACCAATTGCTTTAAATGCAGCTCTTCCAGGACTTTCGCCCAATGCAACAGACAATCCAAAATCAATCAATGCACCAATAATTGGAAGTCTTTTTAGCAAAGGTTTAACAGTTTTAAGAATTGATTTTGTTCCTTGTTTACCAACTGCTGTTGCTGCTGCAGTCCCACCTGCTGGCGGTAATGCACGAAGTCCTGCTTGACCTGCAGTTCTAGCACCAGACTGTGCTGCTTGCTGAGCACCTTTACCTGCAAACCTGTTGGTAAGCATATCCATACCAACATCAAGGATACCATCCTTTCCTTGCGTTGAAACTACAATTGCTGCAATAATTGCAGTGTCAATTAATGTTCCAATAGCACCATTAAAAGCATCAAAAACTTTTACAAAGTTTTCGCCACCAAGATCTTTTAAAAATCCTTTTGTTTTATCCTGTGCTTTATAACCCCAATCAATAAAAGTAACTAAACCATCTAATAATTTACCACCATAATTTAAAACAAAATCAGTTGCCTGTCCTAAAAATTTTAAAACTGGAATTATCTTTGGTAAATGATCAATAAGTCTTACTGCAAAATAACCTAGAATTACATTGGTAATAAAATTTTTAATTCTATCAAAAAATCCCATTCTAGGAATTGATGGTACTTTTATACCTCCAGTTTCTTTCTTTGATTGTTTTTCTAATTTTTCTTCTTCTTTTTCTCTACGTTTTGTGCTTTCTTCTCTTTTCTTATCATCAAGTGCTTTTTTTTCTGCAGCAATGGTTCCCTTTAAAATATCTTCAATCTTAATAACCTTTACACGAATAAGACTAACATTCTTTTGAGTTTCTTCAGAGAATGTTTCTGAAGATTTTTCTACATCAGGAAATTGAATTGCAGAAGTTCTAATATTTTTAGAAACAGTCGTAAGATTTGACCCAAGAGATTTTACAATCTCTCCAGTCTTTGAAGGTGGTAAAAGTTTTTTTGGATTGATTGCCATTTATATTATCTCCTTATACCCAGTGTATGTGCTTTTGCATTACCTGATGCTGAAGAGGTAGCAGAGAAAGTTGGAGTTTTAGTTGTACCACCACCTCTTCTATTCTTTGGCCTAGAAGATGGTACTGGAACAGGTGGACCATAAACAACTTTTGGTGCTGGTTTTGCTGGTGGTCTAATGGATGAAGGAGCAGCACCTCTTCTGTTTGATGGTTTTGTTTTAGCAATCTGTGCTTGTTGTTTCTTTCTATAACTCAAATCATTTTGAACATCTTTTAAATTACCACCCATCTGTTTCATCATTCTCTCTTGAGTTTCAATGCTCGCACCTCTTGACTGTAAAGATTCTAAAGAATTGACCATAGCGACTTTTTGTTTTTGCATTCCAAGTTTTTGATCATTCTCTTTATATGCTCCGGGATTTATCATTCTACCAAGCATTTCAATTGGATTTGATGTTCCTGTTCCTGGTTGAGGACCCCTTACATAAACTGGTTTACCACCTCTCATTGCTTTATATCCAATAAAAGGTCTTCCTTTATCATCAGTCATAATCTGAGTCTTAGGCATATCTTTAAATGACTGACCTTTTAATCCATATCCACCTTTGACTGCTCCACCTTGAAAAGTCTTTGCACCTACTCCCGCTAAAATAGTTTTAGCTTGTCTTGATAAGACTTCAGAACCAGTTTCCCCACCAAGAGCAATAACTTTTTGAAGTATTCCACCAAAACTTTTTTGAAATCTTTCTTCTTTATCAACAATTTCTCTTAACTTTTCTATTCTATTCGTAAGTTTTTCTGGGGATTCTTTTCTTGCTTTTTCAATTGTTGATGCAAGTCTCTTTGCTTCAACATAATCCAACCCACTCTGCACCAAATAACTTAACAAAAGTTCTACGCCAAAAGATTTAAGATTACCGAATCCGCCAGGTATTTTCATATTAGTTTTTATTTGCGGAACAGAGAGTCCTGCAGTTACTCCAGTCCTAGCAAGTCCTCCACCAGTATAAGGAACAATGGCACTGGTTGCCGGAATAGGTGGTCTTACATTTTGTGCTGTTTTTGCTGCTGCTCTCATAGCATTAGCACTAGACTCTCCTGCAGCAGGAAGCATTTTTCTAGGATCAATTTTCGTTACTTTTGCTTTTGGCCTACCCAATCTTGGCAGATTTTTTGCATATCTTGGAGCAGTTTTTGCATCTATATCAAATTTCTTCGCCAAGTCATCAAGTCCTGCTGCTGCTCTAGAACTTTGAGTGAATGATTGTGGTTTATTAACTGCTTTTAATTTTTCTGCTACAGATTTACGAATAGCATCAAGAGCATCACCATCACTAGATCCAGAACCAGCAAGTCCTTGTTGTATTCTAAGAAAATTATCTCTCCCAACCATCTTTTGAATATCGGGAATATATCCCAATTTTTTAAATGCTTTGAATAATTCATCTTCTGTTCCAAACCTTAGAGAAGAACCACTTTTATCCGCAAAAACCCGTGCCGCTCTTCTCATTTGATTATCATTTGGATTTTGTCCATAATCAAAAGAAATAGGCATTTCACCAATCATACCACCACCTTGAGCATAAGTAGTTCCACTCATAATCTTAGGTTTGTTAGTTCCACCTCCAGCAGCATTCATTGCTTCTAGAGTATCTACACCATACTTAGCAACGGCACCACGAGACATCACAAACTCACCATCACTAAGCATCGCAGGGACTTTATCTACGCCCTTCTCACCACTCACAAACCCACTGGATTTTTGAGAACCCCCAAGTGCTCCATCAAGAAGCATTCCAAGCGGTCCAAACATAGCACCCATAGAGGCACCACCCATCATTCCTTTAAAGTTAAATCCTCCACCAGCAAAAGCAGGAAATCTTGGTGTTACATATCCTCCACCAGCAAGACCCTGTGACTTTGGTTTCTCTTCATCGCCACCACTAATTCCTCCAAAATTTTCAAGACCTTTACTCAAGGCCATTGTACCACCAACCACTGCAGCTGCTTCTAGTCCTGCGGTGAGAAGTTTTCCTTTTCCTCCACCAAGAAACTTGGATACTTTACCTAACTTACCACCAACTTTACCACCTATAACTTTTGCAGCAAGAGCAGCGGTAACCGCAATTAGTCTGGCAGTTCCTTTAACCACAAGAGATATCAAACCTCTCGCAAACTTACCAAAAGAAGTTCCAAATATAATATAAAGAGATAAAAGTTTTGACCAGTTATCTTTAAAGAATCTAATTATTGATTTTACTTTATCTGCATTTTTCTTATCACCTAACCACTCTATAAGTTTATAAACAACTCTACCAAGCAATACGTTTACTAAAAATTCAGAAATTCTATCCAGGATACTCTTAACTGGTGCAAGAACTTTTTCCGCAGCTTTTTTTAATACACTAAAACCTTTTTCTAATTTACTTTCAGCAAGTGCTCTCTTTTCTGTTTCTTCTTTTCTTCTATTATAAGAAGCAGCATCATCTGCTACTTTCTTTTTACCCTCTAGTATTTTTACAATAGAACTTACAGATTTTGTAATAGCAGAAATATCATCTTCTAGTTTGGTATCAGTCTTTCTAGTCTTAAGTTTTTCAGTATCAATATATTTTTTAACCAATAAGTCACTTAAAGGAGACTTTACTATTGCACCTCCACCAGAACCAGGACCAGACCCTCCACCAAATGAATCTGTTGGAGGTCCTTCAGGCGGAGAACCAATTGCAGATTTAACAGTTTTGGTTGATATAAGTTTATTTACAAATTGCTCAAAACTAATTTTATTAGTTCTTTTTGAAAATCCTTCTTTTAACTCTTCCTTTGATAATTTTTGCCCACCAATAGTTTGTGCAGTAAGAAGTTCATTTAGGTAATATTCATACCTATCTTTACCAAAAAATTTAGAAGCACTTATTGCTTTAGAAGTGGGCATTGCTCATCTGTTGTTTTTGTTTTGACTCTTCTTCTTGAAGGTGATTATGCAACATTCCAACATATACATCCCTTTCCCAAGGAATCCAATTCTCAATCTCCGTTAATGAATATTTATGGTACTGCATCAACGCAAAGTTGAGTTTGAAGTAACTCTCAAGGTCCATATGGACCATTGCTACGCGAAAAAAGATGCTAACCCTTCAATAACAACTTCACTTTCAACTTCAGTATTTGGATTCTTAACCGTAATGGTATGAGAAAGTTTAGGCATAGTCTCAAAGAACTTCTCAATATCTTTGAATTGTGATGAATTCATTGATTCCAAAAATTCATTAAGTTCTTTTTTAGTAACATCTGCAGCAGACCAAACTTCATCTTCGGTATAAATCTTATCAATACAAGAAGCAATTAGTTCAAATGATTGATCCATTGCATTTTTATCATTGAAATCAAAATTGTTTTTAATAAATTGATCCAATGATGGGTACTTCATTTCCATCATAATGTTATCATCAAGTTTGATTTTATTACTATGTTCTTCGTTCTTCTGAACATGAATATCATCAAGGGCAATTGTCACAGGTACTTGAGTCTCTCCGTCATCAGGACAAATAATATTAACTTCAAGTTCTTCTCCAACAGACTTACCGCGAATGTTGAGGAACAAATACTCAATATCAAAAGTAGGAAGAGTTTCTACTTTTACATTCTTTGTATTAATACAGTTTTTAATTACTGTTTTAATTGCTGTAGTAATTTGCTTGGTATCTTCACTCTCCAAAGCAATTACTAACAGCTTTTCTTCTTTAACTAGAAAAGGTCTATATTGAATCGTTTCTCCAGTTGATGGCAATTCAAGTTCATAAATTGGTGTAGAAATCTTAGGTAAAGGCATAATGTCCTATAGAAATTTCAGATATGATTATTTATCAGAGATATTGAAATCAAACTAAGGATCTCAAGATATTTCTTACGCTAAGATATTTGCACCGAACGTTCCTTCAGCACCTCTTCCAAGTTGATCCCTAACGCCAAATTGATCTAAAGCAGGATTTCCAATATTTAAGAAATCATTAGGTCCTGGTGATGTTTGTTGAGATCCAAATTGAGGATTTAAAAAATAATCTGGAACATTATTAAACAAGGATTGCTGATCAGGATTTCCAAAAGTTGAACTAGATCCAGTCAGTGTCTCAGAAACAGATCCACCGGGTTTTAAAACATATCTTATATAAGTCATAGATACTGTACATTTTAATAAAGAAGACGACTCATAAGAAACTGGCATAGATGTTACACTGATTGGGAAACTTCCTATGAATTCATATTCAAGATAACTTCTATAATCTCTTTCAAACTTTATGACTTTCAAACCTTTAGGGGCAATGTAGTCATCCCTATATCTCATTCTGTAAAAATAATTTATACTTTCAGATCCAGTACCTCTAGCATCTTGACCAGTAATACTTTCATCAACAATCCATTTAATCCAGGTTTCAAAAAATCTAATTGGAAGATAGTCTTCAACGTTAACATAAAAAGTTAAATCAATCCTATCATCATAAACTCTTCTGTGTACGTGTCTTTCAGTTACTCCATGAAAGTCATTGGTTAATTCTAGTGTCGCAAGACTTGATCCAGGTAAAACTGCTTCAGAGCATAGCAACCGCAACTTTTCTTGATTGAGATTAATACCATTATTATTTAAATACTTCCCAAATTCCTCAGGTTTTCCTTGAGTATTTGCACCAGGTAAAGGTATTTCAACTTCAAAGTGAGATGTTAACGCAGGTCTCAATAAGTTTGTTTTTATTTGATCTACTGTCCTTGAAGTAGGCATCTATAAATACAGATAGTCTTATATATTATGTAGTGGAGTAATGGGAGAAAGTATTAAGAGTAAATATAAACCTTCTTTCCCAAAAAAATATAAGGGCGATCCAAACAATATTGTATGCCGTAGTAGTTGGGAAAGACTTTTTTGCAGATACTGCGACCTTAATGAAAATATTCTTGAATGGGGAAGTGAAGAATTTTACATACCTTATATCTCACCAGTAGATAAAAGAATTCATAGATATTATCCAGATTTTATTATAAAAGTAAAAGAAAGTACTGGCAAAATTAAGACTTACGTAATTGAAGTAAAACCAGAAAAACAAACAAGACCTCCAATAAAAAAATCAAGAGCAACAAAATCATATATTCATGAATGTGTAACTTATGAAGTCAACCAGGCAAAATGGAAAGCTGCAAAAGAATTCTGCGCCGATAGACTGATAGAATTTAAAATAATTACAGAAAACGAGTTAGGTATCAAATAATGGCAGAAGGTTTTGGTCAATATGTAGGCACTGGAACTGTAAGAACTAAAGAACTTCAAAAAAGGATCAGAAAAAATGGAATTACTGACCCAGAAGATATTATGATGCTTATCATTGAAATATTTGATAATGAAGTTCTATTTCCAGAACCTGGAAAATTTTATACTTTTATTTACAATGCAAAAACACCAGGAATTGAATATGATCAACATCCATTAATTGCTTGTACTTCTGTGGAGAGATGGGGTTTTAAAGGTATTAATTTTCATTGGAGAAAAAGTAGACAATATACTTGGGAAGAAGTTGCAGGAAAACTTCATGTTGTAAAATACAATGAGCTTGATGAATTACTCTCATTACAATATGGAAAGTTCCGTCTAAATAAATAAAAACCTCTTTCTTAATGTCACAAAAAACGTCAATTTCAAAACCACAAAAAATAAAAATTGACGGCCTAGAATATGAGGTCAGAACAATAACCCAATGGAATGATAAAGGTAGATCTGGAACAATAGATGATTCTTTACCAATAACAAATAAAGTTCAATATAAACCAGGACCAACTTTTGGAGAT
>OGVZ01000002.1_pt1 | contig 40845 bp, 52 predicted proteins | sample 1575881 | NCBI WGS metagenome assembly OGVZ01 (sample SAMN07581520, study PRJEB24739) | freshwater metagenome | place: Singapore | collected 2015-01
GACGTGTGCTCTTCCGATCTGTTTCCCAGTCACGATAATTTAATTATTTATTAGATGATGTAAGTGATTTTATTTTAAATTTGAATTGGAATAGATTTAGAGTAGATTTGGTAAAAATAAAAAATTATAGTTTTAATTGTTATAAATTAAGTAAAGAAAAAGGTTTTGAAGGAAGTTGGGAAGATTTTAAAAAGGATTATTTAAATAGTGAAAGAAGAATTATATTAAAAATAAGTTGGGATTGTTAAATAAATAAAATAAATAAAGGAACCCCTTTTATAGGGGTTTTTTTGTATATTGAAGTATAATTAAAAAGGTAAATAAGATGATAAGTTTAGATGTAATTAAAAGTATTGTAGGTAATAAAAAGGTAATATTAGTAGGTGGTAATGAATGGAATGAAATAGTTAAATTGGTACCTGTAAGTAAAGAAGGATTTAATTTTTTAAGTGGTAATGATTTAAATAGTGATAGTATATTTGATATATTATTTGATTTAGGTGTTGAGGTTGAGTATAAGGAATAAGTAAATTAAAATAAAGTTCGTATATTAAAATATAAAATTAAGAGATATGAGTGAAAATTTAATTTATGTAATGTTTGTTTTTAGTATTGTAGGTATAGTTTATTTTGTAATTGATTTAATTGAAGGGTAAAATGAGAGTAGTAAGTAATTTGGTTTTGGGAACAATGTTTTTAATGGCTGTATTGGGTTTAATAGTGGTAATTGGGAGTATGGTAGTTGGAGAGTTTGAATTTAGTAAGGTTGGTATGATTAATTTAAATGGGGATTTAGGGTAGTAAAATAAGGTTCGTATATTGAACCATAATTAAAAAGATAAAACGTTATGACAGCTAGAGAATTTGCAGAGGCATGTGATTTGTTCCAACAGTTTGGCAAAATTAAGGATATTGATTTTGATGATGAATTACAAGATGAAACAGTTGATCCAGTACTAAAACTAAAAATCAGGTGGATTAATTTTGAAGCTAGTACAGTTACATTAGGTAAACTGGAAAGTTTTGGATGTGATTGTTGTGGTTCATATTGGGATGAGGAAATATATGATTTGGATGACCTGGTTAGGGATGGTTACTTGAATAAAGTAATTGATATGTTGAATGGGGTTCTAGATAAAAAGGGAATCGGATGTTAAATAGATAGTTCGTATATTAAAGTATAAATAAGTTAAGAAATAAATAAAAAGTAAAGTTATGAAAAATGTAGTTGTAGAAGAAGTTAAAGTATTAGGTCGTCCAGTTAATCCAAACAGTGCAAGACAAATCCGATTGGCAGAGTTGGAAGCCAAGAAACAAAATGGTGAGCTCAAGCGTGGACGCCCAGTTAATGAGTCAAGTGAACGACAGGCCCGATTAAAGAAACAAGCTGAGAACAAGGCGCTTGGATTGGGTCAAGGACGACCTGTGAATCCAAATAGTGCAAGACAGATCCGATTGGCTGAATTAAAAGCCAAGGCTGAGGCAAATGGTGGAGCTGTGAAACGTGGACGACCTGCCAAGATAAAGGCAGATGGGAGTGAGGTGGCTGCTTAAGCCACTAGGACTACCAGATGGTAAAATAGGTTCGTATATTAAACCATAATTAAGAAAATAATATAGTCAGGCTAGTGTTATTGGTGATGCACAAGATGATGCGCTTCTGAAGATTACAGGTTCGAATCCTGTCCTGACTACAAATAAAATATAGCGCTTCATAACCGTTATCTTTTAATTATACACCATTTGGCTCACAACTGTTCAAAAAGTTGTGGGCTATTTTGGGTGAAGCGGTTTTTCTTTAATATGTATAATCGTATGAAGACATGTAAAGTATGTGGGATTGAAAAACCACCTAGCAATTTTTTTAAGCAACCCTCCACTAAAGATGGTTTGGCTTTAAAGTGTAAACCGTGCCAATATGAATATAATAAAAGGTACAATAATAGTGAGGCTAAAAAACAGTATTACCAATCTAATAAACCCAAACTTAAAGCCCAAATTATGACTTGGAATAAAACCAAACGTGAGTCTGATCCCATGTTTAAACTCTCAGGTGGGTTAAGGGTATTAATCCGGGAGTCATTCAAGAGAGCGTGTGATGGGATACATGTTAAATCTGCTAAAACCCAATCTATATTAGGGTGTAGTATGGATGAATTTATGGTTTATATCCAATCTAAATTCCAACCTGGTATGACCCTAGAAAATCATGGTGCTGGACCTGGTAAATGGAACATAGACCATATTGTCCCAATTAGCTCAGCCCAGTGTGAGGATGACATAATTAGATTAAACCATTATACCAACCTCCAACCTCTGTGGTTTAAAGACAATATGGCTAAAGGTAACAAATTAAACCTGTGACCCGGCTTTAGACCGGGTTTTGGGGTCGGAGGGAATATGGAGATGGAGAGCCAGTTCGTATATTGGAGTATAAATAAGATAAGACATGAAAAAAGTTTATATAGTAGCAGAGCAATTGGATTATGGTTTATATGACATGGTAAACGCCCGAGCATTTGAGACCGAAATTGACGCTGTGTTGGCAGCCGAGTTAGGAGGATTGGAGGTAATAGTATTAAGTGCTACTACTGCCATTTTATTTTCCTAGTGCAATAAGTAAAGGTGTTACTGTATTTAACAAACTTTGACTAAAGGATCTTCCAGTAATTGTTCCTGTTAATTGGTTAATTACCACTCCTTCACCAATTCTAAAGTTTCCTGATTGGTCAGTGCTTGTGTAAACAACTTCTCCGCCATTTGTTCTTACCACTTCATTCTCTTGCCTTGTTACCCCACCCTTAGATGGTCTAGCAGATTCAATAGCATTTCCTGCTCCGATATACTCAAATGATATCGTAGAAGCAACTTGTAAACTCATTCTTGAGAAATAAGCAGTTGTTCCTGCACTGATGGTATTATTTAGATTCTCAGTTAATGTGATAGTAGAAATACCTGAAGATGGTAAAGTAGCACTATCGACTTTATAATATATCGGTGAAAGATTTGCGGTTGCAGTTGCGGTTGTTCCTGATCCAGGACCACTAATTGTCACATTCGGTGCAGTCAAATATTGATTTCCAGTACTAATAATATTAATTGAGACTACACTTCCGTTTTGAACTACTGGAAATGCTTCTGCTCTAATTCCATTTGGACCAGATGGGGTATCAATAGTTACAATCGGTTCAGAAGTGTATCCGGAACCACCATTAGTAACATTTATAGATTCAACAGAATAATATAAATTTCCAAAATAAATTGCTTGTCCTTGATAAGGTCTATTAGTTCCAAGACCAGACACCGAAATTACATTTTGATTTGAATTTGCTGTTGTAGTTGCAGTTCCTGTATATCTAAAAATAGATCTACTCGTATAATCTCCGACCCCATTTGAATACAATCCATAAGTTCCAAATGAAGAGTTGGAATTAGTAAGGTCACATTGACCACCAGAAGATGTATAAATTGCGATATCATCACAAATTGTAAAGATTGAAACTAATTGAGCATAACCACCATTAGTAATTGAAACTCCAATTCCACCTTGATTATATTGAGTATAAGAATCAACACTCATAGAACCTTGAATTCCGTTATCAATTTCATCTCCTGGTTCAGCATCAAATCCATTTACCTTCAATCCAATGCTATTTGGTATGAAATTTGTGCAGTTACGAATATAAGGACCCTTTGAGACAACTCCAACACCAGGTGAGAAAGTTGTTCCTTCAAGTTTTGTGCTAGACCAATTATTACTTGTTTGTCCGTTATATGCTGTTGGTAAGGTTGTATTAATTCCTGCTCCACCAAGAGCACTTAATCCATTATTAATTATTGTAGTTACAACTCCAACACAAGAGTACAATGCGGAGATTACATTAGAACAAGAATTTAAGTTAGCATTAGATCCAGTTGATGGATCTGCTTGAATTGAAACATCTTTTACCTGTGTATAATATGACTGGTAATTCTCACCATTTGTTTTTGCAAAAGAAACATTATTCACGCAAGACCTTGCAATTCCTACAGCATAATTTAAAGCATCAATAGTTTTCGATTTAATTCCAACTATATTCTGAAGTACTCCTGCTTCAGTATAATATGATTTACCTGCCCCTACAGATTTTGAATTTCCCCCTCTAGTGATATCATAACAAACTGATTTGAGAGTTGATATAACACCTTCTCTAATCGTAGATATTCCAGAATTAAATACTGGATTTCTATAGTCCGTGCTAGTTAGATATCCTACAGTTTCTGAAGCAATAAAATCAAGATTCATACGAATCATTCTTGCTGCATCAAAAAATCTATGAGTAGAAACTCCAGCAAGTGGTTGGAGTGCTATTACTGCTGCTCCATTTGTTGCTGCAGCACCAACAAAACTTAAGTCGGTAATATGAACACCATCATTAACATGAAATAAATCAAGTCCAGTATTTTGTGGTGAAATTAGACAGTTACGTAATTCTGTTCCTTCAATAGAAACATTTTTTGGCAATACAATTGGATTATTTTCAACATAAGTTCCCGGAAAAACTTTAATCGTATCTCCAGGTAAAGCAAGTGCTGCTGCTGCTTTTATTGTTTTCTTTGCATCATTGTTTAACAATCCAGTATTTGAATCATCACCCCCAAAAGCAACAAAGATTGTTTTTCCTATAGTAGTGCGAATTCCTACATTAACTATTCCTTTTCCTGATGTTTGCGTTGATGATATTGTAAGACCTGTTCCAACATTAATTTGAGTTACGATTCCAACTAAAGTTGCTCCACTTCCAAGATAAGTATTAGAGTAAATTGTTGTTGCTGTTAAAAGACCAACAGTAGCAGTTCCAGAAACACGAACATTGGTTGCTGTTAAAAATCCAATAGTAGCAACACCAACTGATGCAAATCCAATAGTAGCAACACCAACTGATGTAAATCCAATATTTGCATAATTGATAGTTGCAATTCCAATAGAAGCAGCAGTAGCAACTATTCCTCCACTAAAATTGCCAGAAAATGTTCCTGCTGTTAATATTCCTGATACTTGAACATTAGTAAAAGTCCCAAATCCTATTGTTGCAATTCCAATAGATGCTGCAGTTCCAACTAATAGATTTGACGTGATTCTTGTATTATTAATAAAATCAAGTGTAGAATCATACGCAGATAATGTACTTACTCCAGTTACTCTACTTGCAGTAACAATTCCTAAAGTTGCATTGGGTGAATTTAAATTAGTTGCTGTTAAAAGGCCAACAGTAGCAGTTCCAGAAACACGAACATTGGTTGCTGTTAAAAATCCAATGGTAGCAGCACTTGATACTCTAATATTCGTAAATGTTCCAAATCCAATTGTTGCAATACCTACACTTGCAAATCCAATTGATGCTAGATTAGTTACACTTAAACTTGTTGTTGTTGTAAGACCAGAAACACCTAAAGAATTTATTGTTCCAATCCCAGTAATACTTAAATTAGTGCCAGATACCACTCCACCCGAAAGGTTTGTTGCTGTAGTAGCAGTCGCAGCATTTCCTCCAATGTGAATATTCTGAAAACTTCCTGGAGTAATAACATTCGCAGTATTTGCTACTCCTACAGATATATCATAAAATCCAGATAGTCTCCCAAAAGGAAGTATTCCTCCTGTAATATTTGAAGCATTAGTCAAAGCATCAGATGAAGATGCAGAGTCAACAGAAATTGGATAATGTCCAGATAATCTTGCACTACTGATAGTTCCTGCAGCAATATTTGCAGCATTCGTTAGATTATTTGCTGTAGTTACATTTATATTGTAAGTTCCAGATAATCTTGAACTACTAATTGTACCTGCAGAAATATTTGCTGCGTTATTTAATGTATTTGAACTCGTTGCATTACCTTCAAGATTTCCAATAAATTTATTTGCAGTAATTGTAGTAGCACCAACAATACCACTGTTTTGGAGATTTAAATTATCACCAGAAGCCAACTCCTCAATTTGTTTAGTTGTTGGATTGGCTATAAGTGGAAATCTGTCCGTCATTACTTATTGCGGGTACTTTTTTTCTTATAATATATATGTTTCATACAATCACCCAATATCAAACAGTTCCAACACCAACAATTGATGAAGATGTTTTTCCTGTATCAGGGTTGAAATAATATGCTGTTGGTTCAAATCTACTCAAATCAGTTGCTTCAAGTGCTTCCAAGTCTTGTTTGAGTTTATTAAGTTCTATATCTGCAGAGACTCTACCTTGAAGAATTGCAAATGCTTGACTTTCAAATCTATCCCTCAATCCTCTTAAAGCACTTGCAGAGTTTATAAGATTATTAATTTTTGGTACATTTGTACTAATAATATTATCTCTACTATTTTCTGCATTTGTAATTGCTGTATCTAGAGTGCTACATCCAGAAAAAGTGGGATTATTTGAAGATGTTCCAGTATAACCAATACCAAATGGAACTGTATTTCCAAATCCAACAATAGTCGTATCTCCTTCCTGAGCATAAGAAGATGTAGAACTTATAAAAACACCAGAAGTATCATATGTGTATGTAATTTTAATTGGCCAAGATGTATTTCCTGGATAGTATCGTGCATAACTTGCACTACAAGATGGCTCTGGTGCAAACTCTGCGCCACGAACTTCGTGCCACTGAAATGGACCAATGGGACTTCCATTATTAGTAAGAACCAATTTATGTCCCAATCCAACGGAATTATTATTCATAATTCCAATAGTTACTGGGTCTATAGGATTATTTGTATAATCAAATTCTGTATATGAAGTTTGTGTAGTACGGATAATAGTAAAGTTAGATTTTTCTGCTGATGATATTGATGTTACGTCAAGAATAATTGCTGGATATGAAGTTAATAATCCAACACTAAAGTTTCCATTTGTAGTGCTTCCAACTGAGGCAAGACTTATAATTAGACTATTTGTAATTCCTGTAGTGCTTATAAATGACCCAACTCCAGCACCACCACCATTCGGGTCCCATATATTTGTTAATGTAATCGTAGTAGTCCCAAATCCAACTACAGTAGTGTTTGTAGACAAAACACCAGAAAGACTTATTGTATCTCCAGTATTAATTCCAACAGTAGTTCCAATACCAACATGCGATATAATCGTGGAACCAAAACTAATGGAACCACCAAAATCAGTAGAAGTGCCAACTAAAGAGCTAGTTCCAAATGATACTATTTTTGGTAAATTTGTTGAAGAAAATACTACAGGGTTGTCAATATTATCTACAATAGTATCACCAATTTGATATCTAAATGTTTCACCAGAACCAACTATTGCTAAACTTGTGCTTCCTGCACTAATTGTTCCCGAGAATTGAGAGACAATGTTGGAATCATAATCTTGATTTTGAGGTTTTCTGTAATATTTTGCACCATAGTATGGATAATCTGTTTTTACACTTGGATTCTTTTTGCAAGTGTATGTAAGAATTGGATATGAACTTCTTGTTCCATTTGTGTAGGATACATTATAATTTACATTGGAAGTTAATTCCCAATACAAATCACTCTTACAACCTGCTGTAATTCTATTCTCATACGCAGTTTTTACTGAACCAATTGCAACATTTATCTCATCAATCAGTGGAATAATTTGTTTATCTATATTTTGAATAATTGTATCATACCCATCAATCTTAAGGTCCAATAACAATAATTGGTCCTTTAACATTTCAACTTCTGTTGTCTTGTATTTGACTTGTTGGTTCAAATCATCAATAAAAGTTTCAGCAAGTGTTGCTCTTTTTTTCTTTTTTTGATTTAAATTTTCATCTAATGATTTTTGAAGACCAGTAAGTTCTTGATTTGAATTTTTATAATAATCCTGAGAACCTCCAGCAGATGCAAAATACTGTGCTACAGATTCATAAATTTGCGAAATTTCTTGTTGTGTTTCTGTTGATAAAGACATAATTTATTATTTTGAATTTGTTTCCCATTGTGTGTTTCTTTTATCATAATCCCATCCACCGATAAGGAAACTTTCTTTATTTCCTGGGTAATCATCAGGAGTTTCACCATCATAAACAACATAAAGTTTTTCACTATGGTCCATAGGATTTAACCATCTAGACGCCCAAACCTCATAATAACAATTAATATTTGCACCAACACCAGAACGAATTACAATTCTTCTTCCCCATTCAATTCTATCAACAATTAAATCTTGAGTATATCCAATTTGGGTGAGATTGACTGTAATCGTTTCTGGGTCAATAAGACCATCCCAATATTCTGGTAATTCAATTATATTTTTATCTTTAAGTGTCCCTCTAATATAAATTCCTGGTTCTGGACCTTCCGCAACAATATGACGAATTCTTTTTCCTTTTCTTTTAACGTGAGGAATATCAAATGATTTATTTCCAGTGCATGTACCCTTTATTGGAGTGGCAACTGTAAGTTCTCCAAATATTCCAGAATCTGCTTTCAATAAAGGTGTTGTTGTGAGAGCAGAACATACTTTTGGTCCATTAGTAACTTGAGCTGTATTTTTAATAGTTAGTCCATTAGATAAACCAAGAGCATTAGAAACTATTGCAGCAATTCTATTTGTAAATCCAAAAATGTTTGATGTGGCTAAATCATTAATAACTCCAGCAGTATTTGTAATTCCAGCAAAATTAGACATACCTGTAACTTCAAGAGAAACTGGAACGTTAAGTCCAGGTAATGCAGTTCCAATCATACAGGCTGCTCTTGGAATACCTATCTGTGGTGTTAATCCAATATAACAAGGTCCATTAATAACTGCTGTTCCTGGGGTAAGTTTTGATGATGCAGTCAAAAAGGACATATCCAATTGACCTACAATTAATTTTTCACCAGCATTAACAACTGTAAAATCTGCCATAATTAATCAGAACAAATGGAAGCAAAGAATTTTTTAAATCTGGTAATCGCATCTAATATTTTACCTAACACTGAAGACTTATCAGAGTCTATTCCTGATTGAACTTCTGCTTGTGTATTTGCACTGACAGATGCAGTTCCTCCTGTTACTGAAGCATTATTTGATGCGGCAATCGTTACATTTGTTCCTTGTGCAGTAATCGTTGGGGCATCTTGATGAATTATTTTTGATGCTTGAAATGTAATTTCTCCTCCCCCTGTTCCATCAACAGCAACAAACCGAATATTTGCTGCAACTATTGTAACAGTTCCGTAAGGTGCCGATAAAATTATACCCCCATTTTCAGCACGAATAATTTTTGCTGGTTCTTGTTGATTTGTTATTTTTTTTCCAACAACTTCCTTTGATGTTTTATCTGCAACGATATCAAAGTCACCATTTTCATAGTAAATAAATCCTTGTCCCTTCTTTGTTGTACAAGAATAATCTATCTTCCCATTATGAGGACTTTCTATTCCACAAGCTTCTATGAAATGATCAGTTTGTCTTATATGCGAGTCTTGAGTTGTCATACACAATCTATCACTGAGGTTACTGCGATTCCAGATACTGCTGGAATACCAGTTGTTGAAGAATAATTTGGAGTAAATTGCATAACTGGAATGAGTTCTGCTCCTACTCCTGTGCTGGTATTTATAGTCAATGCGGGAATGTCTTTAAATCCTCCAATAATATTCGATGGAATTTTAACATCTATAATTGCTCCACTTCCTGGAGAAACAATTGGTTCATAAGTATTTTTTCCATCTGTAACTTTATCTCCAGTCGTATATCCATAACCTGGTTTATCCACAACAATGTCAGTAACTATTCCAGTTATAGACGAACTTATTCCAGGTGCAGTTATTCCAAGACCAACTACATTCGTTCCAAGACCAATATTACCTTTACAATACCCATCTCCAGAATTTAGAATTATAACTCTATTGACTCCACCATCTTTTTCATCAATTTCAATTCTTGCACTTGCACCTAAACCATAATTACTTTTATCAACAATTCTTACATCTGTTGTTCCATTTGAATATCCAACTCCTCTATTAATAATTTGAACAGAAAAAATCTTACCATTATCACCAACTATTGGAATTGCTTTAGCTCCAACTCCATCTCCAGTGATATAAACTTGAGGTGGTATACAAGTCTTCCATCTACTACCAATTGGCATTCTCATTAAATCATCTTGATTGGTCGGATTGATAACTTTGGATGCACAAGATACATTGCTAAGTGCTCTATCAATTAATCCACCAAATCCAGATCCAAATGTATCAACAGCAGAATATAAAGAAGTATCACGAAGAGCATTTTCTATTGAACTTCCCGCATTAGCAGCAGTCTTAAATACGTTCACACTACTAACCATCTTCTTCCAATCATCTGCCTCTTTCTCACTTGGACCAAACTTTGCTGCCCAAGTATAAGGTTGTTTACAAGCAAGTCCAGTACACTCAAGAAAACTAAAAATTTGAGATGCCAATGAACTTGCCTGATTTAAAATTCCAGAAATAGTACTCAATCCACCAGTCAACCAACTAATACCAGACATTATTCCAGATAATGCGTTTTCAATTGAATCCATTAATTTAGCAAGGATACCAGCAGTCCATTCTTCTGCTGCACAAAGAGGAACATTTACTGTTCTATTCACCAAATCAGTTAAAGCATCTGTAATAAAATCCAAAAGACTTGATGGAAGTTTTTCTAGAATACAAAAAATTGCATCAAGAATTTTCTTCATTGATTCCAAAACAATCTTTTGTTGAGGTTGTGGGTCAACAAGACCGACTAATTTTCTAAATGCCCAAGTAATACATTTAAAAATTGTATTTCTTAAATTATTAATAATGAGTTTTATGATGCCAAGTATAGACCTAGCAGTATTACGAATTTGATTTTGTATATCTACAATTTCATTTAGTACAGAATCTACATAAACATTTAAATATTGGTCTAGTCCATTTGTAATTGCCATAAAGCTCTGAAGAGCTTGTGAGATATCTCCAATTAATCCATTTTGACAACCATTAGGTATTGTAATTTCTATGTCTGCCTTTTTTGCTACTTGATAAATTGATGCAGGATTAAATTGAAGTGCATTTCCAAAATCATATTTCAAACTACCAGTAAATGGATTTGTGCCTGTATAAAATCCAACATTAGGATCAAATGCAATATCTACATTACTTTTTGCTGGTGTTACTGGTGTTTCTGTCTGAGGATTTTCTGGAATGATTCCTTTATTTTTTCTTGCACTTATTTGAGTTGCTGGGATGTTATTTCCAGGATGACCAGTGAATGGTTTAAATTGAGAACTTTTTTCTTTTGCTATTGATTCTTCACTAATTAAATTCTTAACACCATCACTGCGATGGAGCAACCCAATTACCACTGGTTGCTGAGCATCATCCCCATCAATAAAAAATCCAAAACAAGTTTCCCCACCTTTTAGATTAATTGTAGCACCCATACCACCCTGACTACTTCCAAATGCAGGGTCCATCATAATTTGTGCCCAAGGCAGATCTTCATCTGGAAGAATATTACCATCAAAAGTATGATGACCAACAATTCTTACTTTACATCTTGCTGCCCATACTTTGCCATCGGAACCTTTTTCTTCCGAAAATTGGGATTTGTCCTTCCAAGAATTTCGATGTGCTACTTGACCAATCCACCAGTGAAACCCATCTTTACCAATATAATTGGATTTTAATAATGCTTCTTCAATCATCGTAAATTTTACATTCAGAGGAATCAGGATTTAACGCACAAAACAATTCAAATGTTGTTGGCGTTTGTGTCGATGTGGGATTGTTTGTTTGGTATTTAATAAGATCCTCAAGATATGCACTTAAGTATCTTTTTCTTTGTTTATTTATTGAGGACTCCATAAGTTCCTCACAAATTTCATTTATAGTTTCTTGTAAATCCATTTTTCTTAAATATTTTCGGGACCATAAAGACCATAACTATCACGAATTAATTTTACACTTGTAACCATTTGATTTCCTTCAAAGTGATGTCTCAATTCTTTAATTAAATACTTTCCACTTTGTTCATCATCTGCTTCTTTATTGTCGGATCTAGTAATTTTTGGAAACTGGGCATTTATAATATCTCCAACTTTTAATCTTATGTTACAAGGTATAACCATATTTAGTGCTTGTGTGAATAATAAATTGTACCTAGAATAAGACATTGACATATCAGCACCACTTCTTGATTTTCCAGAAACCGATCCATCATTGTTCAGATTTCCTCTGTCAGAAACTTTAACCATAATTCTACTAACACTATCTCCAAATTCATCAGAAACAGCAATACTTTCAGATGCACCTAATTTATTTTTAACTTGGTCTTTCAATGTGTACTTATAAATGTCTAAAGTATTTGAATATAAATCAAAATAATATGTTCTATTTGCATACATACCAACTCTTAATGCTTTCATCAAATCAATATTTTTTTCATACTTATAATTTAAAATTCTAAAATTTGTTTCTACATTATTACTTTCAATGATTGGAGTATATTGATAGTTATATATTGATTCTTTATCGGAACTATTATTTTGAATTTGAGTACTTGAAACTAGACTATCAATACTTCTAAAATTAAATCCATCTTTATTCTCATAGAATAAAAATCCTGCAGTTCCTTTTGCAACTCCATTATTATCTCCTCCTGATGTTCCAGAATTTTGACCATTTGCCGGAACTGCTTTTGGTCCTAACCAAGTTAAAGTATGAAATGGTTTGCGATTATTTCCAATAAAAGAATAGTCATTTGAGGTTGCTTCTATATTCTCAATCTTAAATTTCTTAGTTTTCAAATCATCTTTTAGTATTTTAGTTATTGTTGTTTGAATGTTTCCAGTATATTTTCTCTGGCATCTGGCAGTATCATTTGTTAATCCTTCACGAGAAACTAAATGTAGGGTAAACATTTCACTTGATTTTTGAGCATCAAGATTACTGACCTTGTAAACATAAAAAGCATTATCACCATCAAATAAAAACTCACCAAAAGCAGTATCAACACTAATAGAAACTTTTTCTCCACCACGAATTGGTAAAAGATTAAACAAACTTGTACTATTAACTATTTGTGCAGTAGCAGTTACACAAGGGGATAGAATATCCTCAAAGTAATCAAAAAACAACAATGAATTGGTAATATCAATTTTTTTATTACCATCCAATGATTGTATGATGAAATAATTCGGTTTAAATGCTGCTACAGATTGAGACATTAGCTTGCTGACAGATTAGTAAGTAACATAGTTTTCATAAGACTATTTACCACCTGTCCTTCATCTGGACCAGGAAGAATCACAGTACCTCCCCCACCTCCACCAACTGGAATAAAGATTGGTTTTTGTTGTCCTCCTCCACCTTGAGAACTCATCATCATTGGTATAATTGTTGTAACCTGTTGTAGTTGATTATAAGAAGGGTATTGTTGGAGATTTTGAATCATTCCAGATTGATATGCAGCAATTGCTTCTGGAGTTAAATCTGGACCCCCCATCCCAAGAGCGGCATCTCTCATTCTTTTTGCTCTATTCCAATTTGCATTTGGATCATTTGGGTCATTTGCAATAATAGATCGGTGATATCTTACATTTCTAAGTCCTGCTTGTCTTGCTAATTGTTCAACTCTTTCTGCTAATTTTCTGGTATATTCTTGCTCCCCTGGTGTTCCCGTTTCTCCAACAGTAACATCATTATGTCCCGCAAAAAGATTTAACTGAACATCTGGATGGTTTTTTATTGTTTCTATAAATTTTTGAGCATTATATTCTACTCCTCTTTTCATATCAGTCTCCAATAAATTAAGACCTCTATTTGGTCCACCTAAACCACCTCTAAAATTTGTTGGATATGAACCAAAACCACTCATAAGAGACCTAGAAACTGCTCCTTCTGGGTCTATTCTGCTTCTAATTAATCCCGACCTTTGTGCTTCGTCTGGACCAACTGAATGTAATTCTAAATTAAAAACGTTTGAACCTGCACCTGAAACTCCTGCTTTTGGTTTTACTTTTATGTTTCCACCAAATCTAAAATACTTATCTCCTTCATTATTTGGTATTTCCAATCGTTTATTTCCTTGCCTGACCTCAAAATGAACGTGTGGTCCAGTAGAACGACCGGTTCTTCCAGTATTTCCAATTACAGATCCTGGTTCTATTTGTTGTCCATTAGATACATTAATTTTACTTAAATGACCATAGAGTGTTGAAAGACCACCAGGGTGAGAAACTATAACTGCATTTCCATATCCATCAATCCATCCAGCATAAGATACCTGTCCTGGTTGTATGACACTTACCGGAGTTCCATCTGGTCTTGGGTAATCAACTCCAGTATGCATTCTCCCCTCTCTCCATCCATAAGGAGAAGAAACTACTCTGCTTGGTATATCACCACCCTCAGCAATCATATCTTGCATTTCTCCAGGAAGTTCTGGTGCAGGTGGAACTGCATCTGGATCTAATCCATAATCCATCATCATTTGATCAGAACCAGCAGCAGATGCTGCAGCATTCATTACATTTGCGAATGACTTATAAACAAAGTTTTCAAACTTTCCTACAGAGTCACTAAATCTGTTTATTATATCACCAAAACCACCCTCTTGAACTGATGCTTTTTGTTGTTGTTCCTGTGCTTTTAGTCTTTCTTCAACTTTGCCAGACACACCTCCAGCACCACCAGTTGCAAGTTCATACGTTCTATCTGCAGCATAACCACCAAGAAATCCACCTGCCATACTTCCAATTACAAAACCAAGTCCAGGAATTGGAATCAATGCTTGTCCAATAGCACCACCAAGCAATGAACCAGCAAGATTTCCTACTGCTCCTGATGCTGCTTGTCCTGCACTTTCTCCTTCTGATAATCCCTGAGCAAAATCCAATCCAGCAAAAACTGCATTTAAAATACCTACAGATTTAAGTCCCCCAAATTGCAACTTGGAACCAGAGACCATTGGTTTTGGTGGTCTTAATCCTCTGGTATTTTGAGGAGCTCCCATTCTTCCTCTTGGTGGGAACATATTACCAAGAAATCCAGCAACATCCAATGCACCATCCAATAATGATGATAATAAATTTCCAGGAGAACCAAAACTTGATGCAATGTTTAAGTTTGCAAGTTCTTTAATTTTTCTTTTTTCTGGTAACTTTATTCTTTCAATTTGTTTATTTTGAGTATTCAAAAATTTAGAAAAGTCAATAACTTCTCTTTGAATTCCTTTTAGTCTTCTTGAAGAATCTCCACTAAAAGAAACTATATTATTGGAAGCAGCAACTAAAGGAGAAGAGAGTACTTTTTTCATCATCCGTCTACTATGTTATAAACCATTCTTGAATATAAAACTAAAAAGTTATCGGTGTTTGTAGAAGGTAATAGTGGAACTGAGGGTCCATTTTTTTGAGTTGCTGGTGGTGCCGAAACACCTCCCCCACCACCTTGAGGTTGTTGAGGCATTGTGCCAGACAAATCTATTGGCACAATATTTGTTTGTGATTGTGCTGCTGTTTGCACAGGTTGCGAAACATTGGTTGCTAAGTTTTTGTATTGATCTCTTTTTTCTGGTGGAAGCATATAATCTGGTAAATCTGGTCCACCTTGCCCTAAAGGTGATTCTTGAGGAGAGGGTAATACTGGAGCTGGTGGTGCTCCAGGAATTGTTCCAGGTACTCTTTTAGATTGCCTTTCTTTTATTTGCTGTAGAAATATTCTATTTTTTTGTTCATGTGGATTGTCAGGTGTATACGCAGAACCAACAATCGGTTTGCTATAAGCAGCTTTTTCAAATTCATTATAAAAAAGACTTGCAGCATCTTCTGGTGTTTTTGCTGCTTTCATTCTATCTAAAGTTCCAAGTTGTTGTGCCTCTATAACCCCATACTGCAATTGAGCCTGGTGACTCATTGGATCAAGATTTTTAGATTTTGCCCATTCCTTAAATCTTGCTTCTCTGTTTTTATCTAATTGAAACATTCCAAAAAAACCACCTTCTGGTGCATTAGTTCTATAACCACTTTCCCTCATTGCATTGGACAACATACCATAAGCAACATTTTCTCCATAATTTTGTTTAAGATAATCAAACATTTGAGATTCAATTTGTTGTTGATTACCACTTATCTCACCAGTTGGTGGGGGAGTGATTCCAGGACCAGGACCACCAGGACCAGGACCACCAGGACTTCCCCCTCCACCACCTCCTCCACCACTAGGAGGTTTAGTACCTTTTCCAATGCCAACCATCGTGTTGATTGCTGCAATAAATCTCTCTATTGCAGAACCAAAAGTTGATATAATATCTCCACCATCCCCTGGTTGGAACATTCCTGCTCTGATTTCATCAACATTAGAAAGTGCATTGACTGCACCAGCACCAACAGCACCTACTCCAAGAGCACCCGCACCAAGAGCAAGCATTTTACCTCTTCCTCTAAACATATTACTAAGTCCTCGTGGCGCACTCTTTCTCACACCACCCATAGGAACATCAACATCAATATCAATTCCACCTCCACCACCAGGAGTTGCTTTTGGGAGATTTGATAATTGTTGTACTATTTTTACAATAACTTGACGAATTAATTTTGCAACTTCAAAACTTTCAGTAAATGATTTAGAAAGATTTTTTAAATTATCACTTATTCCATTCACAAATTTTTTGTTTCCAAAAAACTGAATAAATTTTATGACATCTTTATAAGTGCTTAAAAACTTACTTAGAATACCAGTTGGTTTCGCAGAGTCAACATCAGATACTCTTTTCTTATAATCTGCAGTAAAACTTTGAAGAGTATTATTTAAAGTACTTGTTAAATTGTTCGTAATATTTGTAGAGATCGTACTTACGATTGAATCTACTGAAGATGGGACTGGTTTTGCTGTGCCTCTTTGAAATCCTACTATTTTATTTGCAGCAGAAGCAATTGAAGATGTTCCAAGAAAAGAATCACCAGAAATAAAATTTTTGGCGAGTTGTTGGTTTGTATTCTGTTTACCTACTATTCTTTCTGGGTTCAGAACCGAACCTATTGCCATCTTACTTTTTTCTTTTGAAATTATTTATTGAGCATTTTGTTGTTTTAGTTTCTCGTCTTCAATGTGTTGTTGAAGAAGTGCTAAGTAGATATCTCTTTCCCAAGGAATCATATTTTCAACATCCCCAATCGGCCATTTATGAAATTGAAGTAGTGCAAAGTTAATCCTAAAGTATGACTCCAATTCCATATATGCCATACTCAACCGAAAAAAGATGTTAAACCCTCCAACGTAACTTCAGTTTCAACTCCGGTCTTAGGATTCTTGACTTTTACTTTATGTGCAAGTTTTGGCATTGTATTAAAGAAATTTTCAACCTGCTTGAATTGATTTGCGTCAAGTGTTTCAATCCAAGAAACTAATTCCTTTTTTGTACAATCAGATGCTGCCCAACTTTCTTCCTCATTAAAAATTACATCAATACAAGAAGCAATAATATCTAAAGACTTTTCAATATTTGATGCACTTTGTTCTGTACTAAAATCAAAGTTATTTTTAATAAACTGGTCTAAAGATGGATACTTCATTCTTAAAACTAAAGAACCATCAAGTTTGATATCCGTACTATGGTTTTCTTCTTTTTGAACTTGAATTTCATCAATATAAATTGTGACTGGAACTTGAGTTTCCATATCATCACCACAAGTGATAATTAAATCAACAGATTCACCAACAGACTTTGAACGAAGATTTAAGAACAAATATTCAATGTCAAAAGTTGGAAGTTCCTCTACTTTAATTCCTTTGGTTAAAATGCAATCCTTTAATACTTGTTTAATTGCATTTGTAATTTCTTTTGTATCTTGGCTTTCAAGAGCAAGAATTAATATCTTTTCTTCTTTGACTAGAAATGGTCTGTATTTAATTGTTTTTCCAGTTGAGGGTAAAACCAATTCATAAGTTGGTGCAGAAATCTTAGGTAATGGCATAATTCAATAGTTCAGTGCTTTTATTTATTTACTTCCTTTCCAAATGCTTTTCAATTACATAACGTGAATAACTAAAAGTAATTATTGTTTTAGTGATTGTACTTCCTTCATAAGTTACTGGCATTGCTGCTATGTTTGTAGGAAATGCATCAATTAAACGATAAGTTATTCTTGGCACATTTGTAGTTTTATCTAAATCTCTTTCAAATTTTACAATTGATATAATTCTTTTATAAGATGCTGGATATCTAAGTCTAAAAAAGTCTGGACTATTTTTTGCATTTCCTTGCCCTCTAGAATTTGCTTTAACTTCTCCGTCATCTGTATAAACGGGATTAATGTAATTCATCCATTCTTCAAAAAGACGAATGAGTTTATAGTCATAGTCAACATAGAAAGTCATCGTCACATCAGGATAAACTCTTTTAGTTGGAAATCTTTCTATAACCCCTTGACGTGAACCAATCTCCTCTGTGACATCAAAAGTTGCACCAGGAAGTGAAGTCTCTGCACAATAAAAATCAAATTTTGAAAATTCCTTATCACTTGTAATTCCTGCTTCTTTCAACCATCCCATCAAGTTTTGATCATCATTAGTCAAATGTAATGATATTTTAAATTGACTTGTGAGAGATAACTTACCGAAAATCTTTAATGCATCATCTGTCGTCTTATATAAAAGTCCAATATCAGGCTGTCCTGGTCCTCTTGATGCCATTTATAAATACGATTAAGATTATATAATATGTATGCCTCGTAACGAAGATAATAAATATAGACAAGGAAAATACAGACCACAAAACCCAGAAAAATATAATGGTGACCCAACAAATATAGTTTATAGGTCATCATATGAATTAAAGTTTATGCAATATTGTGACTTAACTGAAAGTGTAAATACTTGGAAGTCTGAAGAATTTTGGATTCCATATCGTTCTCCAATAGACAATAAAGTTCATAGATACTTCCCAGACTTCTTTGTTAAGTATAAAGATAAGAATGGAAATAATAGACATCTAGTTGTCGAAATTAAACCACAAAAAGATTTAAAAATGCCAGAAACAAATCCAAAAAGAAAAACAAAATCTTGGGCATACGCAGTCAAAACTTGGGCAGTCAATCAAGCAAAATGGGAAGCAGCAAAAGAATATTGTGCAGATCGTAATTATGAATTTCGTATTCTTACAGAAAAAGATTTAGGTATCAAAATATGATTGCAGAAAAAATTATCAAAGAAACAGGAGGAAAATATAAAAGCACTAGTTGGTATGTGAATTCTTTAATGAATTCTTTACTAGAATATAATAAAAAAAATATTAATCAGTTGGATACAAGTTTTATAATTCCAGGAGATTTGGTATTTTTTATGTATAGTGCTAAGTACCCTCAACGATATGATTATTGGGATATGCATCCTTTATCTTATATCATTGAAGTAAATCCAAGAGAGGGTTCGTTTTTAGGTTCAAACCTTCATTATCTTACACCAAAATATCGTGAAGCAGTTGCAAATTCTTATCTAAATAAATCAGGTATTGTAAATGCACCCAAGAAAACTTTACATAAATATCTCTTCTCTGGAGTAGTAAGTGATTTCTTCAAAGTGCCTGAAGGAGAATGGGGAGGAGTATCCTTACTTCCTACAGAGAAATTTGTAGATAAAAGAGGACAACCAGTATTTAAAACTAAAGTTTGGGACGCACCATAAATGGCGTATAGAATACTAAAAGATGAATATTATGAATCAGGTTTGGTTCCATTAGGTCCAGGTCTTTTGGGAATTAGATACGACCCAAGTACAGGAGATTACGAATTAAAAGAAAAAAGTATTCTTGGTTATGATGTTGGAATTTTAGCAATATTTTTTAAGAATGGTAGTTGGATGGGTGATGCAGTAAGAGACCCAAAATTATTTGTAGATGGCGATCCAAATAAACCAACACAATTAGCAAAAGATTTATCAATTGATATTAATAAAAAAGCATATGCTGCTTATCAAACTTTGGGGGGATCAGCAAAAGGAAATAAAATTAACGCAGCAGCACAACCACAAAACCAACAAAGATTTATTGTTAATAATTTTTTTCCCGGAACAAATCCTGGAATTGCTTCTAATGTACCAGGTGGGAATGCACTTACTCCCCCACCAGGACAAGGAAATTTATTTGATCCTGGACTTAATCTAGGAAATTATAAAAAATTTGAAAGTGTAAATGAAGATAAATTATTTAAAGGTGTACTGAAATACCCAAAAGATATACTAGAAAATCAACAAGATACTCTCCATATTGAAATGTTTAGGTATCGTCCACCTCTTGAAAATTTATTTGATCCAAAACCAGGATCAAACCCAGTAGGTATTGCTGAAATATTTACAAAAGGAGTTCAAAGAAATAGTGGACTAAAAGATTCTATAGGTTCCGTAATTTTACCAATTCCTGCAGGAATATCAGACTCAAATAATGTAGAATGGGGGGATGATAGAATGAATAATATGACAATGGGATCTACTGCATTTGTTGCAAACAAACTGGGAAACGCTGGAATTGTGCAAGCTTTAACTGCACTTGCCAATGCACTCGCGCAAGCAAAGGCAGGACTTTCATTACCTACAGGTGCTATAAATCAAGCAGCATTATTAATACAAGCAGGTGCAGACTTAAATATGCCAGATATAAAAGCAGCATTAATATCATTGGTATTAAAGAATGCTCAGTTTGATGTTTCACCAGAAACTATTTTAGCAAGGGGTGCTGGTATAGTTCCCAATTCAAATCTTGAATTATTATTCAGAGGTCCAACTCTCCGTCAATTCCAATTTGCGTATCGTTTCAGTCCAAGAAGTGAAGAAGAAGCAAAGGACGTAAGAAGAATTATTAGATTCTTCAAGCAAGGAAGTGCTGCCAGAAAACTAAATGCATCAGGAGGTGCTGGGCAAAGATCAGTTTTTCTTGGTTCTCCAAATGTATTTAAATTAGAGTACAGAACAGCAGGGGATAAATCAATTGCAGGAGTAAATAAATTTAAAATATGTGCTCTTCAAGGAGTGTCGGTAAATTATGCACCTGATGGTCAATGGTCTGCATATGAAGAAGGGCAACCTGTTTCCTATACAATGACACTAGGATTTCAAGAAATTGAACCAATTTATGAAAGTGATTATCAAGATAAAATCTTTGATGGTTTATCTAATGATTATGCAAAAATTACCGACGACGATATAGGGTACTGATATGTCATACTTTAGAGAACTTCCCAATTTTGAGTATATCTCAAACTTTCCAAATCAAAGTTTCAATGATGATTACATAATCACAAAAAATCTATTCAAAAGACCAAAACTTAGAGAAGATATTGCCAATGCAGTTACAGCATTTGAATATTATCAAATTACAGATAATGAAAGACCAGACCAAGTAGCACAAAAAGTTTATAACAATTCCGATCTTGATTGGGTCATTTTAATTACAAATAATATCACAAATTTAAATGATCAATGGCCTTTAGACAATAACAGCCTTTATAAGTATCTTTTAGACAAATATGGTGATGATGAAACTATAGGAGAAGTTCATCATTATGAGACAATAGAAGTTAGAGATGATTTCAATAGACTAATTGTTCCTGGTGGTTTGCAAGTTGATCCACCAAAAACAATATCAGTTACAACAAATTCAACAGATCTTGATTATAATCTATCTGAGTTTCCAAGTGCCGATACAAACAATGTAATCACAATCAATTTAAACCAATTCGTTCGTGTTTTCGGAAACAATGTCACAAATGAAAATACAGATGCGATTGTAAAAGATATTGAAACAAAAACATCTTTTCTTCAAGTAAAGGCAAGAGATACTGATACACCAATATCAATTACAAATACTTTATCCGATTGGCCCAATAGTTGGGGTGGAAGTTTTACAGTAGTAGGAAGAAATAGCATATCAACAACAATACAAGTCGGTGATGTTGTATTTGATAATGATGTTGCATTAGATCCAACATTGTATGAAATTGTCGGAGAACTTCAAGATGGAAAAGTAGTTCCAGTGTTTAAATTCTTACCTCAATCCTAAATAAAAATAAAAATGGCAACTCCATTACCTGGTGTAAAAATAAAAATATCAACAGAAAAACAAGATACCAAAATTACCACACCTACTGGAAATATAGTATCAACAAAAAATAGTTTTAAAGCAGTTACAAACTATGAATATGAAGTTGATCAAAATGAAAAGAAAAGACTCATTTTAATTCTAAAACCAGAATTTGTATCCGTGTTCGTAAGTGATATGAAGAATATTATGAAATATGATGAGTCTTCTCAATACATAAACCGAACAACTAAACGTGGTTATAATCCAAAAATCACAGGGGTTTGAACCCTACGGACAAAAAAATACCCCCGATTTTTTCGAGGGTAAAATGGATTTAAAAGTCGATTTTGAAATCAGGACTCTGCCAACTTTTGGAAATATGAGAGAGCATCGTCCTCATCTTCATCATCTTCACTACTGGAAGATTTACTAGAACTCAAACTATTCAATTCGGAACGAAGATTACTGGGAAGTTCAGAAGAAGATGTTTTGCCACTTCTTTCATTGTTCCACTCTTCCTCTTCATCAATAGTTTCTGGATCTTGCATCTTAGGAACACCACGAAGACCCAAAGTGTACTCAAGACGTTTTTTCAAATCATCATATGACTTGAATTGAGATGCATCAGTAAAATCATTCAGATTATGAAGAGATTTATAGATTTTCTCAAGTTCATCGTCGTCATCAAGAAGAATTGAAGGTGAAGCAAACTCTGATTTATCATAGTTCCAATATCCATCTTTCTTGACTAGTTTCAGTTTGAAGTTTGCACCTTTCCAGAAATCAAAAGGATTGATTGGTTCTTCATCATCAAACTCAGGTTGCATTGCTGCAGTAATCTTATCAAAAACTTTTTTGCCAAACTTATAAAGGAATACTCTACCTTCATTTGCAGGATTGGCAGGATCTTTTACAACATAAATGTTTGCAAAATATGAAAGTTTACGTTTACGATCACGAACAATATTTTGATTATCCTTACTTCCAGTATTCCACAATTCACGATTAGCCTCACAAACAGGACATTGTTGCCCAAGAGTAGTGAGACAATTATCAATCAACCAACCACCAGTGCCTTGAAATGCGTGAGACCACACTTGCACCCAAGGAAGATCATTACCTTCAGCAGCAGGAAGAAACCTAATAATTGCAGAACCAGTACCACCTTTATCCATCACGGGTTTCCAAAAACGATCATCATCTTTGGATCCACTTTCATTCAATTTTTCTACTTGTTTGATGAGTTTCTCGGTCAGAGAACCCATCTTGGATTGCTTTTTAAGATCTTGAAAACTCATTTGTATTCTCCGTATTAGTAGTATTGAGACGTATTGTACGTATTAATTGTAGCAGGCAACGAATCAATCGTCAAGAGACTTTTCAAGAGCGTCAATAGATTTTTCCATTTTTTCAAACAATATAGACACATTATTGACTGGACCAATACCAAACATTTGTGCTGATTCAAGAATTGTATTTTTCATTTCTATTGCGTCTGGATCATCTGATAAAGAAATTCTAAAAATAAAATTTTTCTGTTTCTCTAGAAACAATTTCATCTTACCGAGATGTTCTTTTTTCTTTTCTTTACTAAAAAAAGGAAGTTCAAACATCTCATGAAAAATTTCTTTCTGAAGATCATCTAGTTCTTTCAAAGATTCTTTGACTACATCTGAATCAAAAAATTTACTCATAATACGTTCTCCTTCAGGATTTTTTTATACCTATCTACATCTATATTTAGAAAAGGTTTGTATTTTTTAATTCTTAAACTTACGGATTCCCACACTGGATCAGTGAGTTTTTTATCAAATCTCTTTACATACTCAAGAATCATATCAAGTATAACCATTGTTTCTAAAGATAATTCTTTAGAAAAATATAATTTTAATATTTCTGGATGACAATTTGCACTTATATCAAACATTTTTTCAAAATTTTCTTTTGTAAAAATGCTCTCTATTTCTTCTTTAAACAAATAAGTCATTGATTGAGATTTTTTTAACCAATCAGAAAAAACATCTTCTCCACATTTGATAATTTCACCAATCCAAAGTGATTGTGGATCATCACACTCAACAAAATTTGCGACAAAATATGCCTTAATTTCTTCGTCATTCTTCTGTCTAGAAGTTCATTCAAAGAAAAAACGATCTTTTCTCTTATGAAAGGAGTCCAAAGATGCTCTGGACTTTCCACAATACTTAAAGTAATCGTAATTTTCTTTTGTGAAATGATTTTTAAATGCTAAGTAAGTTTTATAAACATCAAAAGGAGTCACAATGGCAATTTAGCACGAGTAGTTTTTTTCAAAAAGTTCAATTGAGTAGCATCATTTTTAATTTTTTCCTTTAATGGTTTTGAGATTAATTTTGATATTGTTTCAATTTCAATACTATTTTCTTCACAATAAGTAACTATTGCATCAATATAATTAATCTTTGAATTTTTTACAATGCTTTCTATATCTTGAGCAAATTTCTGAGGGCATAAAAATTTGCTATTTAATTCTTCCTTGACTTTATCGTTCATATTCGTGAAGTTTATCTCTAACAAATTCTCTAATATATTTGGTGAGTAGTTTGATGTACTTTGCTTTGTCGTACTCTTCATAAACGATACATTCTCCATTTTCGCAAGCCATAATAATTACAAATTTCTTTACCATTATACCAGTAAGTTCATATAACATGCAAGCATAAGCAGCACATTGAACAAAATAGTGTTCAATCCAATCCCGTGGTTTTGGTTTTTTGGATGTTTTGAAATCTATAATTGCTAGTTCGCCATTATATTCCGCAATACAATCTACTGTTCCTGCAATTCCCAAAACTTTACTATAAAGGGAATTTTCAAGTGCGTGAATATTATTTATATTATCCAAATAAGGTTTTGCAATTCCAAATAAAACTTGAGAAATTGGTAAAATATCATTAGGTAATTGTTCATTTTTCAAATATGTTTCACATAGTGTATGCATATCAGTCCCACGACTAGTTGCTTGCTTTGTGATTTTATTTGCAGTTTCCTCCCCAACTTTTTGTCTCCAATCTGCAAAAAATTGCCGATTCTTATGACTCGTCACAGAAGTAATAGAAACTAATTTTATAAATTCTTCTTCTTCAGGAACTTTATAATAACGAACACCATCTATAGTTTCTCTTTCAAGTTTAGGAAGATTAATATTGATATGATCAAATAAATTTTTAGTTTCCTTTATTTGTTTTTTTCCATACAATTCATTGTATTTTTCAATAAGAGGACTTACCATCAATAACCTGCTTCCATTTTTGCAATAATATATTCTTTAACAAGTCCAGAACGAACAATATCGTCTACTCCAAATTCAACAATATCAACAGAATCCATTTTTCTTAAAACATTCATAAAATCACTGATTCCATTTCTTTCATTTGTTTTGACCAAATCTGATTGGGTGGCATCACCACAGAACATGATTTTTGTATTTTCTCCAACACGAGTAATAATAGAATCAAGTTCATGGAAATTTAAGTTTTGAAACTCATCAACAATGATGATTGAATTGTCAAGAGTTGTTCCACGAAGAAATGAAGTGCTCCAAAATTTAATCGTTTCTTGCGTTTTTAGATTACCATAAAGCATCTCAAAGTCAGCATCAGATGGCATCTGGAACATATACTTAACCATATTCTTGTAAGGAATCTGGTAAATATCTGCTTTATCATCGTGACTTCCAGGTAGAAATCCAATCTCACGAGTAGCAACTAATGAACGAACAATATAAACTCTCTCATAAGGACTTACTTCATCAAGTACATCCTGAAGAGCATTATAAAGAGTAATAAAAGTTTTACCTGTACCAGCACAACCATAAGCAACAATATGCTTTTGATTTTTATAAGATTCAAAAAGTTTCTTTTGATTTTCAGTTAGAGGTTCAATATTTACAAGATACTCAGCACTAATTGGCTTTCTTCTTTTCATTTGTTTTGCAGTCATACCAATACCAATTGGTTGATTGTCATTGTTTCTTCTTTTTCTTGTCATTGTTTATAATTCTCTAAACTGGTTTTACATTTGCACCTGGAACCTTTGATACTTTAGAAAGTACTTCGTTCCATCCTGGGTTTTTACTAACATGTTTACTCAATAAATCTCCAACCTCTCCAACATTCATTTGTGTTGGAATAAGAGGTTTTAAGTTTGGATTCTCTTTGAGATATGGTTCTTTTTCTGCCATAAGCATCCACTTCTCAAAGATTTCACCAGTTTCTGTATTTTCAAATCTATAAGTCGGGCACATAAGTTATGAATTCAAGATGTTATATTTATTATGGACTCAAACGAGCACGATGTAATCTTTTTTCTTCATAATAACTAAAAATTTCTGGAACCCATTGCTTAATCGCGGGAACCATAGATTCACATAATGCCTGAATTTCCACCTGAGCATCAAGTTTTGCCCTTAAGTCAAGGAAATGTAAAATTGCACGAAGAGAAAATGATGCAACAAAGTTTTGACGGATATTCTGAGGAAGATAATCACGAAGATGTTCTTCTGCCATACCACGATTCTCATAACCATCTGCATACCTCTCAGATGCTGCTAGACAGAACTTTAACTGCCTTTCATAGTCATCTTGCGCCCATTCATATTTGTGCCCTTTACGGTCCAAATAGAGACCAGGAGGACGCACATAGAATACTTGTTTAGGTTGTAATTCACCTTTGGCAACTTTTAATACACGGCGACCAGTATAACGCTGAGATTGAACATCAAAAGAAACACCAATACGATGAGTTCTTGCCTGAACCATTACATTATGAACAAAACCAACACAATCAAATGTAATTGAAGGATGTTCTAATGGTCCCCAATGTCCACGTTCATTTGCAAGAAGTTGATCAATCGCCCACTTACCACAATCAGTTTCACTAGGAGGAATTTTGGTGTGAATTGGTTCTTCACTATAATCGTTCTTACCACCTTGCCAAACAAGTGTTTGTGGATTTGGAGTTGCATTAAGCAAAACCACTTTCATCTCTTTATCTAATTCAAGAAGATCCTTTGCTTTAATTGGTTTCATTTCTTTCCAAATCCTTTCGTTGTTTTTGCTTCGAGTTCTGCGAGTTCTTCTTTGAGTTCCCGCAGTTGTTTTTTCATCTCTATAATTTTTTCTTCGGTATAGAGATGTTCTTGCTTTACAAGTCGTTCAAGTAATTTTACAAGTTTTCGTGCTCTATTAGTCATCTAAATCACTATCCTCAAAAATTTCGTCGTAATCTAAAATTGGTCTTTCTCTTACTTCTTTATCTGTGTGAGAATAAGCAGAAACGTCTGAATAAATTTCTGCTTTTAAAGAATCAACGAGTAATTCTATATTACGAACAATCAGTTTTAGTTTGTCTTTGTCCATATCTTATAGTTCTCTCCACTCACTTTACACAAAAAAAGGAGGAAAGTCAATCCTCCTTTTAATTTATTTTCGTTTTTTCTTTTCTGGTGCTTTATATCCCCAAAGTTTTGGACTTATTCTACCATATCCAAAGTCAATACTTTTTAGATTTTCACGAAACTTATCCCAATACATATCAAACAGTTTAATTCTTCCACCACGAGTTAAATCAAAACAAATCTTATCATCAATCATATACTTCACAATATAAGCATCATTAGGAGCATCCTTGGTACAGACCTCAACATAAGAACCATCTTGAATCAATATTTCACAACCATACCGTGATTTGCAGGTTTCCTTTTCCGCAGGTGTCCAAGAGTCCATATGAATTTCCCCAGAAGATGTCTTTTCCGACATTTGTGTAATATTATATGCCATTAAAAATACTCCAATTTATAATTAAGATCGTCCACCCCATGTAATGTCTGGGTAAGATTCTGCCACTATTTCTTTTGTTAGTTTATATTTTGTCTGTAATTTTTTATCCTTACAAAGGCAAATAATTTCTGCTTCAAGGGGATGCAACCCCTCTAGTAAATTGACAAAAATATTTTCTCTCCTAATTCCATTTAAAGAGTCATTTCCACCTTTTACAAAATTATAGAGAAGTGTATATTCTTTTCTAAGGGTAGAATATTTTTGGTCTATTGCTCCAATTGAAGAATCACTCATTTGTTTAATTGAATCTTCAATTCTTTCAGACATCGTAGATGTCTTCATTGTATTATCACCAAAGAAAGGAACATCTCCTTCTGGTAAAAGTGAAATTACTGATTCATCAAAATTCCAAATAAAAATTGCTTTCAATGAATCGTGTTCATATTTTTTGAGAATCTCGACTTTTTTTGCATTTGTTTTTTGTGAACTTGCAAGATTTAAAACTTCAAAGGTAAATGGATTTGCTGGCAATTCCACCACTTCTTCCGAAATCTTTTTTACCCTTGAAGTGGGTTTTCTGGTCGTTGTTTTTTCTTTTATTGTCATTGTCATAAAAAATTAATACAGAATTAGATTAATTAAAATTTATTTATCATTCATCATCATCAACTAGTTCATCATCAAAATAATCTGGTTCAAATCTTACTGAAACAATTTCTTGGTCTATTAACTCACCATTTTTATTGTAAAACTCTGGATGATAAGCAATTTGTTTTGGTCCTTCTTGATAATTCATCATATATTCTCTGGCACTCCATCCAATAAAAAGTCCGACAATAAAAAACAAAACAATTAAAAAGGAACCAAATACTAAATCTATTGCTGCCATTGTTCTTCTCCGAGAGACTACTTTTTTTTCATTATGTCTAATTCAATTTTGAGATACATCTCTCGATTGAAGAGAGAAAATACTTTTTCAAAATTGAAAGTTTTTGGTATCAATTTTGTTTCTTCTTTCCCTCCTCCTTTTTTTCTAAGCATTAATTCAAAACCACGATTAATGCTATATTTTTCAGAATTATTTATAGACACGATCAAAGCATATTATTTTCTTGCAAATATGAAATCGTATCAGTGCATCCACCAATATGTTTGTCGTTCAAAATCACTTGAGGAAAAGTTGAACCTTCCCCAAATTCTGCATAAAATTGTTCTCTATTGAAATCTGTATTAAGTTCATAAGAAATAACATTGTATCCCTTAGATTCACCTAAAAGATTTAAAACCATTTTTACCTTATCACAATAAGGGCAACCTTGCTTTGAATAAATTGTAAAATTCATAATACTACCAAACCTTATTTTTTCTTTGTGGGTACTTATAGAGATTTTTCTCTTGATTATTTTCCATCCATTTTAGTATAGCACGTCTTTTTTCTTCTGTAAAAAAAATTTGACCTGAAAACCAATCTTCCCAATAAGTATGTTTTTTATCTTGATTGCAATTGTGGCAACAACAAACAACATTGTTTGTGAAATCTGTTCCACCTTTTGATCTTGGAATAATATGATCAATTGTAAGGTTTTCTTCAGAATCACAATAAGCACATTTATGATTCCAATGTTCTTTAATGTGTTGCCTCCATATTCGTTTTGCTTCTCCAGAACTTGTCGTGTAAAGATTGAACAAGTACTCTTTGGACGAATGAAGAGGAGTCATAAGTTTTTGCAACTTATGAGTATTTAGATTCCAAATTTACGTCTAAATGCTTCAAAGTTTATTTGTATTTCTTCATTTGTTAATTCACGATTATAAATCATCACGTTGTTCCACAAGCAACTATAGTTACTTGTTCCTGTTCCAAAGATTTTATTAAGATTAATTTGTGGTGCTGTGCTCCAATCGTTAGAAGAACCTAAAGTTTTTGTACTTCCATTAGTTGATATAAAAGTATAGTAACTTGACGTTACTCCAAAAACAACAAAAGTCCAATCAGAAAAAGATGTTGATTGTCTTACTGGTATTGGGTCTGATGTATTAGTGGTTGGATAAGATCTACTAGTACCCCAAACAATTCTTACTGCACCTTGTCCTCCATTTCCACCATCTCTCACGTTAGCATCAGATGTTGCGGGTCTAACTGAACCACCTCCACCACCATAAAGTCCCCCTACAGATCTTTGATTTAGTTGGTTTCCCGTTGATGGAGTTCCAGATTGACCACCAGATCCACCCCCTCCCCCATTACCTGGGGATCCTAGAGTTCCATTCGATCCCCTACCAAAAATTCCAACACCACCACCAGGATTTGTAACCTCACCATTTTGTGTACTAATATACCCACCTCCACCACCTCCTCCATTTGTACCAGAACCAGCAGGTCCAGCAGGAGCTCCAGATATCCCATAACCACCTGCACCACCATTTCCATCATATCCTCCTGCTCCACCTCCACCCCCAGCAACTTGACTAGGTGAACCAGAGGCACTAGTTGTAGATCTTCCCCCAGAACCTCCTCCACCACTTCCAGTATTCGCAGTCCCACCAACCGTTCCTCCATTCCCTTCATTGGAAATAATTTCTCCAGAAAATCCTCCACCTCCTCCACCACCTTCAAGAAGTGCAGTACCTGAATGTGATCCAGTTTTTATGTAACTTGATTGACCAGCAGTTCCATTGGTAGGTAAAGTTTCAGGAGAACTACTGAGATAAGATGTTCCTCCAATTCCACCAGAACCAACTCTTATATACAATATATCTCCAGAATTTACTGATATGGTAGATCCATAAGCAAGTCCTCCTCCCCCACCACCTCCTCCAGCTCTTGTTGATGAACTTCCTCCTGCACCTCCACCACCACCAACACAAACAGCAGTGATGGATGTCACTCCAACAGGAACAGTCCAAGTTGTAGTACCAACTGTAGTAAATACTTTTTGCCCTTCTATTTTTAAATTATCTTTTATTTCCCACCCATTAGAAGTTCCATATTTTCCAAATTCAATTGATTTAGTTCCAGATTGTTGCTGAAACCAATAATTCCAATCATCATTATTTGTTAAAGTTTGTGGTTTAATCATCATACAAATCGTAAATCCTCTTCCAGTAGAGGCACTTACACTTACGTTCGTATTGCTTATATAAGATGAAGAACTAGTTGATGTAAAATGACTTGTAGTCCCCGAAGATACAAATGTTTGATTGAATGAGGTGTTAGTTGCACCATATCCAACTAGATTTTTTATTGCTGTTCCGACACCAGAATATGACTTAGAGTTTCCAGCATCATTCAGATAAATCAATCCATCAGTAATAATACGAGGACTATGTGCTATTGTCATTATACTTTTTATTTCTATTTATTTTAATCTCTAAAATTTAAGTTATATTTTTAAAGATTAAATTTACGTCTAAATGCTTCAAAATTTATTTGTATTTCTTCATTTGTTAATTCACGATTATAAATCATACAATTGTTCCAATGACATTTATAGTTGGAATTTGTTCCTGTAGTAATTCCTGCATCGGAATCAGAACCTGTTCCAAAAATTTTATCTAAATTAATTTCTCCCGTTGTTGTCCAATCAGTTGAAACTCCAACAGATTTAGAACTTCCATTAGTTGATAAAAAACTTTTATAATCTGTTGTAACACCACAAACAACAAAAGTCCAATCAGAAAAAGAAGCAGATCTTTGAGATAAAGTATCTGCAGCAACTGTAGATGAAGTAGCAAAATTTCTTCCTGTTCCCCAAACAATTCTAACGCATCCTCTACCACCATTTGCAGGTTCTCTCCAATTATTAATAGAATTTGCACCTTCATTTGCTCCACCACCACCTCCATATATTCCACCAACAGCTCTTGTTGAATAATTAGTAAAAATATTTGTTGTACCATATCTTCCAGAATTTCCTGTTGGTGCAGTTCCACCAGAACCAGACAATCCAGACTTTGCACTAGTATCAGTTCCGGCAGTAGTGGTTGAAGTTCCTCCAGCTCCTGTTGTTCTAATTATATCATAAACACCAACTCCTCCACCACTATTATAGTTGCCAGTTCCCCCACTATCCACATTTAAACTTCCACCACCTCCACCTCCACCACCTTGTCCGATTTTACCTGCTCTTTGAGCAGCTGTTTGACTAACATACCCATATCCACCAGTTCCCCCAATTCCAGTATATCCTCCAGCACCACCTCCACCTCCACCACCATACTCCTGATAACCATCTCCACCATTTCCTCCATTTCCACCACCACTGGATGCCGATCCTTGACCTCCAATTCCACCTGTTCCTCCGGTGGAATCACCAGTTGAAGAATTTGATCCTGCACTCCCTTTACCTCCCCCACCAGCCAAAAGCAAAATATCTGTTCCAGTTGCATCATAACCAACTCTTTTTATATAACTATCTCCACCATTTGTACCATCAGTTTTAGGTCTATCAGTAGTATTATTATCCTGATAGTAATTTAAAAGTTCTGTATTTCCTCCCTTTCCTCCTGCACCAGCTTGAATATAAAGAGTTTCACCTGGAGTTACAGCAAAAGTTCCATATGAAAGTCCCCCCCCACCACCACCTGCACCATTTCCACCAATAGTATCATTACCTCCAGCACCACCTCCTCCACCAACACAAACAGCAGTTATAGATGTAACTCCAACAGGAACCACCCAAGTAGTTTTATAATTTGCAGTTATTATTCCTGAAGATGATGGTGTTGTGTATGTTCCAAATCCACTCGAATACAAATAATTGGAAGAGTTCTCTAAATGAGTTGTACATTGAGCTGAAGTAAGATTAGCATCCACACAATACTGAATTTTTTGATTTATTATAGTTCCATTATAACTAGGTACTTTTGAATACCATTCAAAATAGTCACTATTAACAGAAGTAGTTTCAAATAAAATACTATTTTCATTTTTAGTGGTATCTTTCAATGAAAATCCTTGTGTTGTTCCATAACGACCAATTTCTATCAGTGAATTACTAGATGATTGATATTGTTGAAAGAAATAATTCCAAGTTGAACTGGTTAAAGTTTGTGGTTTAATCATCATACAAATCGTAAATCCTCTTCCAGTAGAGGCACTTACACTTACGTTTGTATTGCTTATATAAGATGAAGAACTAGTTGAAACAAAGTAACTCGTAGTCCCTGAAGACACAAATGTTTGATTAAATGAAGTATTAGTCGCACCATATCCAACTAGATTCTTGATTGCTGTTCCGACACCAGAATATGACTTAGAGTTTCCAGCATCATTCAGATAAATCAATCCATCAGTAACAATTCTAGTTTTGACGTATCTTCCCATTTAATTATCTTCTTTTTTCTTGTATTTATGGGCACAAGCACTTCTCGCCCAAGCACGACTTAGACTATTGACATGAGAACAAGGTTTTTGTTTTTTCCCGCAGTAAGGGCACTTAGCATCTGGGGGATCACTCAAGTATCCTTCAGGTGTATATATCCTTTTCTTTTTTTGATTTTCTGATTGTTTTCTTTTTCGGTGATTCATACAATCACTGGTTCTTGTTGCCCTTCTGGCAGTTTAATCTGAGGCAATTGATTGATTTTTTCAACCATCCATTCTTCCTGATGTTGTTTATAAAGTTCTGTATTGATTGCCATTTCATTCGTTGGAAGTGCTTTAGGCATCTCAATATCAATTACTTGCCCCATCATAAATTTATTTCTTGTAATAGTACGATTCTGTTGATCAAAAGAAACCATCAGTAGAGCATCTACTTCTTCACCACAATCGGCAATCTTTTTTCCAGTCTTAATTTCAATGACCGAAAAATAATCTTCACTATTGTACTTTTTCATCTTTTTGTTTCTTTTCTTTATTATAAGATACTTTAGGTTTCCTGTAAAGACCTGGCCAAGTATCACGAATGATCTCAGCCAGTTTATAAGGTGTTTCTGAACTTATCACCTTACACTATGCCCTCCAAACATGTACCTCATACCATTCAGAATTTTTGCCCAAAGGTTCCAAGATTTCGAGAGTTAAATCGTTCATAAAGAGCAGTGGTGATGACCGGAGCAGGTACTCCTAGGTCAACGGCAGCATTGACCGTCCAACGACCCTCACCACTGTCTGAGACCCCTCCAGAGAACTGCTCCAGTCCACCATTGTTGCGTAGAACATCAGCAGTGAGGTCCAGCAACCAACTGCTGACAACACTACCACGGCGCCATAACTCAGCAACCTCAGAGACATCAATATCATAACAATAAGATTCTGGGTCGGACATTGGAGCAACCTCTGCATCACCTTCTCTGACATATTGAGCACCAGCATTAGCACTCTTAAGAATATTGAATCCTTCTGCATATGCCTGCATCATGCCGTACTCAATGCCATTATGTACCATTTTGACAAAGTGTCCTGCACCTGGACCACCGCAATGCAACCAACCATGTTCTGCTGATGTTACACCATCTTCAGGGTCGGTTCGTGGGCAAGAATGAATGTCTGGAGCAAGTGCAGAGAAGATTTTAGAGCACGTTGAAACAGCAGTGGTTTCACCTCCAACCATAAGACAATAACCACGTTCAAGACCATAAACTCCACCAGAAGTACCACAATCAATATACTGAATACCTAGTTTAGCAAGACGTTCTGCTCGTTTGCGACTATCTTTGAAGTTACTGTTTCCGTGGTCAATGATAATATCACCCTCACCACAGTAAAGTAGAAGTTCTTCAATCGTTTCTTCTACGGTTTCTGCTGGCACTACCATTTGGAAGATTCCAGGATGATTGTTACCTTTAACTATCTTAACGAGGTTTTCAATCGTGGTTGCAATTCCACTTACATAACCATTCTCAAATGCTTCATTTGCCTTTGCATAATTCCTACGATACCCCCAGACTTCAATGCCTGCTTTCATCATACGACGGGACATTCCTTCTCCCATTCGTCCTAGACCAATTAGACCAACTTTCATACGTTTTCTCCTATACGAGTTTTAAGGGATAATCCCATTGAGTAATTTTTTGAACTTCATTCACAGGACCCCAGGAACCAGAATAATAAGTATAAGGTCTTGTATTCACTGGACAGGAATTACCCACACAAAGAAGGTCATTCACAATTCTCCAAGATTCTAATACTTCCTCTGAATGAACAAAGTGAGATTGGTCTTTATGAATGGCATCATAGAACAATTTCACGTATCCGTCAATAGCACCTTCTGGATAGTTGTGCTTCAGGATTGCAGTTTCAATCTTATCATCAAGACCAGGTGATTTAATATCAATTTGAATATCAAAGTGAGGGTCTGGTTGAAATCTCATTACAATACGGTCATTATAAGAATGACCTTCAAATAATCTAACTGGAGGTGATTTAAGTTTAATGACAACCTCAACGCAACTCACAGGAAGTTTCTTTCCCGTCATAAAGTAAAATGGAACTCCCTGCCATCTCCAGTTATCGATGTAAATGTCTCCAGCAACAAAGGTTGGAGTTTGTGTATTCAGTTCAACTCCTTTTTCATTCTTATATTCATCATATTGTCCACAGACCAGTTTAGTTCCTAGTCGTGCGGCAGAAAGAACCTTAACCTTTTCTCTGCGGATTTCTTTAGCATTATTCTTACAAGGTGCTTCCATCGCAATCAATGCAAGAAGTTGCAACATATGATTCTGCAACATATCCCGAACAGCACCAGCAGTCTCATAATACTGTGCTCGACCTTCACAACCAATTGTTTCTGTTGCAAAGATTTGAACTTCTTCTACATAATCACGATTCCATAATGGTTCAAGAAGAATATTACTAAATCGTGTTGCAAGAATATTATTGACGGTATCCTTCCCTAGATAATGATCAATACGATAAACCTGTTTCTCTCGAAGATTATCTGAAACAATCTGCTGTAGTTCTTCTGCGGATGTCAAATCATATCCAAAGGGTTTTTCAATAATCACCCGACTTGTTTCAGGTTCATCCAAATATCCAGTGGATTTGAGACTTAATACCGCATCACCATATCGTTCAGGTGGAACTGAAAGAAAGAAGGTTACATCATCACCAGGAGTCAGTTTCTTCAAACTTTCAGCATTCGAGAGGTCACATTGAACATAATTCAAACGACGAATAAAGTCTTCTGAATAAGAACCCAAGGTTTGTAACCAAGACTCTTTTGTATGTACTGTTCTTGATGCTCCAGTAATTACATAATCATCTGGAAGTAGTTGTTTCTTATGAAGTTCATACAGTGCAGAGATGAGTTTCCTACGACAGAGGTCACCTGTTGCACCGAAGATTATGATGTTTTTCATTTAGTTACTTCTGCCCAATCCTTATTGAACTGTTCAATACCTTTTTCCGTGAGAATATTCTTATACATTGACCAAAATACAATAGGAGGAATTGTAACCACATCAGCACCGGCAAGAAAAGATTGTTCTACCTGTCTTACATCACGAAGAGATGCCGCAAGAATTTGTGTGGGAATATAAGAATAGTCAAATGCCTTACGAATGTTCTTGATAAGTTCAATGCCATCCACAGAATTATCCATCCAACGACCTACGAATGGAGAAATGAATGTTGCTCCTGCTTTGGATGCTAGAATTGCCTGTGCAACTGAGAACACCAAAGTTACATTGGTTTGAATTCCTTTATCCGAAAGAAACTTACATGCTTTGAGTCCTTCAACAGTACAAGGAACCTTAATTGTAACTGCTGGTGAAATTGTATAATAGTTTTTTGCTTGAGATTGCATTTCTTCTGCAGTATCTGCAACGACTTCTGCCGAAATGCTTTTTAGTTCTGGAAATGCTGTTGAGATTTCTGTAATAACTTCTTGAAGTTGTCTACCACTTTTAAGGATTAGAGTGGGATTTGTAGTGACTCCATCTATTAATCCTGTGTCGTATGCTGAACCAATAAGTGAAACATCTGCTGTGTCTAAAAAGATCTTCATATAAGTATAAGAACTCATTAGTAATTATAAGAAGTTATTTTTGACTGTCTACAAAATGTTATGATTTGAAGATATTAAAGATCTTGTGTAATAGACATTATAAACATAAAGACTCCGAAGATTATGAAAACAGAGAGAATGAATAGCATCTTATTATCCCCAGTAGATTTGACCAAGAGTGAATGCGACAAAGATGAGAACTGTGAATCCCATTAGTCCTATTCCTGCCCAGATGACCCAGTTGGGCATTGGTTCGTGTTGAGTATTATGAGACATTGGGTTTAGTTGAAGGTAAAATTAAAATTATCAGAAAGGTTAACATACCCACACATACACCCCATTGGAACAGGGTAGTGTCCATCATATACTATATGATCAATCATCAAATCTCCACAATGGCACACCTCAGGGTCTATTTCTTCATTACATCCTTTACAAAAGATAATTGTATTAGTCATAATGCTTTGCTTCCTTGTGAGTATCTGCAGGTAAATTTAAGAAAATTTATCCTTATCTTCTTTTTCTAATACTTCATCTTGAAGTCTTTTAACAGGTTCTAAAATGAAGTCTTTGAACTTATTTACAATATTTTCACGAAGATAACGTTGCATAAGAACCAAATCCCATTTAGGAGGACAAGACATTACCTTACCATAATGTGTGGAAAATAATTCCTTCCATTCCATTTCGTGCCTATGAATGGATTCCTTATTTACAGTAATCTTAAATTCTACTACTGGAATCAAATTTTCATTGACGTAACTTCTTTCTTCAAATTGAAATGCATTCTCATCCTTAAAGATATTGTATTCTGGAATGTGAGTATTACTCTTTTTTAGAGTCTCTTTGAGGTCTTCATCAATATAATAATGTGAAAATAAAGTCATAATGTTTTGCTTCCTGTCTTATAATCAATAAGATTTCCAATAATCACCCCAAGATAGTCCTGGTGGTTTGCTATGTGTTGCTCCATATGCTTCTCCTCTGAGATTTTCTCTAGCAGAATAATAACTTTCTTGTGTTAGTTCCATACGCTTTCTAATCTGATCTTCTGTAGGTTCTTTTTCTACACATTCAGTTGTTGGGGTTTGTCTAGATTCATTTACTCCAGGCACCATTTTATTAATAGTAAATCCATACTTATTCAGTTCTTCATTTAACCGAACATGACTGATATAAAATATAATTCCAGGTTCACCATTCAATTTTTTCAGTTGTTCTTGAATGCCTTCCATAGTGTCACACTTATGCGTTCTTATGTACTCATCTGGATAAGATGCAAAGGCATCTTCCAGTGTTTTGATTTGTTCTTGTGTGAGTTGGTTCATAATGTTTTGCTTCCTTGTGAGTATTATAGTGGGTTTGGGGTCTTATGTCAATGGGGGTGTGTGTTTGTTTAGATATTTGATCGCACTGCTTAATGTTCCAACATTATCTCCAACCAATCCCAACATTCTATTACAATTACTACACAGCAATCCACGAACTTTCCCTGTATTATGGTCGTGGTCCACATAAAGATTGTTGCTGTCCTTTCTACCATTAGTATTGGGATTTAAACAAATAGCACATAATTCATTCTGTTCTTGGAGAATAATTTTATATTCATCTAACCCAAAATCTTCACCGTAAGTATACTTTAACATATAGTCTTTCTTATCGTCATAAGAAGGTCTCTTATCTTTATAGTCTTTACTATAACAATCTTTACACCTCTTATGACCTTTGTAATACTCCGAAATGAGTTTTTCTACACCACACTTATTACAGATGATGTGAGTTTTACTTGCCCAGTTTTCTGCATAAGTTTTTTCCTCACACCTTAAACACCTTCTACGACCTTCTCTAAAATCAGAAGTGGGAAGTTCTTGTGTGCAGGTTCTACAAATCTTCGTGGTTCTCATTATGGAGTTTAATCTTTTAACTATTTATAAAATATTAAACTCCATTATAGCATAAAAAAAGAGACCCGTAAAGGGTCTCTAATTTTATCAACCGATGGTTGGAGCAGTAAGAAGAGCAACAGGTGTTGCTTCTACACTAGCAAGGTCCAAAGGAAAATTATGAGCATTCTTTTATTCCTTTGGTTGTCTGGTATTACTACCAGGATTGGACTATATCATCACCATTTCTAGTGTCGGACGCTCGTGCCTGTTATTAAGGAAACTTTATTCCTCAGGTAGTCTCTGAACCTTTCTCAGATGTATCTGAGACTTGGCTGCTGATTACCCACTTGGGGTTTCCAGCAATTCATCCGATTTAAAGAGCGCAATACTCAAATCTACGCTCGTGCATTACTTCAAACCCAAGATTTGCTCTGTTAAGAACATCAGCCCAAGTATTGATTACACGATTTTGAGAATCAACAAGGGATTGGTTGAAGTTGAAACCGTTGCACTAAACCCTTAAATTTACCATCTTTAAGGAGTGGACTATATCTTCATCCCAGAAGGATGTCGGGCACTTATTCCTGTTATTAAGGGGACTAAACCCCTCAGGTAGTCTCTGAACCTTTCCCAGATGTATCTGGGACTTGGATGCTGATTACCCATTTATGGAGGGCTTCCAGCAGTTCACCCGATGTTTACCGTCAAATTGCTAGGACGGGACCCCGACGATTGAGGTTAAAAGCCATAGTGCTCACACCAAGAGCAGCAAACCAGATACCCACAACGGGCCAAGCAGCAAGGAAGAAGTGCAGCGAACGGGAGTTATTAAAGGACGCATATTGGAAAATAAGGCGTCCGAAATAACCATGAGCAGCAACGATGTTATAAGTCTCTTCTTCTTGACCAAACTTGTAACCATAGTTCTGTGACTCGTTCTCGGTGGTTTCACGCACCAGAGAGGAGGTCACCAGCGAGCCGTGCATGGCAGAGAACAGGGAGCCACCGAACACACCAGCAACTCCAAGCATGTGGAAGGGGTGCATCAGGATGTTGTGCTCTGCCTGGAACACAAGCATGTAGTTGAAGGTGCCGCTAATACCCAGAGGCATTGCGTCAGAGAAAGAACCCTGACCAAAAGGATACACCAGGAACACTGCGCTTGCGGCGGCAACAGGTGCAGAGTAAGCAACACAGATCCAAGGACGCATACCCAGACGGTAGGAAAGTTCCCACTCACGACCCATGTAGGCATAGATACCGATGAGGAAGTGGAAGACTACAAGTTGGAATGGACCCCCATTATAGCAATCGGGGGACTATATGTTTCCATATAGATTGGACTATATCTTCACCTTATTTCTATTTAAGGTGTCGGGCGCTAATCTGGTATTACTCAACACGCTTGTTGAACCCAGTAGTCTCTGAACCTTCCACAGAAGTATCGTCTGTGGCTTGGCTGCTGATTGACTTATTCTCTAAAATCCAACTACAAGAAATACCACTTGTCAAGAGTCTATTTCCATTAGCAACACTATTGAGATGTGAAGGATAAACTTTTATCCCATAGTTTTCCAGAATAATAGCACAAACAGTTTTAAGTGTTTTATCTTGTTCTGGGTTAAACTCAACATTTCCAAGATGTTTACCAATAGACCGTTCAGTTAGTTTTTCATAAATGTGAAATACTTTTTTATACTCTCTATTAGTTAAAGTTTCTTGTGTTGCATTTTTTGGATTTTTATAGGCAAAATTGATAAGATTTTTACCAATCTGTTGCCTTACACTTTTTGGTTGTTTGAGAGCAGCAGCACGAAGTTGTCCGCTTTCTTTTGCAACTTTGCCACCTTTTTTACCTGCAAGAGAAATAACTTGATGAATTATTTCTTCCTTTTTAGAGTATCCTGCAAGTGCTCTCCAAGCAATCTTATCCTCTTCGTTTCCCCAAAGACACCAGTTACAATAATGGAACATAGCGTGTTGAGTTGGTGAAACCTCTACAAGGTTTTCTGGTTTGTTAGAACCACCAAGATATTTTGGAGTAAGGTGATGTTTGTGTTTCATAGAGAACTTAGCTTTCCAGCAATTCTACCTCTTTATCGTGACTGGGAAACAGATCGGAAGAGCACACGTCTGAACTCCAGTCACCTGA
>OGVZ01000003.1_pt1 | contig 36810 bp, 38 predicted proteins | sample 1575881 | NCBI WGS metagenome assembly OGVZ01 (sample SAMN07581520, study PRJEB24739) | freshwater metagenome | place: Singapore | collected 2015-01
ATTGATTATCCAAATAGTCTAATATTATCTCCTCTTTTTAAGGTGGCGTTCACAAACTGATCGCCACCTCTTTTGTATGTAAAGATATCATCAAGATCATTAAAGACTACATTTAAGTATTCTGATTTGAGAACAAATATATTTCTTTTTTGATCTTCAATTCTAAGTTCATATTCGTAGTTTGTTACTGGAACTACAAAAGAACTTGCTGGCACATACACCGTATAACCAAGACCATCATCCCAATACTCGTAATAGTAAGAGTTTGCTGTAACAGTAGATGTTTCTGGTACTACGAACAGTGCCTCTTCTTTTCTTGGATCTGATAATACTGGTGATGCGATATTGGGAACAAATGGAAGTTCATATCTAAAACCAGTAACTGTAAATCCATTAGTTGCAAGAATTTCAGTTACAATTTGAGCTCCATTATATTGATTTTCAGTCACATTATTGATATTTACTTGATCACCTACTTGTAACCCAGGAATACCATTAACAAGGAAAACAGTGACAGTTGATGAAGGAGTCAGAGAATCACCTGAGGAAATAACAGCTATTTGAGCATTTACAATCTCTACAAAGTTTCCATTTGTTTTCCAAGTTGGTGAGATTCCAAGACCACCTCTCAAAACTATTCTTCCTCTTGAGTCTCTAATTTCTGATGTTTCAAATCCACGAATACCATTGTAAAGATTATCGTAAGACCCATATTTTTCTAACATCACCTGATCAAAACTTTTTTGGGTCATCGGCCATTCATTCTGAACGTTCAGAATATTATTTGAAACAAGAATGACCCAATCTAATGTAGAATCATTATAAAACTTTGCGGCAACATTATCAGGTCTTTCATCACCAATAATTTTATACTTAGTGAAGAAATTTAGATTTCCAAAAATATCTTCTCTTAACTTTCCCCTTTTGAAAAGATTTTTAACAGCAATATAATCGGAGATATTTTGTTCTCCAGCAACTCTACTGACATATTCAAAATTAGGAACTTGTCTGAAGTAAGGTTTTGCCATTTTTAGAATCCGATTGGGTGATCAGGTTTATAGTCTTCATAGTAAATTGGTACAAGTTCTTTAAATGAAAGAGTAATATTATATGAAGCCATAGTTCCATCTTCATATGTCATATATGAACCTTGAGGAGTATAATTTACATCAAAACCTATGAGAGCACATTCTTTTATTTTGTTTATACTTTTTTGCTCTTCGCCACCTTGACCTAAGTATTTAATTAAAAATGTGTTTGGTGCTTTTAAGAAAAGTCCAGTATCTCTCTTTACAGACATATTCTTTTTGAAGAATTTAATAATTCCCTTGATTTGTTCTGATTCTTTTTTAGTTCTTGGAATCATTCTAAAACTGAAAGTGAATGGTCTTAATTGTGGACCATTAAAAAGAAGTTCGACATTGGGATTGAGAATTCCACCAGTTCTTCCCTGTATATTTTGTAAACCAATAACTTTTTCAGCTAATAAAGCTAAAGTTTGATCTTGATTAGACGTAAATTGTTTTATTGTGCTTTGCAAATTTGCAGCAAAAGTTTCATCATTAATAGTGCCTTTAGCAAGGTTTGTAGCTGTATTTAAAGCTTTTCTGGTAATTTCATCTAAAGCACCTTCTCCCCATCCAACTATGTTTGAGTCACTGATTTGAGCTTGTATTGGGAGAGTTACCGTACCTTCTATAGTTCTATTTTGATTTTCTCTTGTGGCAGTGGAGGTGTTTTGTTCACCTAATCCTGAGGGAATATATTTTACAGCCTTAAATTGAATTACATCTTGATCTAAGCTCAAATCTTCTGGATATTTGAAATCAGTTGATTCTGGATTTCCTTCTGCAACCTCTTGATTTGGATTTGCAGGAGTTGATCCTCCTGGAGCTCCAGGTTGATTTGGATCTGTTACTTGTGTAGGGGGTAACCCACGAGCATTGTCTATAGATTCGTTGATTGTATTTGTAAAAGTTCCTTGAGCTAAATTTCTTTGAAAATCTTCAGTTGAAAAACCTGAAGGAGTTATGACTCCATCATTAAAATCGGCAAAAATCGTCCTGGTTCCATCAGAGTTAACTCTATAGATCTCTGAGTTATTTTCATCAATACTTACAGTAACATACTTCTCGTTACCGAGAAGATATTGTTGAGATTCTGCCATTATGGACTTTTTTATCTATTTAGTCCTTATTTTCCCATAAGGTAATGAACGAAGATATTCAATTTCATTTGATTCCACAAGATGAAGAGCACCTACTACTTCTTGCCAGGTATAGTTTCTCACCTGACCCCAATGATAATTGAATCCTCTAAAGCCCCATCTTTCTATATCTGTCACAGCAACCAAAGGATGTTCATCGTATCTAATACCTTCAGTTTTGGGATAGTATATAAAGGTATAGTATTTTCCACGATCAGGAACATACTCTATATCTCTAAAAACTTCCAATATATTCATCATGATCAACTCAGCATCTTCAGAACCATCCAACTTTCTTTTAAGTTGTGATACTCTTGATGATTGTCTCTGAACATCTTGTCCGAAACCTTTTGTCATTAACCGATACCTAATTCGTTTTCTGTGATAATACGGAATTCTAGCATTCTATCTGCACACCATTCTTTTGCAGCTTCCCACTTTGCTTGATTTACTGCATAAGTTTTCACTTCAGTAATATAAGTTCTTGTTCTTTTTTTACTTGTTTGAACAGGAGGAAGAGTTTGTCTTTTTGGTTTAACTTCAATCACATACTTTTTAATCTCACCAGATTGTTCACGGACTTTGATGATAAAATCTGGAAAGTATCTTCTGACTCTGCTTGTCGTTGGATCAAAGTATGGAATAAAAAACTCCTCACTGCCCCATTCTAAGATATTCTCGTTTAAGTCACACCACCGACAGAAACGGCGTTCCCAACTACTACGACAGATGATGTTGTTAGGATCACCTTTATACTTATTTGGATACTCAGGTTTATAACGACTCTTTATACTCTCTGCCATTATACATAATATATCAGGTCAAATAATATTTATAGATGCCTGCTCCAAAGCCACAACCTGTCAAGATGTTTCAGGTGAAGGAAAAACTTCTTCGACCTGCACTAACTTCTAATTTCGAATGCTATATTCCACCAACTAATATTGGAGAAGTTGATCAGTATTATGATACTCAACTTCTTTCATTATCATGCTATGAAACAAGTCTTCCTGGTTCATCATTGATGACTAATGAAGCCACAGATGACTATACTGGAATCACTCAGAGATTTGTTTATAGAAAAGCATATGATCAAAGTATTGACTTAAATTTTTATGTTGATCATAGAGACTCTCAGGGATACAAAATAATATTATTTTTTGAGTCTTGGATCAGATACATTACTAACGACGATAATAATAACGAGAATAATAATTTTAGCTATAGGGTTAAGTATCCAGATGAATCAGATACTGGATATAGAAAAGATATTTACTTGACAAAATTTGAAAGAGATTTCAAAGGTGATGTATTGACCTACAAGTTTTTAAAATCTTATCCTATTGCTATGAGTTCTATGCCCGTCTCTTATCAAAACTCCGACCTTTTGCGTTGTAGAGTTTCTTTTAATTATGATAGGTATATTGTAGAAACAAATTCTCAATCAAGAGAATCTGAACCAGGACAAATTACACCTGCAGGTATCCCTGATCTGGGAATCTCAGAAAATCCACAATTTGGTGTTGATTCTGGTGGTATTCAAACCCCAATTATAAACCAAAATCCTCTGAGTAACAGAAGAACTTTTGGAACACAACCCAATCAAATTAATCCTGGAAGTGGCAATATCAACCCACCAGTAGAGCAATAAATAATCACACTGAAACTTCTATAGGATATTATGCCTTTACCTAAGATTTCGACGCCAACTTATGAACTTGAGTTGCCATCTACAGGAAAACCAATCAAGTACAGACCTTTTCTTGTAAGAGAAGAAAAACTTTTAGTTCTTGCAATGGAATCTGAAGATTCCAAACAGATTACTAATGCAATTAAAACAGTTATTAAAAATTGCATAGAGACCAAGGGAATCAAAGTAGAAACTCTCCCCACTTTTGATATTGAATATCTCTTTTTAAATATTAGAGGTAAGTCAGTTGGAGAAGAAGTAGAACTTAACATTATTTGTCCAGATGATGGTGAAACTACAGTTCCTGTGAAAATACTTCTAGATGATATTCATGTAGAAAAAAATCCAAATCACGATAATAAAATTAAACTTGATGATTCTTTAATGATGGAAATGAAGTATCCTTCATTAGATCAATTCATCAAAAATAATTTTGATTATAATTCTGATGATGTTATGAATCAATCTTTTGATTTAATTGCATCATGTATTGATAAAGTGTATAATGAAGAAGAAGTTTGGGATGCTAGAGATGTAACTAAAAAAGAACTTGAAGAGTTTCTTGATCAAATGAACTCAAGTCAGTTTAAACAAATTGAAAAGTTCTTCGAGACAATGCCAAAACTTTCTCATACTTTAAAGGTTACAAATCCAAATACAAATGTTGAAAGTGAGATTGTATTGGAGGGACTCTCAAGTTTTTTCGCATAGGCATGGTCCATATGGACCTTGAGAACTACTTCAAACTTAATTTTGCGTTAATGCAGTATCATAAATATTCATTAACGGAAATTGAAAATATGATGCCCTGGGAAAGAGATATCTATGTCTCACTTCTCAAGGATCATTTAGAAGAAGAAGAACTCAAACACAAGCTATCACAAGGGATAACATGAACCCAGTAGCCGAACAAATTGATGAAAGGATTTTAAGGCTGCTAGGTCTTGAGGAAGTTTTTGATCTGGATTATGATACTTACATGACTCTCCTTCGGGAGGCCATGGTTAAAGGTGCAAATAAATTACCACAAGAAGAACTTGCACTTCTTGCAAATGAGAGAAAAAGAATAAGAGGTCTTGAAGGTAGATTTAAACCAGAACCGAGGAAAATAACTGTAGATTCAATCTCAGGAATTGGCAATATAATATCTAAAAAAATAGCTTTACCTGGAGCAGGAATTTTAGCATTATCCCAAAAAACTGCACAGTTACAGCAAGCTGTTGAGGCTCCTCCGCAAGAACAAGTCTTTCAACAATCAATCCCTCAAGATCAATTTGTTGAGTTAAATCGAACACTTTCTTCGATACTTGATACTGTAAACAAATTATATGATCTTGAAGTAAGAAAGGCTGGAGAAGCTGCTCTTCTGGCTGAGAAAAAATCTAGAAGGGGTAGAGAAGAAAGTGCTGAAAGTGCTTCTAATGTTTCACAAAAAGCTTCACAAGCATTTCAAAATGTTGTAGCACCATTTCAAAATATTTTAGATAAGATATTTGGATTTGTAAAATTTATTTTCTTAGGGAAAATATTTTTACAATTAGTTGAGTGGATGAAAGATCCAAGTAATGTTGAAAAAATACAATCTCTTGGCAGATTCTTAAAAGATTTTTGGCCCCTTTTACTCGCACTTTATATTAGACCTCTCAGAGGATTTGTATTTAAACTTATAGGAAGTCTTTTGCAATTTAGTGGAAGATTAGCTTCCAAAGCTCTTGGACCTATCTTTAGTAAAGCTGGAGGGGTTCTTTCTAGATTTGCTGGAAAAGTTGGATTGAAAGGAGCAGCTCGAGTTATCCCAGGAGTTCAGACTGCTTATGGTCTTGGACTTGCAGGAGTTAGAGCTCTTCAAGGTGATTTTGCTGGAGCTGGTTTAGCAGCTGGATCTGCTATTCCTGGACCAGTTGGATACGGATTCTTTGCCGCGGATGTTGGTAGGAGTGTTGCTGGATATGCCAGTGGAGGATTGGTAGATGGTGAGAAAGGAATTGATAAAGTTCCTGCTATGTTGACTGAAGGGGAAGTTGTAATTAATAGAAAAACTGTTGATGCTATTGGAGCTGAAGTATTTTTAGCATTGAACAGACTTTATGGTGGTCCTGGTGCAAATAAACCTAAAATGATGAGGTTTAATACTGGTGGATTAGTTGGTAAAGAACAACCTTTGGTAAATCAAAAAGCGATACACATTTATAATAGACTCATATCTAGAGGGCTGACATCTACAGCTGCTATGGGTATTGTTTCTAATCTTGGTGTTGAAACTGGATACACTTATGATCCATCGACTGTTCAGGGAAATAATGGACCTGGAAGAGGATTGGCTCAATGGGAACAGGGAGGGAGATATGATACTGATAATATTAATCTAGTTTCTTTTGCTAAATCAAGAGGAAAACCATGGAATGATCTGAATACCCAGATTGATTTTATTATTCATGAAATGAATACTCATCCAGAATTTAAAGAAGTTAAAAATATTCTTAATACATCAAAAACTGTCAATGAGGCAACTCAGATATTTTTAACTGGGTATGAAAAAGCTGGAGTGGGACATTTAGATAAGAGATATGCCGTTGGCAATCAACTCACTCAAATCATAAGAAAACCAAAAGAAAAGAAAGAAGAACCTCAAACAGCTAAATCAAAACCACAAAAATCACCATTGGATCCTCGTAGTTGGTTTGGTGGTGGTGAAGAAGAGAAAAAATCAAAACCAGAAAGATGGGCAGTAGATCCTCGTGGTTGGTTTGGAATGAAGGGTGGTGGTATTGTTGATAGTGAAAACTCAATGAGAATTGATGTTCCACCAAATGCTTCTGATACTCAAGTAAGAGCACTTCAACTAGGAGAGGCTGTTCTTCCGAAAGGAACAGTTGATTTACTTGGTGAAAATTTAATTAAACAAATAATTGCTAAAACTGATCGTGATTCTAACGCAGCTAAAGAAATAGTTAAACCGAATTTAAATAGATATACTCCTACTCCTCTTTCAAGATCTGGAATGGGTGGAATGAAGACTTTACCTCCACAAGTTCTTTCTGCAGAAGATCAAATGATGTCAGAGGCCAGTGGTTCTTTAGTTCCACCTTTTTCAGCTCAAGCATCAAGTGGTCAATCCACTAGAAGAACAAAAGCTGATATCTACGGTATAGCGTAATGGCAGTAGAATCTCCAAATAAATCTACAATATCTCCACTCAAGTTCTTTAATAGAACTGCTCGTGTTCAAGAAGGTATTTCAACATCTAAAGAAAAGTTAGTTCAAATCGATATCTCTTTAAAAAAGATTCTATCTTTAAGAGATAGAACTATTGATACTTCTAAGATGGAAGATGAGGAAACTGAGAGGCAAGAAAAAGAAAAGAAACTTGAAGCTGGAAAGTTTTTTGTAAGAGGTGTAGGTAAACTTGCAAATGCAATTCCTGGCAAAAATACCATTCAAAAGTTTCTACTCTTTATGGCTTTTGGGTGGTTGTTTAATACTTTTTCAAAATACTTTGGTCAACTCAGTGGACCACTTTCAAAGATTATAACAGGTTCAGTTTCGATTATTGATGCATTTTCTAAAATTGCTTTTGGTATTTTTGATGGTTTTGTTACTTTTGTTGATATAGGATATAAAACTTGGGATGTAATTAGAGGAACGGGAGATTCTCAAAAACTTCAAAGTGCTTTAAATAATGTTCTCTTAGATATTGACTCTTTCTTTGGAGGTATATTGAGTTTATTGGGTATTGTTGAACAACCTCCTGAACAACAAGTTCAACCTGGTATGATACCTGGAACACCTGGAAGATCTGGAGCTCCAGGTGGACCTGGAGGAGCAGCACCTTCTTCTGGTAATCTTCCTAGAGTTTCAAAACCAGGACAAGGAGCTCCAACACCTACCCCTCAAGCGCCACCATCACAGGTTAGTGGAGGTATTATTCCTTCTAAAGCAAGAATTACAAGCACATATGGATCTCAAGAGGGTTTTAGAAAAAAACCCCATACTGGTATAGATTATGGTTATGATGTTGGTACTCCAATCTCTTTAGTAAAAAGTGGAGTTGTTGTTGAAGCTTCTACTGGATACAATGGTGGATATGGTAACTTTATATTGGTTCAACATAGTAATGGAACCTATTCTATGTTTAACCATCTTGATCAGATATATGTTAAAAAGGGTCAGAAAATAAACGCTACTACTGGAAATGCTCCAGTTATTGGAACCATAGGAAATAGTGGATTTTCTACTGGACCTCACTTGGATTTTAAAGTTGCTACTAAATGGGATGGATTTAATCCTGGTGGATTTGTTGATCCAAGATCCTATCAAGATAGTGTATTCAGAATTGGTGGGGACGTTAAGGTTAAACCTTCTCAGGTTCAAAAACTAGCCAAAAAGGATGGTAAAGAAGGTGTGATGATTGATGGTCAGTGGAGAGCTAAACCATGGTCAAGTGCAGAGAAAGAAAGATATGGTGCGGTCTCTGGCCAGCAAGAGGGATCAAAAGTCTCTCCTTCCGGAACTTCATCTGCAGGAATTCTTCCCATTCACAAACAAGCTCTTGATAAAATATCTCAATATGAATCCGCTGGTTCTGGTGGTTATAATGCGATGAATCAGGGAACTGTTCCCGATAGAAAAGGTTTATCACCAAAATCTGGTAGTTCTTCAAATATTATTGGAAGGAACCTAACTGATATGACACTTGCTGAAGTATTGGAATATCAGAAAAAAAGTTATTCTAATGATGAAGGTTTTATTCACGCTGCTGGAAGATATCAATTTATTGGAAATACCCTTCCTGGACTTGTTTCCAGATCTGGATTGTCATTAGATACAAAATTTAGTCCAGCTGTTCAGGATAGACTAGCTGTTCAACTTATGATTGAGAGGGGTGGGGAAAGTCCCTGGACTGCTGATAAGAGAACTGGACTTCTAAGAGATCCTGCTGGAATAGATTTGATTAGAAGAGCTGCTCAAACTCCTCTTCCTCCAGTCTCATCGTTGTCAGCACCACAATCTTCTGCAAAATCTACACCGTCAGTTCAATCTGCAGATGTAGCCGCTCAAGAATATGCAGCTTCTAAAGGTAAGTATTATTCAAGTACAACCAAAAAAACTTATGGAAGTTATTCTGAAGCCTTAAAAGATCCTGAAGTTAAAAAGGCAGCTACTAAACCAGAAAGATGGGCAGTAGATCCTCGTGGTTGGTTTGGAATGAAGGGTGGTGGTATGGTTGAAGATATTCCAAAACAAACTAAACCTACTGATGTATCTTCGTTATCATCTTACCCATCTTATTCTCCTGAGTCCGAAGAATCTATGCGGGTAGTTATTCAACCAGTGATCATAAAGGTTCCTACTCCTACAGGAAAGGATAAGTCATCAATATTTCCCGTTCCTGTTGGTGTAAATAATAGTATGGGTAATCTATCAAACTTAAGTCAGGGATAAAATGTCAGCAAATACTCCGGCACAAGCTGGCGAAGGTCAGATAAAAGAATTAATTTTTTATTCAAACTACAATGATCCTATTGATGTTTCATCTGCTTGTATTGAATTAAATTATTATGAAAGTATTTTGGATGACTCTGTAAGATTTAATGCTACCTTTGCTGATACTGGATATAGAAAGGGTGATGAAAACGGGTCAGGAGTATTTGAAAAAGATGATATCAATATGACATCTGGTGAACAAGTTGATATCAAAATTGAGGATGGATTTGGAACTGAGCTTAAGTTTAAAGAAAATAATCAATTGAGAATTAATGGTGACCCAAGTGCATCAAGTGAAGACGTAAACAAAGTTGTCTTCAGCGTTGACATGTATTCTAAAGAATGTATTGATAATGTGAACGCAAGTAATTATGTTTATGGAAGATATGATGGTAAGATTACTGATTCTGTGACAGATATATTGAGAGGTTGTTTGAAGACTCCTAAAAATATTATTGTTGATCCTGGTTTTAATACTTATAGTTTTTTAGGACATTCCGAAAAATCTTTTTATCTTTGCACTCTTTTAGCAAAAAAATGTGTCCCTGATATTAAGAACGCATTTGGAAATCTTGCTGGATATTTGTTTTATGAAACTTATGAAGGATTTCAGTTTAGATCTATTGACATGTTGTTCATGCAACAACCCAAGAAAAAGTTGATATACAATCAACTGATTGGTGAAATTCCTCCTGGATATGATGGTAAGATACTTACTTATTCTTTCGTTGGATCGGTGAATCTTGATAATGCAATTCAAACTGGAGCTATGACTAGAGCCAGACAACAAAGATTTAATTCTAGAACTAAAGGATATGATGAGAATTCTTATGATTCTGAGTCAACTTACTTTGAAGATAACAACGGTGGAAAGGAAAGACCTGTAATTGCAAAGGGAACAAAAATACAAGAAAGTGTGACGAGGCAATTTAGTGGTAGAAGTGCTGATGATGGTATTCTTCCACCTGGACTTAAGTTGTCAGAACAAATACCAAAATCAAGAAAACCTAACTTTAATATGAATGAAATCGTGAGACAATCTACGATGAGATATAATCAATTATTCTCTCATAAATTGTCTATTGCTATTCCTGGTGACTTTAGTTTAAGAGCAGGTGACTTGATTTATTGTGATTTCCCAGAAGTTTCAGGTAAAACAAGTAGAGTTGTAAGCCAGAAGGTTGGTGGTATATATATGATAGCAGATGTATGTCATCGTCTAACTAAAAATAGTTGTTATACGCGACTTAATTTAGTTAGAGATTCAATTTACAGAAAACCATTTAAGTAAAATGGAAAAATCACTACAACAACACATTAATGATGATCGCGATCAACTCGATGATCCTAATACGAGCGGTCAACGTCGTCGTCACTTAGAGGATGAACTTGATGCTCTCGAAACATATCAAGTCAATCATCCTGATGTAGATCGTGATCCAACACCTTTGGAGCTTTATTGTGATAGTCACCCAGATGCTCTCGAATGTAGAATATATGAAGATTAATTTCTATGTCAGAAACTAAGTATTTTAATGAGGAAACAGCCCACTCAAATATAATGTACTGGTGGCATGGTGTCATCCAGGACGATAAGTATTGGTCTGGTTGTTCTAATGGTGATACTTCTAATGAGTACTCAAAATTACATGATTCTGGATCCAACAAAATCACTAAAGGATTTGGAAAGAGATATAAAGTTGCAATAATTGGGAGACATTATGCAGTAAAATCTACAGATAATGATGCTGATTGGCTGGAAATGGCTGAGGCTGTTTATCCAGTAACTGCAGGATCTGGATTGGGGGGAAGTAAGCAAACCTCTGCACTTCGTCAGGGTGCTCATGTAATTGGATTTTATAAGGATGGTAAGGAAGGCAGAGAACCTTTAATTCTTGGATGCTTAGGTATTCATGAAGAAAATGAACCAAATCTTTTTGGTGGAGATCCTAAGAAATTTTTTGATCCAAGAAGTGGTAATAAAGGAAAGTGTAAAAATGAGACCAGAAAACCTATTGCCACAAAGGATAGAAATGCTGCAGGTCCTCCAGTAGAAGCAAATGCGAGTCCTTTACAAAGAACTGTATCTCATGACGATAAACGTAAGGATGGTAGTGTAACTGAACCAATATATCCTACATTAAAATGTGAAGGTCCTGCTGATATTCTTGGGAATATTAGATTACTTCTAAACAAGTTATCTTATTATATTAATGTATCAAAACAAGGTTTTTCTGACCTAACTGGTTTAGCTGAAGGTGTACTTAAATCAGTCACGAGAGCGATAACTGGACTCACAAACACTCTCTTAGATAGAATGAGAGGTTTTGTTGTTAATGTTATTAATGGTGCGATTAAGAATGTGATGAATCTTCTTCCTCCATTCTTAAGACCAAATGCAAACTTTAAAACGCAAGGTGTTTTGGGAGGACTTGCATGTGCATTTAATAAAGTTAAAGATAAAATTTTTGGAATAGTAAAAGATCTTACAAAACAATTTGTCGATAACTATATCAATGCACCTTTATGTGCTGCGACCTCATTCCTTGGTGGTTTACTTGGAAATGTTGTTGGAGAAATTAACGGTGCTTTAGATTCTGCAGTAAGTGAAATCAATAAAGTTTTAGATGTTGGTAATAAATTTGCAGGAAAGATATTAGACGTTTTAGATTTCGTTCAAGATGTTCTTAAGTTATTTGATTGTGAAGAAGATGAAGCAAAGTGTCCTGATACTACTCAGTGGAGTTTCTGGAATGGTCCTAGAGATATCGCAGCAAAAATTCCAGATGCAGTAAATCAAACTGTAGAAAATATTATAACCGAAGTTGAAACTGTTCTTCCAGGAAGTGCTGAGGGAGCCGCATCAAATCCATGTAACTCTAGACAAATTCCTTGTGGCCCACCTAGAGTTCAAATCACTGGTGGAGGTGGATCTGGTGCTCAAGCAAATGCAGTTGTGAGTGCTACTGGAGCAATTTTAGGACTTGATTTCTCTGTGTTTGGATCAAACTACATATCAGAACCTCAAATTGTACTTGCAGATTCTTGTGGAACTGGCGGTGGTGCTGTATTCCAACCAATCATGAGAGCTACAGGAACTAAAAATCAATTCCAAGAAGATTTATTTGATCTTGTCGGAGCAGTTCCGATTGATTCTGGAACTCAATACTTACCTGCACCAAATGGAACAACAGGTGGAGCAGGATTTATACTTTCTGGTCCAAGTGATACGATCCTATTTAAAACTGGATCAACTCAAGTTATTAATGGAAGAGAAGTTAAAGGAACTGGATATGAGGTTTACAAGTGTGGAACTACATTTAGTGTTTTAAGAGGAGATGATGTCTACCTTCCTGCTGGAACAATCGCTGAAGTATTAGATGAAGGTGGAAATGTTGTTCAAACTTTAAATGGTCTTGGACAACTCACTAGACTTGTAATTGAAAACGCGGGAACATTAACCGCTCCATGCAATCCAGATAATGTTCCTGTTACCATTGAAGTTGATTTTCCAATATTACTGGCGGGAGAAACTCTTGTTGGAGGTAGTCTACCAATATCATCAGGAGATCCTGTTCTTCCTACAGATACTACAACCTCAAAACCAGGATCTTATGAGGTAGTACCAGTTATTGATAGTGTTGTCATCACAAATCCAGGATTTGGATTCAAACCAACCGATACAATTGAAATTGTTGATAATAAAGGTGCAGAACTTGACTTTAGTGTTAATGAAAGGGGTGAAGTCACTGAAGTTAGAGTTCTTAATGGTGGTCTAGGATTTAATGATGTTCCTTTAATTAGAATTGAGTCAGAAACTGGATTTAATTTTGAAGCGGTTGCAGTATTTAATTTTGTTCCTCTTTCCGAAATAGATCTAAATAACATCACACCACCAGCTGGAGCAAGGTTTGTGAGTGTAATTGATTGTGTTGGAAAAATTCCACCAGGAAATTAATTTAATATTAATCCAAGTAGGTAAAATAGATGAGTAACGGATCTAAGGAAACATTTGAATCCTTACAATATGGAAATAGATTTGGAAGTATATACTTTGGAAGTTTAAACCTTGCAGGAACTGGAGGTCTTGAGTCTGATGTAATTTCTGGAATTACTGTTCAAGCCAATAATTCTATTCATTACATCCAGATGGAGAATGATGGTCCAAGAAAAGGTTGGACCCTCCAAAGAAATCCTGGTGTATGGGAAGTCAAGTGTGCTGATACTGTAAAAGAAGGTGAAATTGGAGCTATGATCCATGTTGAAAATGGAGACTTAGTTCTAAAAGCCCCAAATGGAAGAATCCGTCTTCAAGCAGTTGATATTGACTTAAGGGCAGATGGATTTAATGAAAAAACTGGATATGTCAACATTGAGTCCAATAATACTGTTAGAATAAGAACAGGACAATTCAAAGTTAACTCAGAAAATGGTGTAAGTTTATTCAGTCCTCAAGCAATAAATATAGTCAGCAATACAGCTATGACACTAGCAAGTAACTTCGTTGGTGGAGTAACTTCTGCAGCAGCCCAGTTAGGTGGAAAGGCATTCCCACAGTCAACTGAAATACTCAATAGTCTGAATAGATTTTAAAAATTATGTCTTTTCAATATGATACTTTACATTTAACACACCAATTAACAACTGGTATTGGATATCCCGAATGTTTTGGGTTTGATAGAAAAATAATTAGAGGATCTGTTTATCTAGATGGACCTTCTATTACAGGAGATGAGAATACATTTAGAACTGTAGAAGGATCAGTAATGATTGGTCCTTGTAATAATACAGATTCTCCTCTACCTAAAGTATGCGATGGAACAACATTAAATTCGTCTTTTTCTTTCAAAGTATGTAACCTTGAATCGGTGGGAAATCCAAAAGGTCCTGCTCTTTATGACCCATATTCACTTGTAGTAAGGTCAGGACCACATCTTACAAGAGACTCTAGTACATCATGTTCTCTTGATGGTGCTGGACCTGGAGCAACGACAGTAACAGAATCAGATTCGGCTGCGTTATTCATTGGCGATGTTGACATTGATGGATACACGAGGATTAGTAATCAATTAGCAGTAGGTAATAAGGCTTCGTTTGGTGACGAGGTTATCATAAAAGGTGAGGTATTCACTGAATCGAATATTAAACCTAAAGGTAATGTAGAATCGGAAGGTGATGTATACTCAAATTGTAGACGCCATCTTTTAAGAAGAAAAAAGAACTTCGATATTCCTCATCCATCAAAAGAAGGATGGAGACTTACTCACGCATGTGTAGAAGGTCCTGAGGCTGCCGTTTATGTGAGAGGAAGAGTTAAGAACCAAACAGAGATTATTCTTCCGGAATATTGGAAGGGACTTGTCAATATTGATAGTATTACAGTAAACTTAACATCAATTGGCGCTCACCAAGACATTATCGTAAAACGATGGGATGATGAGAAAGTATATCTTCAATCTCGTGGAGGTATGCCAATTAATTGTTTCTACTATATTATGGCAGAAAGAAAAGATACAGAAAAACTAATTCCAGAATACGAAGGAACTATTGAAGATTATCCAGGGGATAATTCTCAAAGATCTATTGCTGGATATACTTATGACACTAAGGAGTGAATAAATGACTAAAGCGCAAATTTATAGCGAATTAAATGACCCACAGGACATTGATAATTTTGAAACAGTAAATTTTATTTCTACTGGAATATCAACGATTGGAATAGGAACAACAACATCACCAAATAACTCTCAACTTTCTTTTGAACTAGCGAGTAACACTACTCTTAGAGTTAGAGTCAGGGGAACTGATGGTGTGGTCAGAGTAGGAATCGTCACACTCTCTTGACGGAAGCATCGTATCTCTGGTAGAATAATAGGGTAATCAGAAAATACCCAATGAAAGATGAGTATCTAACACGTTGTGTGGTTGATCCAATTAAAAGGACTGTGTATCTGTACTCTAATGAAGGGTCAGAAAAGGAAGTGGTCTGTGAGACCGTGGATGAATTCATGAACGTGTTAGAATTCGTTCGAGCTACAGTAGATGAAGACACTCTCTCATATGCAAATCCTCTATGAGACCTGAAACAAGAAAATCGATGGAGATGCTGTTCTCAGCAAAATGGAATGTTCCCATGGCCGCATCAAACTGTGGTCTTACGAACAAAGAGATGAAGATTACATTTAATGAATATTGTAGGTTACATCCTCCGACTTATGTGTTAGAATCAAGTGATCAACTCAGTCTTCTCTGAGTTTTTTATGCCCGTGTAGTCCAGCGGAAGAGACAGAGCACTTAAAATGCTTCCAGGGTCGGTTCGAATCCGACCACGGGTATGAGATTCATTCTCTAAATAACCAAAAGTACGGAACCATTATGAAATACCGTATTGATGCCAGATATTGTTGGTATAATAAAGGAACTATGATAGTTCTGATGTATTTCATAAATCAAGTTCCTTTTACTTTTGATGAACTTCCAGACGAATCACTTTACGATCTGGAACTTATCAAATTAGCAGATAACGAAAGAAGATTTGAACCTGAGGATTTGTATCATTCATCTTTTTATTTGATTGATGAAGAGTGTCATCCTCTCATGTTCGAAGTTGATCTGGAAAATCCAGAAATGTTACCTGTTGATTAATTTGCCTCTAAAGCATTAAGTGGCGATGTACCGCTCTTGTAAAGCGGAGAGGACGGTTCAATTCCGTCTGGGGGCTTTACTTATTATTAACTTACTACTATAATAAATAATAAAAATAGGTCGTAAGTTTAATGCCAAATCCTAAAAAACCAAGAAATAATTGTCTTAATTGTGGCGAAGAATGCTCTAGAGCAACATACATTTATTGTTCAAATAAATGTCAAAAAAGTTATGAAAGGAAAAAAATAAGAGAAAGTTGGTATAATGAAGGAAATCCTCCAAGTTGGAGAGCAATTAAATCAATTTTATTTGAAGATAGAGAAAGAAAATGTCAAGTGTGTGGTATAAGTGAGTGGAACGGCAAATCAATTGTTTTGGAAATAGACCACATAGATGGAAATTATGAAAACAACAAACCAGAAAACTTAAGGTTTATATGTCCAAATTGTCACTCACAGACTGACACATATAAAGCAAGAAATATGGGTAAAGGAAGACATTACAGAAGAGAACGATATGCTGCTGGACAAAGTTACTAAATTATGATAGGATAATCAGAAAATTAAAACTCCAATGTCACTTATTTCACAAAAAGACCGAGAAGTAGTTATTGCTGCTCTTGAACATTATGTTTCTGAAACTGGAACTACAGAGTATTATAATGGCACTCCCAAGCATTCCTCAACCGAAGTCTACGCACTTCTCAACTGGATACGACTGGAGCATTTCAAAAATGAAAATTAATCTCTGGTATTGTTCTGACATGAAACAGTGGCGTTGGACTTTAACTGATAATTCTCGTCCTGTTTGTAGGCAAGAGTCAGGACAAAGACCTTTTCTTCGTGATGCCATGAATGATGTAGCAAATACTGTAGAGTATATGTTAGAATCTAATCAGAATGAATAAAAATATATGAAAACTTTTGAAGATAAAATTAATTTTATTTACGAAAATACAAAAGATTATCCTCATTCTGGAAGATCTTTTTTTGAACATCTAATTAATACTTCTAACATAATAAAAGATCTTTTTCCCGAAGATCAATATCTTATAGATGCAGGTCTTTTCCATTCAATCTATGGAACCAGTTATTATGAATTTGATAAAAACATTTCCAGAGATACGGTAAAATCTATAATAGGAGAAAAATCTGAGAACTTAGTTTATATTTTTTGTACTTTACCCGATAGAACATTCCGAATAATTCAAAATACTTTTGAAAGAGACATACAAAGAGATCTTTATATTTTAGAATATGCAAATTACTTGGAACAAAATGGCAACAAACAGGTAATTAATAGAATAAAAAATGATCTCTACAAAAATTTTTCTATTAAATTACCATGATTTGTTGTTAAATCAAAACAAAGTGAGTAAAAATACTTAATGAAATCAGATTTTTATATAGATAGGGTAGGTAAGGAAGAGATTAAAGATCTTCTTTATACCTATCATTATCTTAAAGACGAATCAAAAGATTTTAAATCTGGTTTCAACTATGGGCTTTTCAGATCCTCGGTTTCTGATATTCTTAGGGTTGGCGGCAGCTTGGGCGCTTGTGTCTTTACTGGCCTCCCCGTCCCAGAAATAGCAGTTGGTGCTTTTGGATTACAAAGACATGAACAAGAGGGTATCTATGAACTCTCAAGGCTTTGTATTCACCCAGATATTCAGAAAGAAGAATATAATATTACCTCTTGGTTCGTCAGTCGTTGCATAAGGAGATTTAAAAAAGATGCCACAGTTCGTGCTATTCTTAGTTACGCTGACTCTAATCACCACAGTGGAGTTATATACAGAGCTTGCAATTTTCAGTACTACGGCTTAACTGCACCTAAGAAAGACTTTTATTATGCAGACGGAACCAAACATTCTAGGGGTAGTATTAACGGTGCTGATGGTGAGTGGAGGGATAGGTCTCGTAAACATCGGTATCTTATGGTATTCGATGAGGAACTCAAAAGACGCTTGACATGGACTCAGGAGAAGTGGTAAAATAATAGTTCCTTCCGTGTGAATAGTGGCTTAGTGCTAAAAACAAATACACTTCCCTAAATAGGAAGTGTATTTTTTTATTTCTATGAATAAACCAAGAAAGTATACTAAAAAACAAATAGAGGAAGCTGTTAATGGATCTTCTAGCATGGCAGAAACTTGTAGAAGATTGGGATTATTGAAATCTAGTGGAAACTATAATACAATAAAGAAATTATTAGACTTTTATTGTATAGATGCATTATTCTTACCAAGATCTCGTAATACTAAAAAATATACAATTGAAGAGATATTTTGTAAAGACTCTACTTATGATAGAACAACATTAAGAAATCGTATTATAAAAGAAGAAATAATAAAGTACGAATGTAAAATATGTCATATTTCTTCTTGGAATGGAAATAAAATATCTTTGCAATTAGATCATATTAATGGTATCAATAATGATAATAGATTAGAAAACTTAAGATTTTTATGTCCCAATTGCCATTCTCAAACTGCAACTTGGGGTAGTAAAAATAATAATCACAGTTAAGGGTCTCCTCTTTTTTCATATGATAAATAATCCATAACGGAAACTATAAGCATTAATAAGATGGGTCTCTCCAGATTAGATAATTTTCTGAAATCAACTCGTGGAACCATTCTCTATGTTGATCCAAGCAGTTTAGATTCAACCGATAGTATCGAGAATCAGGGTAATAGCCTCACAAGACCTTTTAAGACAATTCAAAGGGCTCTGATTGAAGCAACAAGGTTCTCATATCAGAGAGGATTAGACAACGATAGATTCAATAAGACTACGATTATCTTATATCCTGGAGACCACGTTGTAGATAACCGTCCTGGATATATTCCTGATGGTGCAAATAACTTTAGAATGCGTAGTGGAGCAACTACGAATGACTTAGTTCCTTTTGATTTATCAACTAATTTTGATCTTACTACTGGGGATAACGCACTCTACAAGTTAAACTCAGTTCATGGTGGAGTTATCATTCCTCGTGGTGTTTCCATCGTTGGTATGGATCTTCGTAAGACTAAGATTCGTCCAACTTATGTTCCAAATCCAGAAAATGATAATATTGAGAGATCTGCAGTCTTCCGTGTAACTGGTGGTTGTTATCTTTGGCAGTTTAGTATTCTTGATGCTGACCCCAATGGAACTTGTTATAAAGATTATACAACTAATATTTTCGTTCCTAATTTCTCTCACCACAAACTCACTGCATTTGAATATGCAGATGGTGTGAATAATGTAAGTATTGCTGATGACTTCCAGACCTATTCTACAGATAGAACTGATCTGGATATGTATTATGAGAAGGTTGGTATCGCATATGGTCAGTCAAGTGGTAGACCAATCGAACCAGACTATCCTTCATCTTCTCTGGATATTCAGACAGTTGTTGATGAATATCGTATTGTTGGTTCTCGTGGAGCAGAGGTTGGAATCTCAAGCATTAGAGCTGGAGATGGTGTAACTTCTAATACTCTGATCACGGTAACTTTATCAGAAGAACTTCCTGGTCTGAATGTAGATACTCCAATTCGTATTGAGGGAGTTGCCGCTCCTGGTTATGATGGTCAGTTTGTCGTATCGCAAGTCAATAGTTTAACAGAGATTGTCTACCAGGTTCAGAATGCTCCAGCAAGTGCACTGCCATCAGTGTCTGGAGCAACTTTAAATATTGCTGTTGATACGGTTACATCTGCTTCACCTTATATCTTCAACTGTTCTCTCCGTTCAGTTTATGGTATGTGTGGTTTGCTTGCTGATGGTAGCAAGGCAAATGGATTCAAGTCGATGGTCGTTGCTCAGTTCACGGGTATCGGTCTTCAGAAGGATGATAATGCTTTCGTTAAGTATGATTCTACTTCTGGAACTTATAAGGATTCAACATCATTCGATAATCTCCACACAGATTCTCTTGCTCGATTCAAACCAGAGTATGAGAACTTCCATATTAAAGCAACCAATAATGCATTCCTTCAGTTAGTATCAATCTTTGCTATTGGTTATGCTCAACACTTTGTTGCTGAATCAGGTGGAGATCTTTCAATTACCAACTCTAACTCAAACTTTGGTGCTAAATCTCTCGTTGCTTCGGGATTCAGACATGAAGCATTTCCAAGAGATGATATCGGTTATATCACACACATCATTCCTCCAAAAGAGATTGAAAATCCAGAAACCAGTGTTGAGTTTGTTGCTGTTGATGTTGCAAAAACTGTAGGTATTGCATCAACTAATCGTCTTTATCTTTATAATGAAATCAATGGAGATGTTCCACCAACAACTGTTATTGATGGATATCGTATCGGTGCAAAGGTAAATGATAGACTGAATGTTCAGATTTCTCAAGCAGGTATCACAACTCAGTATTCGGCAAGAATCATTATGCCGAACACTCAGTTTACTGGAACTGAACTTTCATCCCAAAAAGTATCTACTGTTGGTAGAAGTGTTTCTGGAATCAATAGTATCTCTGGAAATGTCTTCACGTTAACTTCAAATCATTCATTCCTGACTGGTGAAACCGTTCGTGTATTCAGTGAAAATGGTCATGTCCCTGATGGTTTACATCCTAATCAGGTGTATAATGTTATCACAAATGCAACTGATATAACTCTTGCAAATAATCAAGTTAAAGTTGCACAATCTCTGAATGATGCTGTAAAGGATTTACCAATTAACATAAACAGTAATGGTGGTATCTTAACAATTGTAAGTAGAGTTTCTGATAAGGCTGCTGGTAGTATTGGACACCCAGTTCAGTGGGATGGATCTCAGTGGTATGTAAACGTTGCTACTGCATCAAGTGAGAATGCAATCTATTCTACTGTTGTTGGACTTGGAACTGCTGGACTTGGTGCAGCAACTCCAAGAACTTATGTCACAAGAAGACCTGACACAAGAAGTTTAATTGATACAATTTATCGTATCCGTTATGTTATTCCTAAGGATTCTACACTTGCTGCACGTCCACCTCTTGATGGATATGTTATTGAAGAATCAGGTGATGTAATTGGAGCAGGAACAACTGAGATTCAAAAATACTTTGATCCAACAAATAGTTCCACACTTTCAAACTCAACAGAACTCCGTAATCCAAGATTTATTGCAAATGCAACTTGGACATCTAACACAGCAACTATTGTCACTGAACTTCCTCATGGTTTAAATGTTGGTTCTCAAGTTGAAATCATTAATGTAACCAGCTCAAACAACCCAATCGGTGTTGCAAATTCAGGTTTCAACGGAACATTTGATGTTGTTGGAATCAGCAGCACAAAACAGTTTAGTTATTCTCTGACGACTAATCCAGGAACATTTACGAATGATACCGCTGCAAGAACTACAAATCTTCCAGCATTCAGAAAGAAAAAGTTCCCTGGAACTTATCAGATTTATAGAACTCAAGAAGTTCAAAAGTATATTCCAAGTGTTCAGGATGGTGTCTATCACTTAATTATTAATGATGCATCAAACTCACCAACCGTTACTCCATTTAATGAGTTAAGATTCTCACAACCAATTCAGAATCTTTATCCACAAACAAATAGAGATAATCCTACATCTGATCCAGCAGCAACTGTATCATTTGCTCTTCCTGATCCAATCGGTCAAGTTGTTGTCAACGATCCACAAAGAAGTGTTACCAAGGAATCTGTCACTAAGAGTTTAGTTGATCTTTCCGTTGGTTTTGGTCTTACTGATATCAGATCTAATGCAGCAGGAACTGCTCATACATTCTACTCGGCATTAGATCACGGACTTGCTGGTATTACTTCTGTAAGCATTGTATCCGCTGGTTTCGGTTATGGATCTGGAGCTGCTGGAAATGCTTATAACGCAAGACTTGTAGGATTCGCTGGTTCTACAACTGGAGCAAACGCAACAGCTGTTATTACCTTTAACTCATCGGGAACCATCACCGCCGTCAAGATTATGGACGGTGGTAGTGCTTATGGTATTGGTAATACTCTCTCAGTAGTCGGTGTTGCTACTACAACTTCTCATGTTTCTGCAGTTGTTCAAGTAACAAACATCAACGATAATATTAATGATAGTATTCAACTTGATGGTGTTACTCCTGCAGCAAATAACGAGTATAATACTCTCTATAAGATTACTGGAATTTCAACTGGTAATACTAAACAGTTTGAAGTTCAGTCATCGGTTGCTATCAATAACCCAACACAATCAGGTCTTGGTGTAACTAATACTTCTCTCAGTAATGTAAAAACTGTAGGTAAGGCTCTTGGTATCTCAACCTTTACCTATTCACCTTCCTCTGGTATTGCAACAGTTACCTTTAATTCATCTCATGGATTTAGAGTAGACAATAAACTTCGTATTTCTGGTTCTGATGTTAGCCTGTTTAATGGTGACTTTATTGTCAAGAAAGTCAATACTCTGACATCTCTGAATATAAATGTTGGTCTCGGAACAAATGTAGTAGGATCTGGTGGTTCTATCACCGTCTACAGATATGGATTCTCATCAAATGGTGGTGATATCACTAATCATAATGAAAATATTTCAGGAAGATTTAACTTCGAATACGCTGGTATTACAACCACTCTGAACACTTCAATCTTAGCAAATGCTTCAGATTCGACACCATTAATTATTATTGGAGCAGACACTCTTGGATTTAGACTTGGTGATTACATTCAGATTGATAATGAAATCTTCAGAATTAAATCTGATGTTACTGGAAGTTCTGTATCAGTATTCCGTGGACTTTTTGGAACAACAAGAGAAACTCATACTACAAACTCTGTAGTCAGAAGAATTAATGTAGCTCCTGTCGAACTTCGTAGAAACTCAATCATTCGTGCTTCTGGTCACACCTTTGAGTATCTTGGTTATGGTCCAGGTAATTACTCAACTGCTCTTCCAGAAAGACAAGATAGGGTTATTTCTCCACAAGAAGAACTGATTGCTCAGAATAGCAAAGTTGATGGTGGTATCAGTATCTTCACTGCTATGAACAGTGATGGTGACTTCTATACTGGTAATAAGAAGGTTAATTCTGCAACTGGTCAAGAGGAAGTATTTGACACTCCAGTTCCAACTGTAACTGGTGAAGAAGTTGACACGAGTGCTGGATTTGATGTTCAGAGCTCGATGGAAATATTGGTCTCAAGATCTCTGAGAGTTGAAGGTGGTGATGATAGAAATCTGGTCTCAGAATTTGATGGTCCTGTTGTCTTCAATCACAAACTTACATCAACTTCTGATAATGGTATCGAAGCATCTTCAGTATTCCTTCAAGGTGAGGAAGAAGTTTCACGTAAGTTCTCCGTTAGCAAGAATAAGCCATCCCTTGCAGGTAACTATGGTGATATTAACTTCAATTCAGAACCAACTAAGAATGGATTTGTTGGTTGGGCTTATGTAACTCAGAACCAGTGGGAACCATTCGGTTATATTGGTGGTCCTGGTGTTGGTATTTCTTCAAATGGTTTCTATGTAGGATTCTCAACACTCGTTAATATTCAAACAAGTGGTATTGCACTGACAGCAGTTAATGATCCAGTATCTGGTGTTACAACTGTAAGATTTGATGCAAATCCAAGAATTGGTATTTCAAGTGGTCCTCTGAATGACTTTGTTGGTCTTGCAACTCAGATTAACTTTGTTGGTTATGGAGTTACTTTAACAACTGATTTCAATCAAACTGCAGGTGTTGCAACAGTCACCGTAGACACAAGTGGTCTGATTGGTCTTGGTGGTTCTTTCCCTGGACTTCCAAACTATTCACTTCAATATAATAGTAGTGGTGTTTTTGCAGGATCTCCAATCTTCCTTTATAATCCAACTGGAAATAATCTGGTTGTCGAAGGTTCTTCAAGTAATACAATCTTTAAGGTAACTCAAACAGGAACTGGAAATGCATTCTATGTTGAGGATACCAGTGGAGATCTGACACCATTTGTTATCACTAACGATGGTTCTGTAGGTATCGGAAGTTCAGTTCCAACTGCTCAACTTGATATTACTGCTGTTTCACAACCAGCAATTAACATTAGATCCACAAACGGTTCTGGAAATATTATCAGAGTTGATAGTGCTGCTTCTGATACCACACCATTTATTATTGATGTAAATGGAAATGTTGGTATTAATACCGAATCAGCAGTTGCACCACTTGATGTTGTCGGAAATGCTGCAATTACTGGTTCAGTTAGAATTTATGAGTCAGATAGAAGTAATTATGTTGGACTTCAGGCTGGTTCACTTGGTTCCAATCTGACATTTACACTTCCAACTGGTATTGGAACTGCTGGTTATGTTCTGTTTACTTCTGGATCTGGTATTCTTGATTGGAAGTCAGTATCTAATCAAGAAGTTGTCGCAGGAACTGGTATTACTATTACTTACTCTACAGTTGGTTCTGGTATTACTGTTGCTACTATTGGTAACAGTGGTGTGAGAAGAATTATTGCTGGACTTGGTGTTTCTGTCAGTCCCGCAAGTGGAACTGGTGAAGTAACGATTAGTGCGAGTGGTGGTGGAGTAGCAAATATCTATCCATTCACCACCCGCGGATTTAGTATTCCTATCTGATCAACCGTTTTCAGGAATCACGACGATATTATAAACAGCACAAACAGCATTGAATGTTTGACCTGGAGCAATCATCAGTTCTGTAGGGAGTGCAACAGCTCTTCCACTAGCATTATTTGAACTTACTGCTACTGCAGTGTCTACATTAGTAGCAACCGCCTGAAATATGGCTCGGCCTTGGTCAGTGAGGCTAATGTCGAAACCAGGCTGACCAGGCAAAATCTGCCCAATTTGCACCTGTTGTGTAGTACCTTGTGCAGTTGTTTGGATAGTAGTGCTATGAGCGAGATTTCTTCCTATAATCGTTGGAACTTCGTATCTACCCCCCGCACCCACTCCTGCCCAATTTATTGCCAACTCATTGTTTGCATTAGATGACATAAAGTTAATCACAACTCTTACATTCTGACCAGTATTATTTGTATAAGAGGGATTAGAAGCACCACTCAATACTTGCGAAGCCATATGATTTCCTAAAAGTGTTTTTTAGTATTTATAAATAAGTAAAAAGGTTGGCGCTCTCCACCTATGGCAATTCAAAAGAACTTTGTCGTCAAGAACGGCATAGAGGTAAACGATAATCTTATTTTTGCCGATAAGGACCAAAATACTGTTGGTATTGGTACTACCATAACCCCACAAAAACTTCAAGTTAGTGGTGGTATCGGTGCTACAAGTATAGTTTTAACTGGTGTTGGTACAATTCCAACACTCAATTCAACAAATGCATTAATATCAAACGGTTATATTAATGTTGGTGTAGTCACATCAATTACAGGTGCAGGATTAACATATACCTCAGGTAACTTTGGAACTGCAAATGTAACAACAGGTAATATTGTAACTGGTGTTGTTACTTCAGTTTCGGGTACGAACTTAACATACACAAACGGAAATATTACCACTCTGAATGGTGGTACAGTATTAACTCCAAATCTTTATGCTGTTTCTGGTATTGTTACTAACGGTACAGTAACTAACTTAACTGGTACTGCAGCAACGATTGGAACAGTTAAGATTGCATCAGGTATCATAACATCATCATCAGGTATCGTAACCTATTATGGTGATGGTACATACCTGAGTCTTGCTGCCAACCCTCTTATGGGTATTGGTATTGGAACAACAGGTGGTGTTGTTGGTTATGGAATTACTTTCCTTGATCTTAAAGGTGCAGGAGTATCCACAACTTTCTACAATAATTCTGTAGGTATTGCAACTATCTTCTTTGAAGGTGGTGGTGGAGGAGGTGGTGGAGCTATTGGTATTGGATCCACATTCCCAGGAACTCCATTATCTTTAGATCTTCCACCATCAAATGGAGATTTATTCTTCCATATTGATTATGCAAGAACTTTCATTTATTATGATGAGGTTGTTCTTGGTGTTGGTTCATCATCATTCTGGATAGATGCTGCACCATTTAATCAGGGTCTAGATGCTACTCTTGCTGGGATTGCATTCTCGATGGGAAGTGCAAGTAACCCATCAGCATACTTTGAAGGTTATCCAACAACTGGATGGTTCTCACCAACAGCAGGACAGTTTGGAATTGTATCGGTAGGTAATACAATCTTAGCAGCAAATCCAAATGGTATTGTAGTTACTGGTATTGCTTCTGCAACTGGATTTGCAGGAACCTTTAGTGGAGGTATTGCAGTATTTTCAGGTAACTCTACTGATAATATTGTAAGAATCACTCAGACAGGAACTGGAAATGCTCTAGTAGTTGAAGATTCTGCAAATCCCGATACAACTCCTTTTGTTATTACTGGCATTGGTAGTGTTGGTATCGGAACAAATGCACCAATTAATCATTTAGATGTTCATGGAACAATTCGTGCAGGAAGACAGGATGCAGTTTCTTCTGGTGGAGAGATTGTCTTTGCACGTGCTTCTGATAACACAAATGCATGGGCTGTTGATGTAGAAGGTAATGACTTTAGAGTTTATGATGTCGCACAATCATCAACCAGAATTCATATCGGTTCTGGTGGTAATGTAGGTCTTGGTTCTACTGCTACATCAAGACTTCATGTATTTGGAAATGCAATTGTAACTGGTGTTGTCACTTGTACTGACATTAACTCAACATCAGACATCAATCTCAAAGAAAATATCACTACCGTCGATAATGCTCTAAGTATTGTAAATGATCTCCGTGGTGTAAGATTTGAATGGAAAGAGGATCATAGACCTTCTTATGGTGTGATCGCACAAGAACTTGAACAGGTCTTACCGGAACTTGTAACAGATACTGATCCTAAGACTGTCAATTATAATGGTATTATTGGAGTTCTCATTGAAGCAGTGAAGGAACTATCTTCAGAAGTGGAGGAACTTAAGTCCAAACTAAATAACTAAAAGCCGAGTGTAAACGAAGATGGCTATTAAAATTAATAATACTACTGTTATTGATGACAGTAGAAACGCAAGAATTGTATTGTCTGATTATGCAGATAAAATAAATGCTTTAGGAAATACTGGAGTAGCAGCAACGGTCAATCTTGCAAATGGTAACTTTGTAACGGCAACTCTCACTGATAACTGTACTTTTACTTTCACAACTGGTATTGGAACAGGAGCTCAAGCATTTACATTGTTCTTAACTAATGATGCAACTCCAAGTAGAGTGATTACTTGGCCAGTAACTGTTAAGTGGCCAGGTGGATCAACTCCAGTTAGAACGACAACAGCAAATAGGACTGATGTATATTCGTTCTTTACTTTTGATAACGGAACTAACTGGTACGGAACTCTCTCTATATACAATTACGCATAATTAATTTTTTTATGAAAACACAATATAATGACTTCATTGGAATGTACCAAGAGGTATTTCCAGATGGATTTTGCCATCATGTAATTTCAGAGTTTGAAAGATTATTAGTTTCTGGCGCTTGTTCTAATCGTCAAGATGCAGAAGGAACAACAAAGACTAGAAAACAAGATTTTCATTATTTTTTGAATATGAGAAATAATGTAATGTCTGACTTTAATAATATTCCTGTTTTGAATATATTTTTTAATAGTCTTCAGAATTGTTTTGATGATTATGTAAGTGAATTTGATATTCTAAAAGATTATGATTTAAGGTGTACGTCAGTTAAAATACAGAAGACGGACCCAGGAGCAGGATATCACGTTTGGCACGCAGAGCAAGGAAAAGATGCTGATGCTTCAAGATGTTTAGTATATTCTGCATACTTAAACGATATTGATGATGCAGGAGAAACTGAGTTCTTATATCAGAAACTTAGAATTCCTCCAAAGGAAAACACAATGGTTATATGGCCTGCTGCATTCACTCATACACATCGGGGTAATGTAGTTCACGGAAATAAATCTAAATACATAATAACAGGTTGGTTTTATATAGAGTAAAATGACATTTCCATTCAACATCAGAAGAGGAAATATGCAAGAAGGAGGGAGCATTACCTTTAATGCTCCTGGAACTTGGACAACTCCTGCTCGATTATTGAGAGTTGATGTTACAGGAAGGGGAGCTTCTGGAACTGCCGGTGGAACAGGAACAGGTGGTGCAGCAGGTAATGCTGGAACTGGAAATGCTGGTAACCCAGGACGCGGCGGTGGCGGTGGTGGAGGTGGAGCGGGTGGATTAGGAAATCCAGGGAATCCTGGAAGTGCAGGAACTCCTGGTGGAGGAAATGCAGGTAGTGCTGGACCTTTTTTTGGAAACCCTGGAGGTGCAGGAGGTGCTGGATCTGCAGGAACTGCTAATCCAGGAGGTGCTGGTGGGGCTGGAAATACTGGAGCTGCTGGAAACACTGGAGCATCTTCTATTGCTTTAGGAATCACTTTTCTTGGAGGTGCTGGCGGAACTGGCGGTACCGGAAACGCAGGAAATCCTGGAAACGCAGGAACTGCTGGCAATGCAGGATCGGGAGGTAATGGTGGTGGAGGAGGTTCTTCTGGGGACCCCAGCGCCGTAAATCAGTCAGCAGGTGGTGCGGGTGGAAATCCCGGTGGTGGACTAGGTGGATTTGGCGGTCTTCCGGCCGGAGGTGGTCCCGGTCCGGGTGGAAGTCCCGGTGGAGGTCCCGGTGGCAGTGGTGGTCCCGGTAACCGTGGTGGCGGAGGAGGTGGAGGAGGAGGAAGACTTTCCGCTGGAGGTGCAGGTGCTGCAGGATCTGCAGGAACTGCAGGAAATCCAGTTGCTGGAAATGCAGGAGCGGCAGCAAATCCAAGTACCTCAAACTCAGTAGTAGTTTCTCCAGGAACTCCATATCCAATAACTGTTGCTCCAGGTGGTTTTGTCACAATCACTTGGAACGCACAATAAATATAAAAAACTGAAGTTTATTATGGCACAGAGAAAGGTATCAAAGACACGTCAAAGAATTCACGAAATTTACGAACAAAACGAACTTGCTAGTCTTCAACAAAATCAAACCAGAGCACGTTCATTTACTATTGGAGCAACTTCTGGGGGTGTCATAGAAGTTTCAATGAGAGGTGATTATTCTAATCTTTGGTATCTCTTGCAACCAGTAGAAGCAGTCGAAATCATCAATCAACTTGCTGCAGCTGCTGGTGTCGAAGTAGCAATGAGACCTAGACAAGATTTTGCAGCTTGGAGATCTTGGGATACTTCACTTCCACCAAGTGTTCATTGGATGGGAACTGCTCCTTGGCAACTTGATGAAGAATCAAGACAACAATTAGAAGCAGCAAAGGCAAAGAATATTAAAGCAATCGAAGAATCTAAAAATGAATCTGAATGATTTCTATGTTTTAGTAGACACAGAAAACAAAGAAGTAATTGATAAAGTTCAAACTCTACCAAAAAATTGGAAAAATATTTCTGGTCTTCCTGGACTTTCTGATGAAAAACTAGAAGATTTGAAATGGGCAGGACACCATAATCTTGGGTGGATTAATATTTTTTCACCTAAGATTAAAGATTTTAAGATGTCTCCAGAAAATTTAGAACTGAATAAAAATACTCTCAAAGTTCTTGTTTCCGAAAAAAGAAAAGAAAATCAGAATGTTCCAATTGATTATAAAAATGGAAAGTTCAAGTTAGACATAGAAACAAGATATTCTTTATTTCTTTTGAAAAATTCCAACCAAAAAGAAATCAACTTTAAGTGTACAAATGGATATTTTAAATTTACACAAGAAGAAGTGTCAGAGATTTTTGATATGATAGAATGTGAGATACAAAAAAATTTTGATGAAGAGATGAAAATCTATCAAAAAATTGATAGTTGTTTATCTGTAGTAGATTTTTGCAAAATAAATACTTAGAAAACTAATATGAGATACTTTGCCGAACTTGACGAAAATAATATAGTCATAAATGCTTGGGCTTCTGATAATGGTCCGAATGAATCAAATGAAAATATAATTGAGTATTCTGTGGATAATTCTATTACTAATAATCAACCAAGTGTTGGTTATACTTATGATTCAAACTTAAATGCTTTCATTCCACCACAACCAGATCCTACTTATATTCTGAATACTCAAACATTTGAATGGGAACCTGATGAGAACTTAGAGTATGATTTGCATGGTGATGGGAAACTCTATCGTTATAGTAAGGAAGTAAATGGATGGATTCCAACTTGGGATCCAGAATAAAATAATTGACTTTTAAACAAAAATAATATATAATACGACTGAATAACATAAGGAGATTGACTTTTGGCATTCCAATCTATTTGGTATTATACCAATATTCCAAATAAGATCATTGATATTATAGAAGAAGACCTTTCAGAAAACTTTGATCCAGAACTGCAGGACTCAAGAGTTGGTGGAGGTGATTATGGCACTGTAGATAAAGATAAAAGAAACGCAAGAAACGCATGGGTCCCTACAACTCACTGGGTTGCTGGATTTGTTTGGCATTATGTCCAACGTGCAAACCGTGAGAACTTTCTGTATGACCTGACGAATATTGATGGTGAGTCACTCCAATATACTGTGTATGGAGAAGGTGAGTATTATGGTTGGCATAATGATGCAGGACTTGCTGGATTTTATAAACCACAATCATCAGGTAATCGTGGCCACGGTGGTGAGATTCTGAATGACTTTGTAAATGAAAACTGTGAGAAAGTAAGAAAATTGTCTTTCAGTTTGTTACTTTCAGATCCAGGTACTTATGAAGGTGGAAACTTACAATTTCTAGATGAGTCAGGAAAATCTTATATTGCTCCACGACAAAGAGGAACAATTATTCTTTTTGATTCCAGAGCACAACACAGAGTTCAAAAAGTAACTAAAGGTGTTCGTAAGAGTCTTGTTGGTTGGACGGTCGGGCCCCGTTGGAGATAAGTTATGTCAGAAGCAATGACACAAGAACAGATTGACTATCAAGAACGAGTCAATTCTGGTACATCACCAACAAACAATGAGGAGTTTGATAAGAACGGATATTTGGTTCTGAGGAATCTATGGGATCCACAAGATCTTTACTCAGATCCACCAGAAATCAAAGGTCAATATAATTACTTTGGAAAGGTTGATAAGTTCAGTCACATTCCAGTAGAAAATCAGGTAGAAGGTTCTACTTCAAGATACTATTGGCCTCCTTATAAGTTTGCACACTCACAGATTCGTTTGAAACTGGAGGAAGCAATCGGTAAGAAACTTTATAATACTTACTATTATGATAGGTTTTATAATCCTGGACAAGCACTGACAAATCATGCAGATCGTCCTGCATGTGAGATTTCAGTAACAGTTCATATCGGTTCTAATATCAGTACTCCATGGCCAATTTGGATTAAGACACCAGATACTTATGATGATGCAAAGAAAAGAACATTAGTTCTTAAGAAAGGTGAGAATCGTTCTGTGATTCTAAATCCTGGTGATGGCATGATCTATAAAGGATGTGAGAGACCACACTGGAGAGAACCTATGCCAACTGAGTATCGTAGAACTTGGTATGGTAGAAAAGTGGAAAAAGAAGGTTTGTATTATCATCAAGTCTTTTTTCATTATGTTCTTGCTGATGGCACTCGTGCACATTGTGCTAATGATATGGCAAGTTAATTGTGAGAGGGGTAATACCCTCTTTTTTTTATTATAAATACCTAAAAAGTATAAGATAATGGCTCTTAACTTCCCAGATAATCCTACACTAAATCAAGTTTATACTGATACAACATCTGGTTTCTCTTATCAGTGGGATGGAGTTGTTTGGCAAAGTTATTCTCCATCAGCATCAAAGAATATTAGTATTGTAGATGATATTGAAGGTTCATTTAACGGTTCTACTCAAACATTTTCTCTTGCTGTTTCCGGAACTTCATTTGTACCAGCAAATGATCAACAATTAAGAGTTGTTCTTGGTGGTATTGTACAAGAACCAGGAACTGATTATACAGTATCTGGTTCTAATATTACCTTTACTACTGCTCCGACTGGTGGTTTAGATTGTTCGATTGTATCTTTAGGTCCTGCCGTTCCCTTAAGTGTTGTTGGTGATGGTACAGTAACTCCAGCAAAACTTTCAACAGGTGGTCCTTATTGGAACACTGGTGGTGATGTAACGATTACAGGAACAGGAACTACATCACTTCTTGTAAATGGAAATGCAAGAGTTACTGGTATTTTAACAGTTGGAACTTCAAGTATTACTCTTGATGGGCAGAATAATGAGATTAAGGTTGGAACTGGTGCTACAATCAGTTCTACTGGCATCACTGTAGGATTCATTACCGCCACTGGTGCTACTAACCTTGGAGGTAATTTAAATGTAACTGGTGCCACTAATTTAAACAGCACCTTGAATGTCTCTGGCATCTCAACATTAGGTACTGTAAGTATTGCTTCAGGTATTGTTTCAGCAACCTCAGGTGTTGTTACTTATTATGGTGATGGTAGTAATCTAAACTTAACTGGAAATACAACTGCTGGTGTAAGTTCTACAAGTTCAGTCAATACCGTTGGTGTTGTTACTGCTGGTATCATTGATGGTTTTATACCAGCAGACCAGAAGGTTGTAAGTGCTAATTTAACAATCAATAATAATCAGGAGAACATTAGTTTTGCTGAAGATTTAGTCATTGGTACTGGTGTTACATTCACAGTCAGTGCTGGAAGCACTGTGAGAATGGATGCGTTTAATGTAATTAATTCTACTTCAGTTACTTCTACGAACGTTGTTGTTACTGGAGACCTTGATATTCCTAGCGGTACTGCAGACCAGAGACCTTCTGCTCCAACTGCTGGTTCTATAAGATATAATAGTTATTATAATTGGTTAGAGATATACACCGGAACTGAATGGGGTATAGTCGCAAATGTTTTACCAAATGCCGATAATAGAGGTGTCTTTGGTGCCGGATCTCCTGCTCAGACTACCATGGATTACATTAATATATCAACGACAGGAAACGCAACTATTTTTGGAACTCTTTTATTCTCGCGACGCGAACTAGCAGCCTGCTCTTCAAACACTAGAGGTGTCTTTGGTGGTGGATATGGTTTTCCTTCCCCATTCAGTTCATTATCTCCTTATGCAGACTATATCACTATATCAACCACAGGAAACGCTATTGAATTTGGAAGTCTTTCTGTAGCACGTCGTGCTTTATCAGCGTGCTCTTCAATCACGCGCGGTATCTTTGGCGGTGGTGCTACTCCAATAGCAAACAATACAATAGACTACATTACCATAGCAACCACAGGAAACGCTACTGACTTCGGAGACCTCACAGTAGCACGTCAGCAACTAGCATCTTGTTCCTCAAGTACTCGTGGTGTCTTTGGTGGTGGTCCCGGACCATCAAACGTCATAGACTTCATCACTATAGCAACTACAGGTAATGCTACTGACTTTGGTGATTTAACTGCAGGACGTAATTGGTTAGCATCTTGCTCTTCAAGCACTCGCGGTGTCTTTGGTGGTGGTCTCAATCCAGCATTAACAAACACAATAGACTATATTACAATAGCATCCACCGGTAACGCTACTGACTTTGGTGACCTTACGGTAGCACGTCAGCAACTAGCATCTTGCTCTTCAAGCACTAGAGGTGTATTTGGTGGTGGTTATGTTGCTCCAGCACAGCAAAACGTCATAGATTATATCACCATAGCATCAGCAGGCAATGCTACTGACTTTGGGGACCTAGTTTATGCACGTCAACAACTAGCAGCCTGTTCCAACGCACACGGCGGACTTTCATAAGATTATGGGAAGACTTAGAGTAAACACGATTAAGAATTCAACGGGAACATCAGGTCCTATCTTTACAGGACCTGCGGAGTTCTCTTCTACGGCACATATTGTCCTTCCAAAAGGTACAACAGCAGAGCGTCCATCAAGTCCTTCCACTGGAGCATTAAGATATAACACAGACACAAGTAATGTAGAGTATTGGAATGGAACCACGTGGGTTTCTGTGAGTTCTTATGATGCTGGGATCCGTGGGGTTTTTGGTGGTGGATATGCTCCAACAGTAACTAATACGATAGATATTATTTTTATAAATTCTACAGGAAACGCAACTGATTTTGGAGATTTGACTGTATCACGTGGTGATTTAGCATCTTGCTCTTCAAGCACTCGTGGTATTTTTGGTGGAGGTAGAACTCCAGCAGTAGTAAATACAATAGATTATATTAGTTTAGAAAGTAGTGGAAACGCAACAGACTTTGGAGACCTTACCGTAACAAGGTATTCATCAGCAGGTTGTTCTTCAAGCACCCGTGGTATCTTTGGTGGTGGTATTGTTCCCCCATCATATTCAAATACAATAGATTACATCACTATAGCCACTACAGGTAACGCCACTGACTTTGGCGACCTTACCATAGGAAATGCTCTTATTGGTGCGTGTTCCTCAAGTACTCGTGGTGTCTTTGGTGGTGGATATGACCCATCATCACCATTCAATGGAAATAGAATAGATTACATTACCATAGCAACTACAGGAAACGCTACTGATTTTGGAGACTTAACTTTAGCACGTGGTTATCTTACTGCTTGTTCTTCAAGCACTAGAGGTATTTTTGGTGGTGGTACACCGGTGGGAGGAAATACAATTGAATATATCACCATAGCATCAATAGGAAATGCTACTGACTTTGGAGATTTAACTACATCACGTTTCCACCTAGCAGCCTGTTCTTCAAGTACTAGAGGTGTCTTTGGTGGCGGTTCTCCTAGAACAAATACAATAGACTATATCACTATAGCATCTACAGGTAACGCCACTGACTTTGGCGACCTTAGTGTATCACGAACTCAATTAGCAGCTTGTTCTAACGCTCACGGCGGTCTTTCATAAATACCTATAAAAACTATGACGAACCTTAGAGTTGATACTATAAGAAGTAGAGACGGAAATAATGGTCCAATCTTTGAAGGGAACTTAAGTTTTTCCTCCACAGCACATATTGTTCTTCCAAAAGGTACAACAGCAGAAAGACCTGTTGGAGTTTCTACTGGTTCAATGAGATATAATACTGATACGAGTGTTGTAGAGTATTATAATGGAACCACGTGGGTTGAAACCATTGGTTATGATAGTAGTATTCGTGGTGTCTTTGGTGGTGGAGATGCTGGTCCAACAGCAAGCAACACAATAGACTATATTACAATTGGATTAACATCTAATGCCACTGATTTTGGTGATTTAACTGTTGCTAGAAGAGAACTTGCTGCATGTTCTTCAAGTACTCGTGGTGTATGGGGAGGAAGTTATGGTCCAACTGAAACAAATATAATAGACTACGTAACCATAGCATCCACAGGCAATGCAACTGATTTTGGTGATTTAACTTTTGCTAGGGGCAGAATTTCGGCATGTTCAAACAGCACTCGTGGTGTCTTTGGTGGAGGATTCAGTCCAACTGGAGGTTCTCCAACACCATTCATCTATCCAAATATAATAGATTATGTTACATTAGCAACCACAGGAAATGCCACTGATTTTGGTGATTTGACTGTAGGCAGAGGATATCCTGGAGCATGTGCATCTAGTACTCGTGGTGTTTTTGCCGGAACTTATAATCCAGGATATGTAAATGTAATAGACTATATTACTATAGCTACCACGGGTAACGCAATTGACTTTGGAGACTTAACTGTAGCAAGGCAACAAATTGCAGGGTGTTCAAATAGTACTCGTGGTGTCTTTGGTGGAGGATTGTCTCCTGCGACTCCAGCAGGAAATATAATAGACTACATTACTATTGCATCAATAGGTAATGCTACAGACTTTGGTGATTTGACTGTAGCACGTAGCGGTCTCGCAGCTTGTTCCTCTAATACTCGCGGTGTCTTTGGTGGTGGATCTGCGCCGGCAACAAATAATACAATAGACTACATCACTATAGCAACCACAGGAAATGCCACTGACTTTGGTGATCTTAGTGTTACTAGAAGTCGTCTTGCTGCTTGTTCCAACGGACACGGAGGTCTTTCATAAGACCCATAAATACACCAGAACATTCGTAATATGATATGACTGAAAATACTTCAGCAATTACTACACAAGAATTCGTACCAAGCGCAGAAATATCCATTAGTTCTCTGAAAAGCGAACTTACACAATTACCAAAAGAATATTCTCCAATGTTACAAAACATTCAGGAGAATTTACCTGCTATTCAAGCAACCTCAGAAAACTTCTATAAGTCTCATTCCCAGTATATGAATGCGACTGTAGATATCACTGACCTTACACCACTTCATAGTGTTCGTCATATTCTTGCTCGTGTTGAACGTAAGAAAGCAGCTCTTGCCGAAGCACAAATCAAAAGACGTAAGGATGATATTGAACTTCGCCGTAAGCAAAAGCAACTAGAAGAAACCACTGATGAGTTTGACCGCGAACTTCTAGAGATTGAAATCATTGAACTAATGAATGGTTTAACCTCTGGTGAGAATTACATCAAGGGTGCTATTCGCGAAATGTCCTTCCTGATGACCCAATATCAATCAGTTCTTGATAAACTAGGTAAGGAACACCTAACTGAAGAAGACTTTGAAGAAGATGAAAAGCGTTATCACGTGATGACTGCTCTTAAGCAAGCACTCAATGCGGCAAGACCCCGTGGTGGTTTGATTGATGAAGGAAACTCCATTTATCTTTTTGATATTGGAGTGAATGTAGCACACGCACAAGCAGAAATCTTCAATTATCTCAAGCAAGAACAAGAGATGATTGAAAATGGACTTGCTCCATCACACGAAATGACGATGGAATGGTTAGAAA
>OGVZ01000004.1_pt1 | contig 33724 bp, 44 predicted proteins | sample 1575881 | NCBI WGS metagenome assembly OGVZ01 (sample SAMN07581520, study PRJEB24739) | freshwater metagenome | place: Singapore | collected 2015-01
ATCTACCCGAAGCATCTTCCCTGACGGCTGGGAGTTCCGGTAGTTTTCAACAAATACAGCCGCTTCCGTTCAAATTGTAGTAAGATTGCAGTGCCCCGTCCTCCGATATTCACCTTCGGAGGCGGGGATTCTTTGCCCTAATCAAACCAGAACACATGAAAGTCTCACTCTACGCCAACATCCGCGAATCCAAGAACTGCCAACTCTACGACCTTGATCACATGCTTGCTGACATCCGGCAAGGACGCTACCAGGACAAAGTCCTCGGAGTGCGAATAGCTCCCGACAAGAAGCAACGCGAACAGCTCAAGAAGGACCTCCCAAACTTTACCGTCTCCGGTTCATTCTCGCAACGCCGTATCGATGGACTGGTCGAGCATTCCGGGTTCATAGCAATCGACTTCGATGACGTTGAAGACATCGAGCTAGTCAGGCAGAAGCTTCGCCTTGACCCATACACCTACGCTCTCTTCCTATCCGTATCCGGCAATGGCCTATGCTGCGTAGTACGTATTGACCCCAAGAAGCACCGCGAGTCCTTCGATGCCTTAGAGCAATACTACTGGAACCTCCTGCAAATTCCCCTAGACCCGGCATGCAAGGACGTATCCCGCACCCGCTTCGTATCGTATGACCCCGATCTGTTCCAGAACTACGATGCCAAGATCTTCAAGCAATACCTAAGCAAGAACGAGGAGCGACTTAACCAGGAACACCGCCGCTCCAACTACCTACACACCCAGTCAAAGTTCGACCGGGTCATGCAGCAAATCGACAAGGACATCACCGGAGGCTATGTCCAGTGGCGCAACATCGGTTTCGCCCTGGCATCAGAGTTCAAGGAGCAAGGACGTGACTACTTCCATCACATTAGCGGCTTCAGCCCCCAGTACGATCAGAACACCTGCAACAAGCAGTACGATGCTTGCCTGCGACACAATCAAGGCAAGATTACAATCAGTACCCTCTACTACTTCTGCAAGCTCAACGGCTACACCATATCAGACCAACGAGAAGACGAAATCGCACTCCTTGCATATTACTCCAAGACATCCGGCAAGGATCCATCCGAAGCAGCTGCGATGGTCAAGCCAGCTCCGACCGCAACCGATCAAGAGATCATTCAAGCCGTCTACGCTTCCGATACCTTCAAGCCTAAAGAGGACAAGAAGCAGAAGTCGCTCAACCTAGCCGATGTTCAGCTGTGGATGCGCTCACGCTGGTACATCCGCAAGAACGCTATCACCCGGACCTATGAGCTGGACGGCAACGAGCTCGAGACCGAAGATCTGAACGCTATGTTCCTGGATGCGAAGCAAGCCTTCGAGAAGCTATCACGGGAAATCTTTGACACGATCATCTTCAGCTCCAACACCCCGACCTACAATCCCATCACCGAATACCTGGACACTTTAGTATGGGATGGGTATGACCGTATCACACCCCTAGCCGCTTCCATCACTTCCGATACCGGTACTCTAGACTGGAGGCGCACCATGCTTACCAAGTGGATGCTGGGCATCTTCGATACTATCTACCTACAAGAGCCAAACATCCTATGCTTAGTCCTGGCAGGTGAGAAGAACACCGGCAAGACCCAGTTCTTCAAGCGACTCCTACCCGACCCCATGCGCCGATACTTCGCCAATTCGCAGCTGGACAAAGGCAAGGACGATGACCTGCTCATGACCCAGAAGCTGATCATCTTCGATGACGAATACTCCGGCAAGTCGAAGCAGGATGCCAAGCACATGAAAATGATGCTATCAGCCGACACCTTCACCCTGCGCGAACCCTACGGACGCAAGAACGTCACCCTGCGCCGCATGGCTTCCCTATGCGGTACCTGCAATGAGACCGAGATCCTCAACGATGCGACCGGTAACCGCCGTATCATCGTTTTCGAGGCTACCGGTCAGTTCGACTATGATACCTACAACTCGCTTGACAAGGCTCAAATCCTCGCCCAGGTGCGCGATATGCACCGCGAAGGGCACCGAAGTACGCTGAACAAGGAAGAGATCAACCAGCTCAACGAATACACCTCCGGACGCTATACCGAGGTAAGCATTGAAGCGGAGATGCTCCACCAATACTTCGAGCCTGCCAACGTCCAGAACCAGCATGACTGGAAGACTTGTAGCCAGATCAAAGACCTGATTGAGATGCGAACCAAGCAACGGTTATCAACACGCAAGCTCGGTATGGAGCTCCGCCGGTTAGGATACATCCGGTACAAAAAGGACGGGATGTACGGATACCTGGCAACAGAACGCTCCGTAAATTTTACCTATAATAGGTATAATTCTGACCAAATTGCACCCTTCTGAAGCCCTCGGGTAAGATAATTTTTAGGCTATCTTACCCGCTTTACGCGGGACGCGCTGAATATCAATAGCTTGTGTCGGGTAAGATAAATTCAAAAAAGACCTACATAGGGAGCCCTGGAATCAATATGCTGAATGCAATCAATGCATGTATGAATATCGTAGCCTCTATATATATATATTATCTTACCTATCTTACCTTTAGTATATAACTATATATAGTTCAACAAGTTAACCGGGTAAGATAGGGTCAAATTATCTTACCCGCATCTTACCCATCTTACCCAATTCGATGTTCAGCACTGCATTCTACGAATGTTAATAACCTCTCTTGGAATTTTATTACTGATAACTAACTTAGCACCCATCAAAGCGAATAAACATGGCATACGAACACAAACCAAACAGCGGAAGCGCATTCGCCAACCGCAAGAAGACTAGCGAGAATCACCCAGACTTCACCGGAACCGCACTGATTGACGGCAAACTTAAGGACGTTAGCATCTGGATGAAAAAGTCCGCACAAGGCATCGACTACTTCAGCCTCAGCTTCCGCGACAAAGCCGATTCAACACCACAGATGCCGTAATGCGGAGAATACGTCCGCTAATCTCTGCAAATGAGCCCCCGATTCAGCATCATTCATCCATCACTCGGTAGGCCGGATCAAGCTCTTGAAACCGCTAGGCTATGGCTTTCGACAGCCAAACATGGCTACGATATCCAGTATATCGTTTCGCTGAACAGCACAGATGCTACACGAGGTCAATACCTTACGAAATTCAGCGAGCTTCCCGGGGTCATAATTGTGACATCGGAGGCTACTAACATGGTCGCTGCCAGCAATGTAGCTGCGAAGGAATCAACCGGTGACATCCTGGTTCTGGTATCCGATGACATGCATCCATTCTGGCACTGGGATGACCAGGTTGCAGCTAAGTTCGACCCGGACTACGCTACGGTCCTGCAAGTGCATGACGGTATTCGCAATGACATCGTGACCCTGCCGATCATGAACCGCGCTGCGTACAAGAAGCTCGGATATTTGTACCATCCCAGCTACCTAAGCATGTACGCTGACAATGACCTTGCTGAGACGGCTAAGGCTCACGGCATGTACAAGGTGAGTCAGTTGCAGTTCGAGCACCGGCACTACTCTGTAGGCAAGGCTCCGGTGGATGCGACCTACAAGAAGGAGAACAGCAAGGTCTCGTATGAGTACGGGCAACGTACCTTTGAGTGGCGCAAGCGTAACGGGTTCCCACTATGAGCGACCAGGATAGACATAGATTCTTTAGCAAGATTATCAAGACCGATAGCTGCTGGCTATGGATTGCAAGCTTACGCGGGAAGTCAGGATACGGCGCATTCAAGTATCAAGGCAAAGTCATTGATACCCATCGATTCAGCTACATGATTCATAAGGGTGATATACCTACTGGAATGCTTGTGTGTCATACATGCGATAATAGACAGTGCGTGAACCCTGAACACTTATGGCTAGGGACTTACCGTGACAACTGGATAGATGCTATTCAGAAGGGACGGGCTAAGGCACCAGACAATAAGCATCTTATCAAGCATCCAAGTATATCAGCATATCGAAGGGGATGTCGATGTGAAGGATGTCGGGAACTCAAACGGCAATCGTATCACTGATGAAGATCTGGACAATCGCTATCCTCACAATCAACGGACGAGAGAAGTTCCTGGAGCGACTGCTCGGAGTTCTCGAACCGCAGATTGAGTGGCAACCGATTGAGCTGGTCATCCTCAAGGACAATCGTGAGAGGTCCATTGGTGAGAAGCGACAGATGGCTCTTGACATGTGCAAGACCCAGTACATATCCTTCATAGACGATGACGACTTGATCAGCCCAAAGTACGTTGAGACCTTGCTGCCGTTTATGAAGCGCGGGTGCTACGGTGTGGGCTTCCGGGGTATTGTGACCAGTCGCAATCACACGCCGATGGAGTTCGTACATAAAGCGGGACTGCCTTACGCGGACAAGCCTGCGATCTATCACGGGACGCTGATCTACACGCGCCCGCTTAACCATCTCAACCCAGTAATGACTGACATCGCCCGGGAGGTCGGGTACAAGAGCATAAGCTTCGGAGAGGACCTAGACTACGCTAAGCGGTTAGCCGATAGCGGACTGATCAAAGACCAGTGCTTCGCTGACACGTTCCTGTACTTCTATCAATACCGCGGCAAAGATAAGACGATATGAGACAGGAAGTAGCAGAAAGATTAAGCAAAGGCCAAGAGCTTCAGAATTGGTTTGAAGAGATATTGAAGAATGCTGGTATAGTGTATCAAAAGACAGGCTATGAAGTATACACTCCTGAACATGTGCTAGACATGATTCATAATGACCGAGGTTCTTATGATATTCGATACATGCCGGATTATTACTTTCCGAAAGCTCAGATGTTTGTTGAAGTCAAGAATAGTGCAGCATTGAATAGGACTCAATATGAAACCTATTGCTCAACATACCCGAGAACATACATACTCACCAAGGATAAGATAGCGTACTATCTTCAAGACATTAAGATGCTGGCATTGCGAACAGCTCCCTGGTATGTTGAGGGTCGTAGTTATTTTAATATGGACATACCAATAGAGGACGAGTATTGGTATAACCCTAAAGCAGCAAGCAAGACTGAGTACGAGAAGTTTATTGCGAATCATCGTAAACAAGGTATGCCAGCAAATGCAGAGGCCTTTGGTTATATTCATAGGCATAGCAAATCAATATCAATACAAGAACTCTTAGAAGATCTCAAGTAATGGCCAAGACCTACTCTGACTATCCTAAGTCCGTACGCGAAGCAGCCGAGCGCGGCATCAAGCTCAACGCCGAGGTGAACAACCGGTGCGCTACCCAGGTCGGCAAGCAACGCGCAGCTGATCTCAGTCAAGGCCGACCCGTCAGCCTGATCACGATTAAGCGGATGTACAGCTACTTATCGCGAGCTGCGGAATACTACAAGCCCGATGACACCACAGCATGCGGTACAATCAGCTACCTGCTATGGGGTGGAGAGCCCGCGCTAAGGTGGGCGGAGTCAATCCTTGAACGTGAAGGTGAGATATGATTGACCTCAACGACTTCCGTAAGCATGCGTATTCGCAGAGCGGTGAGGACGGTCTCATCGAGAAGCTGTTCAAGCATCTTGGTATCAAGACCCCGACATACGTTGAGATCGGCGGAGGCAACGGCAAGGAGCTATCCAATACGCGGTTGTTATGGGAGCGCGGCAGTACCGGGGTGCTGATTGAGGGCAACCCGACTGAGTTCGCTGAGCTGGTCAAGTTCCGCAAGGGTGACTACCTGGTGAACCAGTATATCGACTGCGAAGAGAACACGATGGACTACTGGCTGAGTGCATCACCGCTTCCAACGGACTTCGATCTGTTCAGCCTTGACATCGATGGGAATGACTTATGGGTATGGAAGTCGATGCACAAGTACACACCGAAGGCGGTGCTTGTCGAGTACAACTATGCGTTCACTGATAGTGTCACCATAGCCTATGACAAGGCGCACCGGTTCAACCAGACCAACTACTACGGAGCTTCAGCATCTGCATTCATGAAGCTTGCAAAGCAGAAGGGCTATGAGCTTGTCGGCTGGACTGACATCCATAACCTGCTATTCTTACGCAAGGAGCTATGTGATGGGCTGAAGGTTCACGATGGTTCTAAAGTTCAAACAGGCGGCGGCTGGCCTAAGAGCAACCGCGATATGCAACCCTACTGATGACAGACAAGGAGCAGGTCGGATTCGTTATGGCCTTCCTGGTATTCCTATGTACAATACTCGTGATATATGCCGACTGCAATAGTAACCGGAATAACAGGTCAAGATGGTAGCTACCTCGCTGAGCTCTTGCTATCGAAGGGCTACGTAGTACATGGCATCAAGCGCAGGAGCTCGAGCCTCAACACCCAGCGCATCGACCACATCTTCGACCATCCCAACTTAGAGCTACACTACGGGGATGTGACCGATAGCATGTGCCTTACGAGGCTGTTTAACCAGATTAAACCGGATGAGATCTACAACCTAGCGGCGCAGTCACATGTGGCGGTGAGCTTTGAGCAACCCGAGTACACCGCGCAGGTTGATGCGATGGGAACTATGCGGGTGCTGGAGGCGGTGCGCTTGCTGGACCTCAAGTGCAAGGTCTACCAGGCTAGCACCTCGGAGCTCTACGGCGGGGTGACATCGACTAAGCTGAATGAAGACAGCCCGATGGTACCGAAGTCACCGTATGCGTGTGCAAAGCTCTACGCGTATTGGATGGTACGCAACTACCGGGAAGCCTACAACATGTACGCGGTCAACGGCATACTATTCAACCATGAGAGCCCCAGGCGGGGTGAGACGTTTGTCACGCGCAAGATCACGAGAGGCATTGCCAACTGGCTTAAGACCGGGCAACCGATTCGGCTGGGCAATGTGTATGCGGTTCGGGACTGGGGTCATGCGAAGGACTACGTTGAGGCGATGTGGCTGATGCTTCAGCAAGACACGCCGAAGGACTATGTGATTGCGACCGGCATGGCATACAGCGTGAAGGAGTTCGTCAACATCTGCATGCATACCCTCGGATACATGGTCGAGTGGTCGGGTACCGGAGCGTATGTGGATGGTAGTCCATTAGTCCGTATTGACCGCAGATACTATCGACCTAGCGAGGTCAACCATCTGCTAGGTGACAGCACAAGAGCTCGGACGGATCTCGGATGGGAACCTAAGTACAACATTCAAAGCATAGCAGAAGAGATGCTCAAGGAGGACATAGGATGAAGACACTAATACTAGGAGCTGCCGGGATGGTAGGCAAAGCACTGATGCGCCGCATACCTGGTGCTATCGGGGTGACGCGCAAGCAGTACAACCTATGTGACCCCGCGCAAGTCGAGCACCTGTTCCGTACTAACCGATTCAGCAAGGTCTACATGGCAGCAGCGAAGGTGGGAGGCATCGATGCGAATCGCAGCCAGCCGGTTCAGTTCCTGCATGACAATCTCATGATTCAGAACAACGTGATGCGCTCGGCGCATGCTCATGATGTCGATAGGCTGATATTCCTGGGTAGCTCATGCATCTACCCGCGCATGGCAAGCCAACCGATGAACCCGCACCATCTCATGTCGGGCAAGCTTGAGAAGACCAACAGCGCGTATGCTATGGCTAAGCTTGCGGGCATCGAGTTAGTGAACGCATACCGCACCCAGTACGGTCGCAGCTGGTTCAGCGTACTGCCGACTAACCTATACGGACCCGGTGATAACTATGACCTGAAGACATCGCATGTAGTACCTGCGCTGATTCGGAAGATATGGGAGGCACATGAGAACCAGGAAGAGTATGTCGAGATATGGGGCACGGGCACAGCACTGAGAGAGTTCATGCATGTGGATGACATGTCCGATGCGTGTGTGTTCTTGATGGAATCGAAGTACGATAACTCAGTGCCGGTGAACATCGGCACGGGAAGTGATATAAGCATAAACAACCTAGCGAAGTTGATTGCCGAGATTATCGGCTACAAGGGCAACTTCATGTACAACACAAGCATGCCCGATGGAGTGACGCGCAAGCTGCTCGATGTATCGGTACTGCATGGGCTAGGATGGAAGCACAGTATCCCTCTAGCGCGAGGGCTTGAACAGACTATAACTTTGCAATATGGGAAAGGCTAAGAATCCGAACCACATGGATAACATCAACCCCTATCGATGGAAGAAAGGGCAAAGCGGTAATCCAGGTGGCAGGCCAAAGAAGATACCGGCAATCGAGAAGTTGCTTGCCGATGTGCTAAGCGAGAACGTGAACGGCATCGAGGCTGCGGAAGCGGTGCTACGGACAATCATTGACAAAGCCCTGAAGGGTGACATGCGAGCTGCGGAGATCATCCTAGACCGGGCATACGGTAAGGCTAAGCAGAACATCGAGTTGAACCAGGATGGGTTGACCATTAAAGTAGTACGCGATGGAACTAGCTATAAGCCTAAAGGAATTACACCAGGGTCAGGAGATGGTCCTGAGCCAGTCGAAGAGATTTAACGTCCTCAAGATCGGCAGACGCTGGGGCAAGACTACACTAGCGGTCAACGAACTCCTACCACAACTTGCACTTGATGGCTTCCCGGTGGCATACTTCGCACCGACCTACAAGGACTTGAATGATGTATGGCTGGACTTGCGGTTCATCCTCAAGCCTGTAATCGAATCCAAGAACGAACAGACTAAGCAGATGCGCTTGAAGACCGGAGGCGTAATTGACTTCTGGTCTATGGAAGAGCCCGACAGCGGTCGCGGTCGCAAGTATGCGCGCGTGGTCATCGATGAGGCTGAGAAGGCCAAGAAGTTCAAGGAAGCCTGGAACCAGACCATCCTGCCGACACTGATGGACTACAAGGGTGACGCGTGGATACTGAGCACCCCGAAGTTCGGTCAGACCTACTTCAAGGAGCTGTTCCATCGGGATGACCCGGCATGGCAGCGGTTCAACCTTAGCACCTACTCCAACCCTCACATCGACCCCAACGAGGTTGACATCCTGCGCGGTCAGCTCGATGAGCTCACATTCCGGTGCGAGATCTTAGCCGAGGATGTGAACGTAGCGAACAATCCCTTCGCCTACGCCTACGATGAGTCTAAGCATGTGGCGGCAGTAGAGTTTGACAGCAAGCTCCCGCTCTACCTGAGCTTCGACTTCAACGTAGACCCTATCACCTGCCTTGCGATTCAGTACACGCATGAGGGATGCATCAACGTACTCAAGGAGTTCTACTTGCGTAACTCCGACATCTACCAGCTGTGCGATGCAATCATAACCAGCTACCCTCAAGCCAGCTACATCGTAACGGGTGACGCAACCGGGGCGAACCGGAGCGCACTGACGGCTGGCAACTATGGGTACTACGATGTGGTGGCACGGAGGCTGAACTGCGGACGCGGTCAGATGAAGCAGCCTGCGGTGAACCCAAGCATACGGGATACCCGAGTCCTGGTCAACAGCCTACTTCAGAACAGTTGCGTCAAGGTTGACCCGTCATGTGAATGGTTACGCAAGGACTTGCAGTATGTCGAGGTTGACGGCGAGGGTGACATCATGAAGGATCGCTCAACGGATCTGCGAAAGGCTGACGTTTTAGACTGCTTCAGATACTACTGCGCGAGCTTCCATCGCAACTTCATCCGCGTGTTCTGAGTGTATCTTTGAGGTATGGCAACAGTACCTACGCATCTGAACGGCACGCTACGCACAAAGCAAACTCAGCCTCTTAGCAATTTTACTTTGTATGTCAGCGTTCAGAATGACAATATCTACACTCATACTGGTAATGATGTAACAACTGCTCCAGGCATTGCAGCGTTCAAAGCATTGCTAGAGAGCTACTTCACTGATAGTGCTTCTGGACATCCAGCTGGTACAATCATAACATCGAATCTATCAGTCAATACAAACACGGGTGAAATTAGCGTGGATATAGATGGTACCGGAGACAATACGGCAACAAAATTTCCCGGTTCGTTCTTTACGCTTCAGACTTGGAATAACAAAGACAATCACAGCATAAGCTTCCAGTTCCTAAGCCAACAAGCAGGAGATGTCAATGTATGTACGACATGCGAGGATGCGACCTTGCCAGATTGCCAGGAGCCCGTGTTCAGCGTGGATGTTGCAGCGGGAACCTACACTGCAACTATCACAGACGCGCAGAGCGGACATGTATACACGCAGACCGTAACCATTGCAGGAGGTGAGTTCACTTGGGATACCACAAGCTCGGAGGGCGTATTCACCCCTTTCAGCGTGTACACTATGAGCTTAACCGATAGCAACGGAGACCCTGTCAGCTGGGTAGTAGGTACTACTGAATACGATTGCATCCGCTTCACCTTTGCAAGCTTCACCGATACCACACCTGCGGGATGATAGAGATACTGTTGCTTCTGTTACTGAACAGCCTATACTGTGTCGGGTTCTACATCTGCTCAGACTATGGCATGTTGCTAGAGCCTGTGCGGTCGCTTGAGAAGTATCTCGGCTATTGGTTCAACCCTATTGCAGGATGCATCACTTGCATGGCATCGCTTCACAGCTGGCCCTACCTTGTGATGTTTGGACTTGACTGGATATACATACCCTACATACTAAGCTTAGCAGCACTCAACACAATCCTGTACAACAAGTTCTTCAATGACTGAGATCAACGCATTCCTGGTTCAGAACGGGTTCAACCCGGTAGGCAAGTGCGCCTGTAAGGGCAAGCCGTTCCGATGGAAGAAAGGCAGCATGGAGTTCAAGCTGTACAATAACAACACCTGGCAACTCCTCCACGGACCAGGTATCGTACGATATGGAAAAACTGAAACAGCTATTGCAGAAGTTCAAGACTATCTGGGCTAAGATCACTACTCGCCTGGGTGGAGCTCCGGTATGGCAACTCGATGAAGGTCATGTCATCGAGCCTGCGTTCATCTCCGGAGGTGTGCAATACTATCGACTCAAGGACTACTTCAACACCTTCAGCCTGCGCGGTCTCATGGCCTTGCAGGTATACGAGGAGTGGAACATGCGGATGCAGAAGGAGCAGCTAGTCGAGTTCATCGACAAGATGGACAAGGTACTCAGTGACCCTAAGCAGATTCGTGTGGGCGAGATAGCTCGTATGGTAGCGATGATCAAGGAGCGTCTTGAGTTTGTGATGCCGACTACGGACATCATATACAAGTTCGCCTCGGTCGCGTTCTTCGACAAGAACGAATCTCCATACAGCTATGACCCGGAATATAACAAAGAGAAGATTGCGCGCTGGAAGGAGGCAGGTGACGTAGATAGTTTTTTTATCGTGATGCGTCTCAAGGATATAATACCCTTGCCGACGCTGTCAGAGGAAGATTTGAGAATCTGTTTAACGGTGGTGGACCAGGTAGCCGCTCAGCATTTAATGAGAGCCCGGGCATGATACTGGCTAAACAGAACGAGAATAGATTCATACAGATGGTCATGCTGAACAAGCACTACCGTCTAGATTGCAGAAGGCTCACGCTGTGGGAATACATGTTACTGATTGAACAAATAGACAAAGAATCAAACGAACTAAAAAAATAAACAATGGCAAAAGATTTAACAATAACCTCATACGGCTTTTTAGACAAACCAGGTTCAGCAGTGGTTGACTGGCCTAGAGCAATAGAGTTTGTAATCACAGAAGGAGCAGCTACACAAAATTATCTTAGTGGTATAGCTAATATCTTGGTTACTTTAGATGTAGATGCGAACTATATGGAGATTAGAGTAGGTACAGCTTTGATATATAAATATCAACCAGGCGATACTTATGGAACTGGTACTGTTGGATCTGCTCAAGCTATGTATATTTCTGTTTTGGGTGACATGGTTCAATAATGCCAGCAACGTCAATCGTTTCAGCTTCAGATACGCAAGTCACCCTGACTATCGGGTCAGTAGCGCAGACCTTCAAGAAAGTGTACTGCACTACGCTGGTGCGAGGTAACTACCTGCTATTCTTTGCGGCGGTACCTGAGCTGAACCAGTTTAATATCCAGTATCAGATTCTGTACTCGGATGTGACTAGTCCATCAGCAGGGAGTGCTAGCGCACTGAAGACGGCTGTCGATGCGATTCTGAACAGCTACGCTGGAGGCGGAGGAGGTGAGAGTATCAACACAATCATGGCAACAATAGCAGCATACTGATGTACTTAAGCAATACGACACATTCACTAAAGATTGTCCTGACCGGCAGTGCGGTCACTGAACCGGAATGGGTAGTCAGTTACCAGGACATCACATCGAGCGGGATGACCTTGCCGATGCTGTCGGACCAGGGCAACACTAACGACACTACTGCGGTCACGATGGTTGCGGCACCTGCGGCATCAACTACGCGGCAGATCACGCACATCAGTCTGTTCAACATTAACAGCTCTGCTGTCACGGCGCGTATCTACAAGGACATCGCAGGCAGCGAGTACAACCTATGCCAGGTTCTGCTTCAGGTCGGAGATACGCTGGAGTGGTCGCGTGAGAGCGGGTGGCATGTACTTAGCAACAGCTCGCAGGAGAGTGTGATCATTCGGGAGTTCACGGCGAACGGGACATGGACGAAGCCAGCCGGGCTGAAGCGGGTGCTGATTACTTGCGTAGGTGCAGGTGGCGGCGGTGGCAGCGGTCGCTGTGATAACGCTGGTACCAACCGCTTCGGCGGTGGCGGTGGCGGTGGCGGTGCTGTGGTATGGAGGCAGGTTGCAGCTAGTGACTTGGCTTCCAGTGTAGCGGTAACCATCGGCACGGGCGGTCCAGGAGGTACGGGAGTTGCTACTGCTGCTACTAACGGAAACGCTGGTACAACGGGCGGAGATACGAGTTTCGGTGCGATTGTGATTGCTAAGGGTGGTTTTGGCGGTGGAGCTGGAACAGGAACATCTGGTTCTAGTGTAACTGGAGGTGCTGCAGCTTCATGTACACCATCAAGTGGTCCTTATGCAATACAAGGGGGAAGTAGTGGTCAGGGTCAATCTGGAAACGGGACAGTAGCTGGTGCAGGTTTCACCGGTCTTTCAGGAGCTGCAGGTGGTGGAGGTGGGGGTGGCATAAACAGTAGTAATACTAACTCAACAGCCGGAGGTAATGGTGGAGCTGTACTTGCTAATGGTATAACGATTAACGGTCCAACCTCCGGGGCATCTCCCAACGGAGTAGCCAACCAGTCCAACTTCCTGCTATTCAGCTCAAGCCTAACTTCCGGCAAAGGTCTTGGAACAGGCGGTGCAGGTGGATTCCCTCCCACCACAGCGGCGGGTAACGGAGGCAACTACGGAGCAGGTGGCGGCGGCGGTCGCGCATCTCTTACAGGAACAACATCTGGGGACGGCGGTGCAGGTGCAGGCGGTCTCTGTCTAGTTATGGAGGTATACTGATGCAGCTGGAAGCCAACGAACGCCAACTGAACGCAACGCAGCTACTGCGTATCGATGTGTTCAACGGATATGACTTCCATGAGTCACCTGGGTACGTAGAATGGGAGATATGCGACTATGTAACTTACCTCGGGGTCTATGAGGACACCGGTCTTCCGGTACTCGATGACCAGGGAGTTCAGATGTTTACCATAAGCAAGATGCCCGTAGCATCGGGAACACTCGATCTGACCTTGCAGCTCGTTCAGAGTTGGGGCTCAGATGACCAAGTGATATTCGACTACGTCATTCAGCAATTATCTTAGTGGCAAAGAAGTCAGCAGAGACTAGAAGCTTCAAGCGTAAGCCGAGGGTCAAGAGACCCGGCAGGCACAGCAAGAAGAAGACATCGGGGCTCAAGAGCTCCAAGAATTACAAGAAACTCTCTAAAGGTCAGGGGTAATGGCAGTAACAGAAACCGTCAAGATAGTCTTTGACGTTGACAATAAGGCAATCACCGATACGGTCAATGACCTTGCCGCGTTAGGTAAGGTCAGCCAGGAGGACGCTGCCAAGTTTAAGCAGTTGAGTGATGCCAGCAAGACGGCTAGCAAAGAGCTTGCTGCGGTAGGTAAGTCCGCGGAGTCTTTGAAGACTGTTGGCGCAAGCATATCACAGGCATCAGATGGATTCGTGCCCTTACGCGATAGACTAAGGGAAGCGAAGCTAGAAGTTCAGCGATTAGGAGAGCAGTTCAACAATAGTGGTCCTGAATTTGAAGCAGCCGTAGCTCGCGCAGGAGAACTTGCCGATGAGTTTGATGACCTGAATAGACAAGTTAGACTATCGAATCCTGAAGGTAAAATTGAGGCATTTCAAAAGCTAGGCCAGGGTCTTGTTGGGGCATTTGGGATAGCTACTGGAGCTCTTCAAGCATTTGGAGCTGAGAATGAAGAGGTTCAAGCTATTGCACAAAAGCTTCAAGGTGCACTGAATATAGCGCAAGGTGTTCAATCCATAGTAGGATTGAAGGAAGCATATCAAGATGTTAAGGTTGTTCTAGGATTGACATCGGTAGCCCAGACTACTCTAACTACTGCGACTACTGCGGGAACTGTCGCTACTGAAGGTGCTGCGGTTGCAACCAGAGGCTTCGCTGCGGCATTGAGTTCAACCGGTATCGGTGCGCTTGTAGTTGCACTAGGTGCACTCATAGGTTATCTAATCTTGTCACAAGATGAGACTGATGAGTTAACGGAGAAAACTAACGCACAAGCAGAAGCAGACAAAAAGTGGAATGATGAACTAGAGCGGAGAACCAATGAATTGCAGAAGCAAATTGACTTTGCCTTAAAAGAGGCAAGCTTCAGAGAAGGCTCTGTTCAAGTTCTTGAACGTGAACTTAATTTGATAAGAGCTAAAGGTGGTACGGCGAAGCAAGTATTTGATGCTGAACAAAAATTAAGACAAAAGGAACTTGAGAACCTTGAGAAGATTATCAAGATAAAGGTTGCTAATGGAGTAACAGACGAATCGCTTCTGGATTCACAAATAGCAGCAGCCAATAAGCGCAACGAAATTCAAGCGGCAGCGTTAGCATTTCAAGTAGAGCAAGGTCAGAAGGGAGTTGAGGCGGCTAAGAAAGCAGAAGAAGATAGAATCCAAGCTCTTGAGGATGCAAATAAGCGGCGCGAGGAGATATACCAGAATCAGCTGTCACTTCAAAGGCAATTTGAGGCTGAGTTAAGTTCGCAGCTAGGTGACATCAATCAAGAACTATCATTAGAAAAGTTACAGAATCAGGTCAAATTCTTTGGTGATCAAGATGCACTTCGCCGGGCTGATACACAATCTGAGATCAATAGCATTGACCAGAAGCTAGAGAAGCTCAAGGAGTTCGGCAAAGACGGTACTGATGAATACAAGACCCTGACACTTCAACGAGAATTATTAGTTAAGAATGCTGCGGCGGCTGAAGCTAAGGCAGTTGAGGATACAGAGAAGAAGAAGCAAGATGCAGCTCAGAAGACCTACGATCAATACAAGGAGCTAGGCGAAAAGCAGAAGAAAATAGATCAAGAGAAGCTTGAGAGCCAGATTGATTCTGCCAACTTTATTCTTGAACAAGCTAAAGGCATAACTGACTTTGTAGTTGAACAGAGTCAGCGGGAATCGGATGAGAAGATTGCAAGGCTTCAAGAGGAGAAGGAGCAGGGCTTGATTACCGAGGAGACCTATGAAGCAAGAGTCAAGCAGATTAAGCAGAAGGCTGCTGAAGACAATAAGAAGGCGCAGGTATTCCAAGCAGTATTAAGTGCGACTCAAGCTATACTTACTGCTCTGACAGTTCAGCCAGCAACAGCTGTACCCGCAGCAGTTGCCTTCGCATCAGTAGTTGGTGCTCTGAACCTCGCCAAGATCCTAGCAACGCCAGTGCCCAAGTTCAAAGACGGTACGCTCTCGGTTCCTGGTCAAGATCATGGACGCGACTCGGTCTACGCAATGCTTCGCCCAGGTGAGGCGGTCATACCAACCGAGACCAACCGGATGTATGCTCCGACCATCGAAGCGATCTACCGCAAGCGCATCAAGGCTTCAGAGATCAATGCCTTTGTCCTGAACCGCATGAGCGGTAAGGGTAGCATCGGCAGGGATACCCAAGTCAAGGCAAGCGTAGATACCTTTGCGCTCGGAAAGCTCATGAGCCAGAACAAATCAGTAGAAGTGGCCAACGCCCGTACGGTAGGCAAGGCAATAGCAGGTGAGATACTCAAGGCATACAATCCCCGCCGCGCATGATCCGTGTCAAGTTAGACGGCAACGTAGTCACTACACCAGAGAACTGGAAGGAGCTCACCAGCAAGATCAAGCGGGAGGATGCCTACAACGGACTTTTGATATATCAGGAGAGCGATGTCGAGTTCACAGACGATGGGTACGATTACCTGCGCGGGAAGCTAGACGATGAAGGATTCTGCTCGGTTGTAGAGGTGATCATTGAACGCAGTTGTGACGATGACACAAGCTGGAAGCTTATGATCCGAGGTAAGATATTTATCTCAGATGTCAGCTATAATGAGCGCACATGCCGGGCTTCAGCAAAGATTGAGGATACAAGTTTCTTCAGCCTAATCAAGAATAACGGCAAGATCAAGACCAGTCTGGACACGTTCTTGACTAAGAATGGCTTGCCAATGACTGCCTATACTCCCTATGCGGTAGATGTTTACGATGTACCTAGTGGAGCTCTGATTGTAGCATTCGCAATACCCGCAGTAACTGTCTATGATGCCTTCGCCTACATGATTAGCTTCATGAGCGATAACCAGGTAGGTTTCGCATCCACACTATTCGGTCCGGGCGGTGACTGGGAAGGTCTATGCATTACAACCGGCAAGCGGATTCGGTTAGGAACAGCCGAAGCATGGGAGCAGATTAGCTTCAACGAGCTATTCGAGGAAGTGATGGCTGCGACCGAGGAGCTGAAGTTGATTGTAGAAGACCCGTACGGCAGTCCTACTATCCGCATCGAGCGAGCTTCATACACCTATGGCAACCCGATCACGCTGAACCTGCCTGATGTCTATGAGATTAACACCAGCTGCATGACTCAGAAGCTGTATACCAGTGTGAACGTAGGCAGTCAGGTGCTTGAGGATAACATAGCGTATGCCTTCCCCGAGGACATCGACTACTTCGGCTTCAAGACCGAGGAGCTGTTTCTGCAAGGCAAGTGCAACGTAGACAATAGCCTTGACATCACAGGTAACTGGGTACGGTCTAGCAACGTCATTGAGAAGGCAATAGGTCCGTCAACCGACTATGATAACAACATCATACTGTTGGATACGGAGATTCTGGCACCAAACTTCGGTCGGACTACTAACACCAACACGTTCGACCTGGTTCCGCCTTATTACTTCTACAACGATAGGCTTCGCAATAGCGAGATCATGGCTCGATGGGTAGGCGGTTTGCCCGGTAGTATTGTTAAGTATCTGGGTGCGGTAGGTGACGGAATCTTTGAGGCTACAAGAACTACTACATACAATGTACCTTTAATTGGATTGCCAGGTATAGGTTTTGACAATACAGTTATTAATCAAGGCTCATATTATGATGGTATAAATACTTTTACCGCAGCTGTAACTGGTACATATTTGATGACTTTCACCGGGAATTTTGTATTCACTATTGGTGCACCCGGGACTTCTGCGTATGTTCAACCAGGATTCTCGGTCTTTGATAGTGGTGGAACATTGAAGTATACTACTGGTTCTCCATACTATACTGTTATTACCCCTAATCTGACTAAATCTATTACATATTCAAGGACATTAGTATTAAATGCAGGTGACTATGTGAGATTCATAGCTAGACGAGGAACCCAAGATATACCAGCTGGAGCTACTACTTGCACAATGCAAACTGGTGCAAAGTGGGAATGCACAGATAATACTGTCGGAGGCGGTATATTTGAAATTGTTGACCCAGCAGACTATCCGGTCCTACTTCATGAGTTCGAGTACCCCATCACAGAGGATGAGTTCGCCCTTCTAGTTGCAGACCCTACCGGGCGCATACAGTTCGGCATGAACAATCAAGCATACAGAGCTGCATGGATTGAAGACATCAGCTACAACCATATCACCAAACTAGGCTCATTCAAATTAGTAAGTTCACGCAATGCCAACTGAGTTCATACCTAATCAAGCAGTCCTATTCGAGAATCCCATCGGGACGTATGACTGCCTGAACAATGACCCCCGAGCCTACGCCCAGCTGGCACAGCCGGGGGATACGCTATGTGTTCAGTGGAAGATGCTTCCATGTACTGCCGATGTAAGCTGTGAGCCTAACATGGTTATTGACCCCATCGGGACTGACTTGCTATCCTCATGGACTACATCAGGAGGCTGGTCATCCGGAGGCTCTGATACTGCTACCTATGACGGCAATAGCGGTATAGGACTATGCGAGCAAACAGTGACAACTGTTACAGGTAAAGTCTTCCGCTTAAGATTCAATGTCACGGGATTCACTGGAGATGCTGACTTTGAAGTAGCTCTGGGTCTTGATGTTCGTGGGCCGGTTACAGCTGACGGCTCGTATGTATTCTACTTTGTCGCAGTTGGAGCAAGCACTGTCATTCGATTCTTGCCTACCGGAGGCGGCAATCCTGGAGACTATGCTGACTTAACCGATATTCGTCTTGACCAGTATACTGATTGTTGGGAGGATGGGCTGTACTCTGGAGTCGCTTCTTGGAGTTATACTTATGAGAACGGGCAAGGCAAGTTCTGCTCGTTGAACTATAACGGAGGAGACCTGATCAACCGGGATGCGTACACCGATGACCTAAGCTATCACAAGGTCACGTTCACGGTAAGCGGTTGGAGTCAGGGAAGTATCACTGCTGTTCTTGGTGGCGTGACTCTTGGAACGGTATCCGGTGAGGGCACATATACTTTGTACGGAATACCTACCGATTCCAGCAAGGACTTGATATTCCAGAAGACTTATCTATTTGACGGTTGCATATCTCAGGTATCGGTAGATGACTATGGTATTCTGTCAACTCGCTATGGTGCATACTTGCTTGATTCAAATAATGGAGCTGCAACTGGTAACATTGTGCCTTCATTCTATGAAGACCGCGCTGTACTTTGTGAGCTATGGAATGACATTGATCCTAACATGAACGGCAATGACTGTGACTTCTTTAGATTGCGAATTACTGAAGAGTGTGAAGATGAAGTGATCACATACTATAATTCTGTAAACCAGATTGCCTATAATCTGAATGGTTGGGACTGCTCTAAGGTTGTAGAGGCCTGGAGCGAAGGGTACGCATTCGGATTCTACTTCGGTAATGACATCGACAATCCCGACTTCAAGCTCATTCAGCGTCTTCGCGTGTTACAGTTCAGCCCGAAGTATCCGAACGTAGGCGAGGAGTATCTATACAGTAACGGGTCAACAGCTCGCAGTTATGCCCAGACTGGCAAGCGGCGCATCTGCTGGTTTGACTACGTTGACGAGAACGCGCATGATACCATCCGGGTTCAGCTGCTCAGCCAGAAGCTGTTCATCGATAACTACGCATTCTACTTCCCGACTGCGGACTATGAACCGGAGTGGGCTGAGAACGGCAAGTATAATCTGGCACAGTCCCGCATCGAGCTGGAGCATGAGCAGACCTTGTTCGGTACAACATGCGGAACGCAGGCGAATAGTATATGTCCGCCGCAGTTAATACCTATGACATATACTCAAGTCAGATTATATGGTGTTGTTAGTCTTCTAGGATTCACTCTATCCAACGTACAATCATGGTGGTCATCTTATGATGAAACGGGGACTAAATTGTATGCTGGTTCCAATACATACAATCTATCATTGCTAGCAGGGAGAGCTGCTTTTGCTAGTGATATGCAATCAGCTATGGACTTAACCTTTGGAACTACAAGTTCTGGAACTGTTACACTTTCAGGTACTAACTTAACAATAGATATTTCTGGTACAATTAGTTCAGGTTCACCAGTTCCAGTTCTATGTGTTGCTCTACAAGACAATGCAACTTTCTTTGTATCAGACCTACTAGGCACAATACCTACATGACCCGAGGCTTCCTAACAATCGCGCTCAAGCATCCACTCCACGGACGCTACGCCTACAACCTAGCACTCAGCATCAAGTCTGCTGACCCATCGCAGGCAATCTCTGTCATTGCAGACGAAGACGGACTGCGTCACCTTCATGAAGGACAACGGATGCTGTTTGATGAGATTATCACCCCGGAGCCCTACATGTACCATGTCGATGACAAGGTACTTCCCTTGCTTATCAAGTTCCACCTTTATGAACTCACACCCTATACCCAGGAGACACAGTTCATTGATGCCGATATGATCTTCAGCCCTATGGCCGACTTCAAAAAGCTCTGGGCAGAGATGAAGGACATCGACTTCACAATGGCTAACCGGGGAGAGAACAGGCCCGACAAGGGTATCTCGGAATGGGTAGACAGCGGCAAACTCAAGGAGGCATACCCCGAAGTCAAGCAATGGTATGACCTCAGCTCCGAATGGATATACTTCAAAAGCACCCCGCTTGCGGAGAGTATCTTTGTCTCAGCTCGGATGTTCTACGATGAAGGCAAGTTGCTGACCAGGCAGTTCGCCGGAGACAAGCCAGACGAGCCGTTCTTCAACTTGGCACTTGACCTATTGCACCATGCACCCCATAAAGCTCCCTGGCAGCCGACCTACTGGCAACCAGCTATCCGCAAGGTGCTAAACGCAATGGAGATCAAGCGGCAATACTACGCATTCAGTGCGGGAGGTAACCATCTCCCACCGCAACAGCAACGGGTCTATGACGAACTGCTGAAGAACGCATCCTACCGGATGAACATGCCGGGGTTCACCATACCCCACAAACGTAGTCAACTTAAAGAACGAATCCACATCTAATGCCAGCTGTAAGTCCTTCCTTCCTCGAGCCGTATATCATGGGCAAAGCCCGTCATGAAGATTATGACGATGCCCTCGAGATGTACGAAGACCTGGAGATTCATGCGGACGGGGAGTATCCCGGCAAGCTCATTGATGAACGCCGCCCCGCTGAGAGCGATGAGATCAAGAACTACCGCAAGAAGATATTCGTCCCGATTACTAAGCCCGTCTTTACGAAGGTCTACAACAGCCTTATGAAGATTCGCAAGAGCCAGGACTGGACTATCGACTTCCCGGCTGAGCTACCTCCGCGAATCGCAGAGAACGAATCTCCTAAGATGTACCTCATGCGGGACTTCCCGCGCAACGGAAGCATTACTAATTGGATGTTCGGAGTCTGCTTCAAGCAGTACCTCATTGACGCGAACGCTGTGGTGTTCACTTTCCCGGTCAACCTCAACGGAGGACCGAACGAATACTACCAGCCCTACCCGATGATCTTCAACACTGAAGAGGTCATAGATTACAAGGAGGGTCTATATTATGTGCTGAAGCAATATGAAGAGGATGTCTACTGGGTTATTCAGCCGGATGTCATCCAGCGGTTCGTCATCAAGGACTTTGAAGCTCGCGAAGACTTCTACATGGATAATCCTCTAGGGTACATGCCCATCCGGCATACCTACGGGATGATCATTGAGAACTACAAAGACCGCGCTCTGTATGAGTCCCGCATCAGTGGCATTGTGCCTAAGATGAACGAAGCTCTGCGTGAGTATAGCGACTTGCAGGCTGAGATTGTTCAGCACATCCATTCTACGATGTGGGCTATGCAGCCCCAACAGTGCGGAAGATGTAAGGGTACCGGCGAGATTCCCCGCGAGAACAGCGCACCGATTCAGTGTCCTAGCTGCTCCGGTAAGGGTCTGATGCCGTTGAACCCATTCGAGCATCTGTTGCTTGCAGCACCGCGCCCAGGAGACCCAGCAATCCCGACACCTCCGGTAGGCTATGTTCAGAAGCAGACCGAGATTGCAAGGTTGCAGGAAGAGCGCATCCGTCAGCACATCTACGATGCCTTGAGTGCTATCAACATGGAGTTCCTTGCTGATACTCCACTGGCTCAGTCAGGAGTGGCTAAGCAGGTAGACCGCGAAGAGCTCTACTCGTTTGTGCATTCGATTGCTGAAGACGTGGTGCGTATCATGGACGAGGTCATCTATGACATCTGCGCCTGGAGATACGGTCAGATTGTGCCGGACATCAACGTCTTGTTGCCTTACATTCCGGTGCCCGAGCGGTACGATATGCTGAGCGGCAAGGTGCTGGTTGAGGAGCTTGCACAGATGACTACGGCTAAGGTTGACCCGGCAATCATAAACGCGGCACAGATCGAGCTGGCAGCTAAGAAGTTCAACGATAGCAACATCAAGGACACGGTAGTTCTGAAGCTCAAGCTTGACCCGTTCGCCGGAGTTAGCGAGGAGGCTATTGCGATGCAACAGACCTTCGGAGCTATCAATCGGAGCGATATGATTATTCATGCAAACATCAACAGATTCGTGACCAGGGCTCTGGAATCAGTCCCCGGATTCAGCGAGATGTCATACGAAGAGCAGATGAATGTCATGCAGGGCTATGCTAACGAGTTCCAGGCTCCGCGCATCCCGACTGAGCTTGCATAATGGCCAAACCAGACCTCATACTTGAGGACCTACTCGATCTGATTGAGACCCGCATCAACTCGTTCAACGAGCGGATGCCGAAGGTTCAAGAGGATGCCTACAAGGTCATCCTGGATATTGCCGGTGACCTTGAGACCAGCAACGGACGTATCAAGCCTACGCTCAAGAACATCAAGCTGATTAGCAAGATCAAGGCTGAACTCAACAAGGTCATCTTCGACAAGGAGTATGAGAAGGAACTTGACAACGTAGTCAAGACCTACTCGGACATCACAAAGCTTCAGAACCAATACTTCACTGCGCTCACCGGCAAGTTCACAGTGCCGAAGGTGCTAGCAGAGATTCAGAATCTAGCTATCGAAGGAGTGGTCGATGCGATGGGTCAGGATGCTATCGGAGTCAACGTGGTCAGTCCTATCCGGGACATCCTGGTGAAGAACGTGACTACCGGAGGCAGCCGGGCGGACTTCATTGAAGAGGTGCGTGAGTATATCCTAGACACCGAGCGTGGGGACGGTAAGCTGGTTAAGTATACCAAGCAGATTGTAACCGACAGCCTCAACCAGTATAGCGCGAACTATACGCAGATCGTATCGGATGACCTGGGTCTGGAATGGTACAAGTATGTGGGTTCCAATAAAGACACCACACGCCCATTCTGCAAGGCTCTAACCGCAGCGAAGTCTACTTGCATGCCATTCATACACCGCTCCCAACTAGACGAGATTGTCGAAGGTCAAATCTGCGGGGAGCAGGTACCCATCTATGACAAGACCGGACTTCCGCATGGAATGATACCCGGCACCAACGCAGCAAACTTCCCGATCAACCGGGGAGGCTATAACTGCAACCATCAGCTCGTACCCGTTTCTGCGGCTGTGGTTCCGAAGGCTCTACGCGATCAGTTCAAAGGGGCGTAGGCGGCTGTATCTTTGACCTATGCAGAAATTCCTTGAAGTATGGAAGGATGGTCAGCTGTGGTATGAGTTCCCGGCTGATAACGAGGACAATGTCCGCGCTTTCCTGATGAAGTCAGACCTTGACCGGGTCTGCGAAATCAAAGCAAAGGTTCAGAACGTAGAGGTCCTCAAGACCAACGTAGCGGCACAGACTACCCTAGTCGAACTGCCAGCACCTGCAACCAAGAAACCTACGACACCAAAGGCCGTGAAGGCAAAACAAACCAATGACACTAGCGGAATACATTCAAGCAATCTCTGAGCGCATCGGCATTGATAATGCTGACGAAGCTCTCAAGGCAGTTGTTACCAATCCAGCTCTGAGCCAGATCAACATCCCCGGAAACATCGTAAGCTTGACCAACTCAAAGCTTATGACCGAAGATGAGGCGAAGTACAACCCGACTGTAAAGAAACACTTCACCGGAACGGCTCTCAACACGATTGACACCAAGATCAAGGATGTGCTTGATGAGTACAACTTTGACGATGAAACGAAGACGGCAATCCTTTCAGAGACTTCTACTTACAATCGCATCCCGCTTCTTGCGAAAGCTATTGCGGATGCTAGAGAGAAGGCTATATCGGCAACAGGTGGAGAGAAAAAGGCCCTACTCGACAAAGTACAGGAACTTCAACAAGCGTTGAACAACGAGCGCGATTCCCGCAAGCAAGACCTCGACAAGGTCAATAGCCAGTGGCAGTCGCAGCTTACCGACAAGGAACTCTATTCCATCTTCAACGGATATGACTACGCTCTTGACCTGGACAAGGATGTGACCGTGACTACGGCTCGCAACCTTTGGGAGAAGAAACTGCGTGACAAGGGAGGCAAGTATGTGTACACGCAGGAGGGCTTGAAGCTCGTGTCTGCTGAACACCCTGACCTTCCATTCACGATTGACAATAAGCCCGTAGAGTTACGCTCGTTCACCGATAGCGTTCTAGCAGAAGCCAAGATGCTGCGCGTGAAGCACGATGCACCTCCGGCACAAGGGCCAGTACCGACACCAATGCCGGTCAATAAGCCCGTAGCTCCTGCTGCGAAGACCCAGACCTCTAAGGCTCTGGCAGACTTCAAAGCTGGTAGCAGTTTAGTTTGAGTCTGATGCAAGCACGATAGGCCGCAAGGCAACAACAAGAGGGCGAACGCCAACACTTTAAGCGGATACGAGTACACTTCTTAATTCGTTAAAACAATGGCAAACGGATATTGCGAAGCCCTCTTGCTTCACCTTGATAGCATTGCAGGGCAAAATTACCCCGGTCAAAAAGTGACCATTCCGGGATTCTTGAACATGTTGGTCACATCTCCAGACCGTCCTACCGCGATTCAGGACGCTTACATGGGCGGTCACTACCGCACGGTGAACGTGAAGTACATGCCCCGTACAACTGTAAGCCAAGTATCTACTTCAGACACTTGCGCTGTTGACGTACTTCCGGCATACAAAGAGACCTCTGTAAGCGTTAACAACATCGCTCAGACTGGTATCTTCATTACCGATGACCAGGTACGTCAATACTGCGAAGAGGCTTCCCGCACAGTTGCTGTGGGTCTGCCTCCTACCCAGATCATGACCGAGCACCTGCGTGCAATCCTGCATGCGATGAACGGCATCTATCAGAAGATGGAGAACGTGTTGACTACCAGCATGGCTTCAGCTTTCGGTAAGCACGTTGAGACTGGTACTGCTACTGCGGTAACTGTCAACATTGAGCAAGACGGTACATTGAATGACCTCGGAACTGGTCTCACTAACTTGTTGACACGAGCTGCCAACAACGAGTTCTGCGGGAGCCCGGTATTTGTGGGGGCCCTCGGTTCCCTACTTCATGCATACAGCATCCAGAAGCAGCGTGCTGCTTTCGGTATGTCAGCTGCTGGTGTTGACTATGCTGCTATGAACAATGACTTCCAGTTCTTCGCTTCCGGTCAGACTGGTTCTACCTGGGGTGCTCAGCACGTAGGTATGTTCGCTCCTGGTAGCGTTCACCTCATCGAGCGTCAGGACAACGTAGGAAGCTTCGCTGGTCAGCGTGGCGCATCATTCTTCACAACTATCGTAGATCCCCGCACCCAGTGCTGGACTCCGAACGGTCTGGGCAACATCGCCTTCGACCTTCAGGTGAAGTACATCGATTGCCCCGAGGACCTCGGTAGCAACCTTGCTAATGTTTACATCAACGAGGCTAGCATCTCCGCAGCTCGCGGTTATGTCCTGTTGATCAAGAAGCGTTATGGACTGTTCACTACTCCTACCGATGCTTACGATGGTGCAGACCGTCTGGCTGGTAGCAACGGTTCACTCCGCTACTCTATCACCAATAGCTAAGATGAATTCTAAGGGTGGGGGCTTCGGCTCCCACCTTTATTAACTTCAACACATGAACTGTCTACAAGACTACATCGGATTGCGCGGGTGCGGTACAACCACACCCCCCTCAGGTCTGTATACCAATGACCTTCCCGGCATCAGCCTCAAGCAGATGGTCAGCCTGACTAACGAAGAGGAGGCAACCTATCTGGACTTGTGGAACATGATACAGCGCAGGGGTCAGAACCGCTTCACCTTAGATGTCCGTCAAGCGATGGGCAAGCATTATAAGATGAAATCGCTGATGCAGGGTATCAACCTGGGCAATGTCATCGGAACTGCTGCTGCGCCTACGTTTGACAATGTCGGATTCAGCATCGAGCTGATCGATACGCCCGACTATCAGTTTGTCCCGAGTCCGCTTGCAAGCATCCACATCCAGGACTTGCACTTCTACGCAGTACCAGGTCAAGGTATTATATCAGTTGATCTGTATATCAAGGACATCAACTCGGGTCAAATTCTTTGGAACGACACGCCTAATACTGTAGACGGGTGGAACACTATTCCGGTCAACACTACATTCCACAATAACTACGCATTCAACAGCTGGCAACTAGCTGTGTATGCTAATACGCTTACCATCGCTCAAGCAGTCGAAATGGACTTGCCCTATGGACATACCATTCCCGGATGCTGCGATGTAAGAGTTCAAGGAGTCGCATTCAATGACGGCAATCCGGTAGCTTATACCAATTCAACCAGCGGACTATCGGGAACCTTCAGCATCGTATGCAACTGGGATGCGTTAGTATGCCAGAACAAGGAGGTATTCAGCCGAGCATATTGGTTCCTGCTGGGTATCGAGCTATTGACTGAGCAGCTGTATTCAACTAAGCTGAACCAGTTCACTACGGTCAACCTAGAGCGGTGCAAGATGCTTCGTGAAGAGTACCAGGTCGAATACATGAAGTCTCTCGAGCAGATTGCCGGAGGGTTCAAGTTAGCCTGCGATTGCTGTATCGAGTGTAATGAACAAGTGCAACTTCGTGAAACCACTAGCTTCTACTAACATGTGCGGATGCAAAGGCAAGCCTCGCGGCGGTAAGAGATGATCACAACGGAAGTCAATGTCAGCGGTCTAAAGGAGCTGGCAGGTAGGATGTTGACCTTGCAGGAAGCAGATAGCTTGCTGCGTGAGATTAGCACTACTATGCTTGCGGAGACTACTGACCGCATTCATAAGTTTGGTTTGAATGCTGACGGCAACCCTATCGGCTCTTATTCGGATGGATACTTAAAACTAAGAGAGAAGAATGGACTTGGAAGTGACCGTAAAGTCATACTAAGATTCAACGCTGATATGGAGAAGAATTATGGTATAGTTCCAATATCAGATACAGAATATGGATTAGGATTCACAAATCCAACTGAAGGGCAAAAGGCTGACTGGGTTGAGAATACTTATCAGAAGAATGGTAAGATATATGCCTTGACTGATTCAGAGCTTGACCAAGTCAGGGCAATCGTAGCAGAGTTCGTAGCAAACACATTCAAGTAATGCCGTACATCAACGAAATCGTATCCATAATAAACACTACGCTCGCCAACGGCAAGCTCAGTGACGGCACCCGGTTTGTCAAGCAACTCAACGGACTTGCCGAAACACTACCGCGTAACTACAACCAGTCGCAAGACGGCATCCCTACCCTGGTCGATACCAACGGAGGGACTATGTTCAGCGGCTTCAACGATGCGTATAGCATCACGATATATCACCGCTGCCTGTCTACCAATATCATTGACCCAGCAGTTCAGTTCGGTGACGGTAACAACGCAGCTCGGGAAGAGGCATCCATGCGTATGATCGTATGGGCTGACCGCGTCCGGACTAAGCTCCAGCCGCAACAGCTATCCTTCCTGCTTACCTCAGCGGTTCAACAGCAGTTGGCCTACTCGCAGATCAGTACCTACCCAGGTCTGTATGGAGTGACCATCGAAGCTGACCGCACTAACTATGATGGAGTGGCTATCTGGCAGCAAGAATATAAGCTCCCGGCAGCTGCCTACCCGGTACACCCATCACACATCTACATGGCATTAGACTACACCATAGTAACAGATTACGACGTGACTTGCATCAGTGACTGTCCCACCTGTTAAACACTACTAACAAATGTCAGTATACTATCCTGCCAGTAACTGCGGCGGCGGAGCCATCCCGCAGTACACCTGCAACCCGTGTCCGACATACGAATACAGCCGTATTCGTTCTATCGCATACGTCAAGAACACGTTCTCCTTCACTGATCCCGAAGACCCCACCGAGTGGAATACTGGCCTTGCTGCCGGTGACATCATTGTGCTGTGGGCTACTGCCGGTAACTACGATGGAGGTACTGTTGAAGAGCTCGTAGGCTTCGGAGATTCCGAGACCGTAAACGGCGGTAACTCGCACGTGTTGGTCTACAAAGACCCGAACACTGTTGCGAACTGCGACTTCTACAATGCAATCAAAGATTCTACCGACTACACCATCTACTTCCGTACCAGCTCCAAGATCTGGAGTGCTGGTGCTCCGGTGACTATCACCCCGAAGATGCCCGTAGCCGATGATCTGAAGGCTGTATTGACTTATGAAGTCACGCTGAAGTGGCAGAACTCAAATCTGCCTTGCCCTTACGAGGTGCCTGCTGGTATCTTTGACCAGTGCTACATCCCGATTGTCGCTTAAGTTTGATTGGTTCTGATTAGTGCTTAGGCCCCGCAAGGGGCCTTTGTTTTGCCCTATCTTTACTCTATGATCAACGGTAACTTCGACAGCGGAAGCGCACAAGGCTTCATTGCAAGCTGTCTCTTCATAACGCTCGGGGAGGTATCCCAATGGGTCGGAAGTATCGACCTTCAGACTGTCTCTTATTCGGTTGCAATCCTGGTCGGTGTAGACACCTTAACCGGTTCACCAATCAAGAACGCATTCAAGAAACTCTGGTCAAAATTCAATGGTTGATTCAACGCGACTTGCTAAGGTGTACGGGAATCCTACCGTAGAACCTCTGGCATGGGAGCGTAAGAACATGGTAGTATGGAAGCTACCTCCATTGATTGACCTCGCTATCCCTGAACTACCATCCAAGATCTACATGCACAAGAAGTTTGTGCCGGTAGTCGAGAAGTGGTTCAACGCTCTAATCGAAGCAGGTGTATCTCATGAGATCAATACCTTCGATGGATGCTGGAATGTGCGTACTAAACGAGGGTTGCGCTCTTTGTCAATACATGCCTGGGGCATGGCTGTTGACCTCAACGCATCTCACAATCCGCTAGGCTTGACCCGTGAACAATGCCTAAAGCGCGGACTGATTCCCTTCACGGAGAAGTTCATTAGTGTGTCGCGAAAGTTTGTAGACTGTGGTGCTGACTGGACTACCCGTCCTGACCTCATGCACTTTCAAATCAAAGGGGCCCAGGCTTACGGGCCGGACCCCATTTGACAGCAGAACACAATACTCAACGACCCTAGACTAAAGGTATATCCAAAAACTAGCCATAGACATGTTCAACATCAAAAATTACTGGGCACCTACTCCTAAGTTCTACCGCGCTCTGGGAGATGCCCTGCTGACCATCGGAAGCACAGCAACCGCCTATAACATCGTAATGGATGACAAGCTGATCGCTATGTTCTGCCTAGTAGGGTCAGTCCTGGGTAAGTTCATCACCAACTTTTTCGGAACTTCGGACAATGGCATTCAACAATGATCACTACCTAGAACAGAAGTTTCTAGAGATACGAGACAAGTATGGCATCAAGTCCGTCATCGAGACCGGGACGTTCTACGCCGATACGACTAAGTGGCTATCCGATAACTTCAATAATGTCTACACTTGTGAGGTCAACAAGGAATACTTCCAAGTAGGCCAAGAACAGCTCGCAGGACGCACGAACGTAGTGAGCTGCCTACAAGATAGCCGGGAGTTCCTGATCGAAGCTCTGAAGCAAGCTGAAGGGCCTGTGCTAATGTTCCTTGACGCGCATTGGGGTGAGAACCCACTATTGCGTGAGATTGAGATCATCGGTCAGTCCGGACGCAATCCTATTGTAGCTATCCATGACTTCCAGGTACCAGGTCGGAGCTTCGGCTATGACACCTATCCAGGCATTGTCTATAACTGGGACTATATCGAAGCGGCTGTGGTCAAAGCCTTTGACAATCAGTTCACTAAAGAATATAATATCCAAGCTGCCGGGGCAAAGCGGGGCTGTATCTTTATTTATCCGAACGCCCATGCTGAACCACTTCCTGAAGATTCCGATAGTCTATGACCCTTCAGAGGATGAAGAGGTTGAAGAGTATATGCGGAAAGTATACAGGCGTATGGCGGTCGTTCCGTTCGAGAACATCTACTATATTCAGGAGAACGTAGACAAGAACTATTGTGACATTATACTAGAGGACGGGGACATACTTACGGCTATGGTACCCTATGACAGTATATTTGATGCGTGGCAAAATTGGTACAACGCTCAGCAGAACAGTCACATAAGCTTTGTCACACGTAGCAACTGATGCAAGAACAATACAAGGCCCTCGCAAAGAATTACCATCAACGCCCGGCAATTTACAACAAGGTCTTCGAACCTCTTGTAGAGTTTATTCGGCAGAATCCTGCTGCTCCCAGAATACAAGTATTAGTGCATCTCGAAAAGTTACGAGGTGAACCCGCCAACAATGCAGACTTCCGACTGCTTTCGGAGGCTATTGCAGTATATAACTTCCTGTATGCAGGAGTCGAAGAGGCAATGTCAGATGTTTCCATGAGTCATCTTGAAGAGGGAGATGAGTCTACGCTGACCTGGCATTCCATAGATCATCAGAGGCTGTTAGTCCTATCTGACATTCACTTTCCCTATCACGACAGAGATGCGCTTATGATTGCTCTGAAGGAAGGCAAGCGCAGGGAGGTTGACAGCATCCTGCTTAACGGTGACATCCTGGACTTCTACCAACTGAGCAAGTTCACAAAGGACTTCCGCAAGAAGTCAGTCCGAGCTGAGATTGATACCTTCCGCTACTTCATCGACCAGCTCAAGCAACGCTTCCCAGAGACTACCATCTACTTCAAGTTTGGTAATCATGAGCAGCGTCTTGAGAGGTGGATCATGAACAATGGCCAGATGTTCGATGGGCTGTTCAACATCGAGAACATTGTGCAGTTTAACGATCATGGTATCATTTACCTTAAGGACAATATCGGAGTCAAATTCGGAGACCTCAATATCATTCACGGGCACGAGATCAGAACCGGACTGGGAGTCATAAACGTAGCTAGGACCTACTATCTCAAAGCGCAAGCGAACATCTTGCTTGGTCATTGGCATCAGAATCAAGAGTATATCACACGCGATATTGCAGGTAACATCAAAGGTGCATGGGCACAGGGTTGCCTCTGCCGGTTAGATGCAGAGTATACTTTCGGGCTGAACCAGTGGAATCATGGATTCAGTATTGTGGACAAGATTAGTCCAAAAGGAGACTTCAAATTGAAGCTCTATCGTATAGTTGACGGGCAGTTCATGTAAAATTTATTGATTGTGTTTCAATATGTTAGCCCCGTAAGGCTAATTTTTTTTGTGTTTGCGTACTTTTGTAATTTGCAAACTCGCTACTATTGCACCCATGCAAGACAAACAATTCAACAACTGGGACGCAGGTATTGCCTGTGCTGCGTTCATAGGATTCCTGGAAGCCGAGGCTCGGTTCGCAGGAAGAGCAGGCAACATTGAATATGCAGCTCGCATATACAATCACATCATTGAAACTCTGGAGAAGTATCCATTCAGCCTCGCCGCTATCCATTGGGTCAATGACTATCGCACACTACTTATCAATCTATTGGAGAATGAAACAGCACGAACTAAAGCAAATCCGTGATTCACTACAATTCGGAGATGTGACTACCATCGCAACCGAAGTAGGTGTATCTACGGTTACCGTCCAGAATGCTCTGCGCGGTATCGCAATGACTGAAACAGCTAAACTCTGTATCCAACATGCACAAAGACTCATCAAACAACGCCAAGAGCGAATTGCAGAACTCAAACGAATTATCGACAAGCAGCGTAAAGACCGTGAAGCTAGAATGGCTGGTGACAAATAACCTCAACCGCTGGCTCATGTGGTCACTGGCAGAACAGCCCACACGAATCTTCGCTACACGCAACGGAATCCTAGCAACAGTTCAAGTATGATACAGCGCATCCGCAGAATCAACAACCTTGCAGAGCTTCTAAAGACCCGACCCTGTTCAGTTCAGTACATCGTTAAACATCTTGGAATTACTGAACGACAAGTCTACCGAGATCTGCAAGTTCTAAAAGCTCTCGACTACCCTCTTATCAAATCCAAACATCAATACTCAATCACTAATGGCAGCAAGCAAACGGCTATTTGAGGACGCTACTCAGCCCTCAGAAGCAACACAGACCCCGGTAGACCAGTCCGTCATCTGGCACACAGAATCCCTATGGCAGAGCGCATCGCAGACGCGTATCCTCCCCGCCCTACTCCGGTTCCACCGCAAGGAACTACGCATCCTCAAGGATCGCACCGTACCCGTAGGCTCCGGACGCTCCCGCACCTACACTACCCTCGACCATCTGATCAGCGTAGTCAAGCCAGCTCTTGCCGCTGAAGGCATGCTGATTCATCAGCACCTGGCAGGACCGGAAGTAGTCACCATGCTAGTACATGAGTCCGGTGAGTTCATCGCAAGCAAGGTCGGATTCACGCCAATGCAAGGCAACAACACCAACGCGCTGCAGAATGCCGGTGGAGGCTTGACCTACCTCAAGCGGTATGCAATCAGTGCCCTGCTCAACATCAACTCAGACGAAGACAATGACGGTGCCGACACTCAAGCCGAGATCAAGCCGACTCCCGACAGCCAAAAGCTCGCAAGCATCAAGACATGGCTGGATGAAGGCAAGGGTACTCTTGACCAGGTGCAAGCCAAGTACAATCTCACTCCTCTTCAACTCAACTTCCTAAAATCAAAATGACCCAGCAAATCACACCCTTTGAGCAGCCCGAGTATATCACTAAGGCTGCTATCCAGGACTACTCCGACTACCTAATCAAGCAGCTCGAAGATGGTCACGCGAACCCGATGGACATGGCTCTTAGGCTGAAGTTCATGGAAGAGTTAATTGACAAGATGAAGGAACGCCTTAGATCGCTCGTTCTTGATGAACTCAACAAGTACCACAAAGGCGAAGACATCGTGCGTCACAATGGCCAGTTCAAAGCCAAAGAGACCGGAGTGCGCTATGACTTCACCTGCTGCGGAGATCCGGTATGGAACCGACTTAACCAGCAGATTGTCGAGCTCACCGAGAAACGCAAGGAGCGTGAGACCATGCTAAAGACCGTCAAAGAGAAGCAGACAATCATTGACGATGAGACCGGTGAAATCGCTAACCTATTCCCAGCTCGCAAACTCTCAACCTCTAGCTACGAAATTCGATGGAAACACTAACCCAACAAGAGATCACCCCGACACACTGGGCACTGTTTATGTTCATGTCCCTCAGTCAACAGGCTGAGGGCTGGGCCTGGAACCTTAAAGGCAAGGTCAACCTGCGCACTAAGCAACTGCTCAGCACCTACCTCAACTCAGCAAAGTCGCTATCCAACCACATGCAAGGTCAATTCAACATGGACATCCTCTATGACAATAGCGCGGTCTGGTCGGACTTCATGAAGCTCATGGTTGAGCTACCATTGCACAAGCAGCAAGCTCTCTACATAGCAATCAAAGAGCTGCTGGATGGGAACCTAAAAGTCGAAGACGATGAAACTAGCCCTACCTTAGATGAAACTATCTAAACATGCCCAAGAAACTAGAACGCTGCGTAGCCTCCGTGCAGGCTTCCGGCAAATCCAAATCCTCTGCCTACGCTATATGCACCGCAAGCCTCAAAAAAATGACCCCAAAGAAGGGAAAGTAACAGTCATGTCCGA
>OGVZ01000005.1_pt1 | contig 28944 bp, 52 predicted proteins | sample 1575881 | NCBI WGS metagenome assembly OGVZ01 (sample SAMN07581520, study PRJEB24739) | freshwater metagenome | place: Singapore | collected 2015-01
TTTGATGATTACTTCACCAATTACACAGAAAGTGATAATAATGGTGGATATTATGTTGCAGAAAGAGATGCAACTGATTTCACTGATTTTGTAAGGTTCAAGTTGGGTATTGATGATTATGATGCTGTTGATGTTGATGAGGTATTGAAGTGAGCAGATTTACAGAAAATCCTGATGAGATTGTGCTTCAAGACATTCAAATGTTTCACTTAGAAAGTATGAATGAACGCACCTTATGGATTGGTGTGTATACTGAAAGTGGTAAAACCTATCACTTGAATATTTCTGCTGATGGTGATAAACTGCGTTATTATTGGAGTGATGAGACACCTTGATAGATGTAGAAATACTCAAAGAATTAGACAACCAACACCTTACTGATATAATGATTCATCCAAAACATTATGAGGAAATTATGAGGTTTGAAAATCCAACAAAATGGGAACTCTTTCTTGATGGATTCCATAACTTCTGGAATTGTCTGGATTGTTATAATGATGGTGACGAATGGGGATATGATGATTTCTGGGAAAGTCTAAACCTAGGATGGTATATGGAATATATCTACCCTTATGATGATGCTTTCAATCCCACTACCTCACATGTTCGCCAGTTGAGATTGGATGCGAAACCATATGTTCATACAATCTATGTTTCAGAAGAAGCATATGATAAACTGGTAGAAGCAATCAATAAACCACCAGAGTATAATGAAAAGATTGCTAGAGTATTACAACGTAAAGCACCTTGGGATGATGAAAATGACTAAAGGTATTTTTATTTTTGTTATTGGCATTTCAATAGTTATGTTTGGTCTAAATGTTGGTATGAGTCATATAGAATCACAATCATCATCAGTGTCAAGATTTGAAGTGATTGATACTTATCAAGGATGCGATGTAGTACAATATCTTCCTGAATATTCTGGTAGATATTATTTCTTTCTGCACTGCAAGTGACAGTTGGGGAACCGTCCACTCTGCCCCCCACTCTGCCCTACTCTGCCCTATGATAAGGGCATCCTCAAAAGGACAATGACCAACTCAAATCTCTCCAAAATCAAACCCAAACTTCGTACTCAAGGTGTAGTATCTGGCAATTTTGGAAAAGCAAAAGTTAAAGCAGGTTCTCCAATGCGTGATATTGGAGTGACAAATGCTAAAGTAGTAAAAATAAATACACAAGATGATTATTTGAATCGGTTGCATCGTGCTTATGTAGAAACTGACGATGTAAAACTGAAAAAGTTTATTTTCATCGAAATTAAGAAGATTCTAATTCAACGAGGTGAGTGGTAATCAATGAGTAAATTTCAATCCACAATTTCCACTGTTGCAGCACTAACAACTATTTTTGGTGCAGCAGTTGGTGGATGGAAAATTGCAGAAAATCAAAAAGAATATAATCATCAACAACAACTAATTCACAATTTGCAGCAGCAACTTGATAATGGTGTTGAACCCACTGAAACAAAACAAATAGTAACTCAAGAGGAAGTTCAGCAACCTCCAGTAGTTCAGGTAGAACAATCCCCCGTAGTTGTTCCACAATCTCCAGCACCTCCACTTCCCCCACTACCACAAACTGAAGAATAGATGTCTGGAATAAAAACTGAATGTGAAATCCAAAGGGCAGTTAAGCAACATTTGCTTGATTGTCTGAAAAGACCTGAATACTATAATTATCCTCACGCAGATTTAGTTGCAGATTATACTGCAAAGATTGAAAAGATTGATAAGTTCCTGGAACTTTTTGACAAGTAATTTATTTTCTAAAACAATGCAATTTGATTTTTCTACGGTTAAAGACTTTTACACTGAAAACGTGACTGATGATGTCCTAAAGAAAGTTGGACTAACTGCTGGTATTTTCGCAGTAGTGATTGTTTCTCAAGTTCTTCTTCATGGACTTGTAGAGATTGTAGATAGCATCCCTGTGTTTAATTCTCTGATGCAAGTTGTCGGTGTTTATGCAACTATACGATTTGCAGTTGCAAACCTTACTACGCAACAAAAACGAGATGATTTCGCACAAGATATTCGGATTACCTACCAAAAAGTGGTTGGTTGATTGAATACATATGTATAACGATGGACGGTTTTTGCACTGTCCATCAACACTTGACCCAGCACTCTAAAGGTGCTATGATTACAAAGTAAAGAAATCGAGGTTATGCCCGAAACTTATCAATTCTCAGGTGATGCCATTACCTTTATTGGTCTGGTCGGTGTTATCAGCACTGCTATTATTGTTCTTACTGTTTTTCGTTCTTACTGGTCTAGTCCTTACCGCAAATGAATTATACAAAAACACTTCCCGAGTACGAAAAAGAACTCAAGGAAGCAAAGAAAAAGTTTGATAAACTCTCCAAGCAATATAAAAAGTGCAGAAGTGCTTATCAAGCAGAGATGATGTATGATGACCTGACAATTCTCAATGAGGATATTTCAGAACTTCAACTCATTGTGAAAGACCTACGACAGCAAAAGAAACTTGCAGAAATTGAGTCTTACTAATTCATTTCATAAATACAAAACTATCAGGTCAAGATTGATGCTATCCTACGACCCATCAGGATTCTTTAGTAAAATCAAAAATCAAGATTTTGTTTTTGCTATTGCATATTCAATGATAAGTTATTATGATACACTTCTTTCATTTTCTTGGAATGAAGATTGGCAAATTAAAACTTATCTTGAGGAACGAAGACAATATAAGTTTTACGATGTCTGACCTCACTTGTGCCACTAATCCTTCTGGCACATAACACTTTACAAAGCAACGAACATCTGCTATGATGTATTCATCAAGTCAAGGAGGTTTCGAGATGATTGACACTTGTATTCTTCACGATGATTACGAGGACTTTGCTCAAAAGTATCTCGGTATTGATTATGATGATTTCATTGGTCTTCAACTTGGTCTTCCTGATGAAGATGAGATTGAAATTGAATTTCCTGTAGGTGTTTAGTTTCTAGGAATGGGTTTGCCTATGGGTTGGAAATGTCTGACCGATAAAGTTACCCAAACCAAACAAACTTTAATTTTTTATTATGGCACGTCGTAACAAGTCTGCATCTCGTCAAATGGTTGAATCTCTCAAAGACCAACTCACAGAGTATTTCCGTGAAAATGTTTTTGATGATTATGACTACGAAGATTTGACTGGTTCCGAACTCTTTGAAGCACTTATTGAAACGTTCAAAGAACTTGAGAATGACCTTAAGGAAGAACTGAAACCGATTCAGTATGTGCTAAATAAACTTGACCCAGAGGATTCTAATTCTCAAGTTCTCAACGGTTAATTCTTACGGGCATCAAAGGTCCAAACTTTGAATAAGTCCCACACCTCCTATGCCTCTTAACAATGCACAAACCTGGAGGTTTATGTTTCAGTAGCTCAGTTGGATAGAGCATCTGCCTTCTAAGCAGTTGGTCGGGGGTTCAAGTCCCTCCTGAAACGTTAAACTTTTACTTTTTTTATTATGAATCAAGAAACTTCTTTCAATTTGTCTTACGATTGTCGCAATTCCGACACACGAGATGTAATTATGAATCTCACTCTTTGTTTTGATAATCCTTCAGAGGATGAGTTAAAGAGACAACTAAATGTATGGTTAAAAGCAATTGATTCTAATTTGAAAGTTGAATGAAACTCAAGGTCTTAAGTGACTTGCATCTTGAACATTTCGTTGCTTGTCAAGTTTATCCAGTCGGTGAGGGTGATGTTTTAGTTCTTGCTGGTGACATTCTTAATGCCAAGCATTTCAAGACTGATGGATATATTCACGCAGTCTATGATAGATTCCTAAATGATTGCAGCAAAAACTATGACAAAGTTCTGTATGTATTTGGAAATCACGAATACTATGGATACAATTATGAAGGTGCAAAAAGGAAGATAAAAGACAATCTTCCTAATAATTTTCATATTCTTGACAATGATACTGTTAAGATTGGAGATTGGAACTTCATAGGTTTCACTCTTTGGACTGACTTTAGAGATGAAAATGCTCTAGAGATGATGGAAGCAGAGTGCAATATGAATGATTACAAAGTTATTCGTATCACTCCAAAGTTTAGAAAACTAAATGCCAATGATACTCTCAACTTTCATAAAGAAAGTAAGAAGTATCTGTTGAATCAACTACAAACACTGGATGATAATGTATTTGTCATCAGTCATCACGCACCAAGTTATCAGTCGATTCCACAACAATATAAAAATCACGCAAATGGTGCTTATTGTAGTAATCTTGATACTCTTATTCTAAATCATCCACAAATCAAATACTGGGTTCACGGACACACTCACGATGCTTTTGATTATATGATTGAAGGATGCCGAGTCATTTGTAATCCTGGTGGTTATCCTGGACAAAATACAGGATGCAATCCAGATTTACTCATTGACATCTAGATACTAATGGAAGTATAATCTCTCCACTCACAAACTCATATGGATTACCTACAAATTGAACCACATCAAACTATACTTGTTCTAAACGCATCATATGAACCAATTAACTTTACTAATTGGAAAAGAGCAATTGTTCTTCTTATGAAAAATAAGGCAAGAGCACTTGGAAAGAGAGTGATTCGTTTAATTGAGTATATTAAATTACCATATGAAAAACTATCTCAAAACAAACCATCAAGGTCTTTGATATATAAACGTGATGGGCACAAATGTCAGTACTGTGGTTCTACTAAAGAATTAACTATTGACCATATTATTCCACGTTCTCGTGGTGGTGAAGATACTTGGGAAAATCTAGTTGTTGCTTGTATGCCTTGCAATACTAAAAAAGGTGATAAACTTCTTGAAGATACTAATATGATTCTTCGAACTATTCCAAGAAAACCAATCAACAAAATGCTATTCACCTTGGATAGAACAAATGACCCAGAATGGAATCAGTATTCATATAGTTGATGTGCCACTTGTAGCACTGTCCATCACCTCGTCCATTTGCCTGGATGAGGTGTTATACTGTAAGAAATCAACAGGACAATGACTACCCCAAATTGGCAACATAACTCTGGAAAACAAAAGAATACTAAAGGTTCTTGCAAGGGCAAACTTAAAGCAAGAAAACAAGCACTTCAACACATCAAACGCAAACTCAAAGTAATCTAATGAAAGAAGTCACTCTTATGATTAAACTTCTAGTTGAAGATGACCAACCTTGCTGTGATTGGGTTTATGAAAGCATTTATGAACAACTGAATCACGATGCAGGTGAAGCAATCCTTGAGTATTCTGATGATGAACCAGATGTAAGTGTAGGAACAACTGAATAACTATGGATAATACTAAATTAACAATCCAAACTACATCTGCCTTTGAAAGAATTGATGAGGCATTGATAGGAAAAACAGAAGATGACTTGGATGAAATTATTCAAAATCTTGACAACTTACTTCACAAAGCGAAAAAGATTAAGAACTTTTGCAATTCAAATGCTTATGATGGGGATTTTATAGAACCAGATGCAATATATCCATATTGCGATTTACCAAACTAATTCCTATGGAAAATCAATGTTTAGTAGAGGGAGTTGAAGTATTATACAATGGTGTCCCAGGAACAATAGCATTTGTATGTGAGCAATACGTTACTGTATGTGTTGCAAGATTTGAATCTAAAGTTCGAGATGTATGTATCCTAGTCTATCCAGAGAGATATGATAGGATTAAATTAGTAAAAGAGTCTACTAAATGATGCTGGTGTGCCACTTGTAGAGGTGGCACCATAAAGTCCCACAGACCCCCCTGATGCCCTATAATACAGGGACACAAGCAAAGGAGACCTGATGATTCTTGATGTGTTTCACTACACCAGTTCCCGTTGGGATTGGCACGATGGTAATGTGAATCAGATGTGGATTCAAGAGATTGAGCAATCTCCTGATTGTTATAGTTACGTTGCAGTTGCATACAATCCTCGCAAGGATTCTAGTATGGTGATGAGTGAACCTCGTTGCTATGCTGATACTCTTGCATTTGTTCGCAAGTGGTGCAATTCTTTCTGCATCCTTCCTGAATACTCTGTTGCTGTTTGATTATGACTTTTACCTTCCCTCGTCTGTCTGCTGGTATCTACGAAGTCCAGAAGGATTCTAATACCGTTGGATTCATTCGTAAAGCATCTGCATCAAAGTGGATTGTAACTGATGTTGTAGACACTCCTCAACACGTTACAAAGACTCTTAAAGATGCAAAAGATGCTTGTATCAACCTGATTATCTTTGAGGTTGACAATACTCAAGAAAGTGAGTATAATGAGTCTGTCCAAGATGAAAAGGTGAATAATACCTTTAATACTACTCTAGAGGGTTCTTTGCACTGCTACAAGCAGATTCCTGGAACTGATGAGTTTGAGGAAGTATGTCCTAGTACTCTTGGATTCTCTGTTCCTACACTTGAACCCATAGAGTTTTAATGTTTAAGTTCATTCTTCACACTATTTTCCAACAAAACAAAATGCACGAATCTACTCTTGACCTCTTCTCTGACCACGAAGATGAAGTAATTGCAGATGAATATGCTATGGAGATTGAACGTAAAGCAGCAGAACTTGAAATCACTGTTGATTACTATATGATGGAGTTTGTTTGATGCAGGAATGGGATTGTACAGTTCGTATGCCTTCCAACTATCTACAACATATAGTTGTGGAGGCATATAATTATAATGATGCAAGAACGATTGCAGAATCAAGCACTGGTGGAAAATTACTTAATGCTACTGCAAAGTATAAGTCAACATTTGATGATTCTGAATCAAGTTCATCTTCATCATCTATAGATGGTGGAGGAATACTAGTTCTTCTTGCAATTGTATTTTGTATTGCTGCCTGGAAGTATCTACTATTGTTTGGTGGAATTGCATTACTTCTCTGGATTCTCTGGAAGAATTGGTGATAAATATATTGATGCCTCTTTAGCACAGTGGTAGTGCAACGGTTTTGTAAACCGTAGGTCATCGGTTCAAATCCGATAGGGGGCTTATAATTTATACTATGTGCCAATCGTAGCACTGTCCATATAACTCCCATTTGCACCATCCAGGTGCTATAATAGTTCTATTGATTTGATTATGATGCTGACTCTTCTTCCTTATCAACAACGTGCTCTTGATGCTGTGCAGAAAGCAATCAGGGGTTCTGTGTATATTCCTACTGGTGGTGGGAAAACTGTTGTGATGATGGAAGATGCACGTCAACGTGTTCTTAATGCACAAGAACCGATGACATTTGTTGTTGTTGCACCTCGAATCCTGCTTGCAAATCAACTCTGTTCAGAGTTCGAAGAATATCTCAAAGACCAGAATGTTGCTTATATGCACGTTCACAGTGGAGAAACTCATCATCAATCCTCTACACGTCCATCAGTCATTGCAGAATACAATGACATTGCAATCGGAAGTGGTAAGCATCAATTCATCTTCACCACTTACAATTCAATTCAACGGGTGAATGATGCAGATATTAACATTGATGTTGTGTATTTCGATGAAGCACACCACTGTGTGAAACCATCTAACTTTGTGGGTATTGCTCACACTTCAGCAGTTGCAGATAATGCTTATTTCTTCACTGCAACTCCGAAGTTCAATAACAGCAAGGAGTCGATGAACAATACTGATGTGTATGGTAATAATATCATCAGTATTCCTGCACAAGAACTCATTGAAGCAGGTAGTATCATTCCTCCCAAAGTTGTGCCTTATGAAGCACAAACGATTCGCACCAAAGAAAATGCACCTTTTGTAGATGCAGAGAACATTGTAGGTATTCTTTCAGAGATTTCTGATTGTGATGCACCTAAAGTTCTTGTTGCTGCACCTAGCACTAAAGTGATTTGGGCAATGTTTACTGAAAGTGATTTGCTGCAACAACTCAATAATATGGGTTATACGATTATGCACATCACTTCCAAGCACGGTGCTTATATCGACAAAACCAAAGTGTCTCGTGAAGTATTCTTCGAGAAGATGAATGAGTTTGGTACTGACCCAGACAAGAAGTTCATTGTGTTTCACTACAGCATCCTGTCTGAAGGAATGAACGTGCATGGTTTAACTCATTGCATTATGCTTCGCAATCTTCCTCTGATTGAAATGGCACAAACTGTTGGTCGTGTTATTCGTATGCACCGTGATGACCGTAAAGCAATCGCAGATGGTACAATGAAAGCAGGTGAGTTTGCTTTCTATAAGAAACCCTTTGGCACTATCACTATTCCTGTGAACAACAATTATGGTGATAAGATTGCCCGTCAACTTCAAGTTGTGGTGGATACTATCTTTGTCAAGGGTGAAGTTCTTGCTGCCTAGTGCCACTAGCACAAGTGGCACAGTAAATGAGCACGGTGCCCTAGATGTGGTATAGTAGTTCTATGGTTGAGGAAGTTCAATGACTTACGTTCCACACATTCCACATAACATTCCTTATTTGCTTGTGCCTGAGAATCGAGTGAATAATGCCTTTGGTTGGTATCAAAGAAATCAAGACCATCCAATGAACTTTCCTGCTTATGCTTATTGGATTCAAAAATGTGAAAATGACGGGAGTGATTACTGAATGACAACAATGCTTGATAAAGTTCTGATGACAGAAGAATTGCTCAATCAAAAGCAACTCGATGCACTTCGAGATATGCTTTATGTGTATAAAGAACTTCAGAGTGAAGTTCATAACTATCCCCCTGAAGATACACTCTTCACCAAAACTCAATTCGAAATCTTCGACATTTTTGACATCAAATGACTTCAATTTCATTTACTTCTGGTGAGTTGCTAGACATTATCTCTGCACTTGAAGAGAAAGAAAATGCACTTTATCTTGCAGAGAATCATCAACTCTCTGCTTATTATATGAATCTTGGAAATCAATTCCAACGCATTTATGATAAGTTGCAGGAGTTTGTTCCCGAAAACCGAGTTGCTAATCTTGTCCTTGCTGTGAATTGATTATGGAAAAGCACAATCTGGTTATTCTTTCTACCGCACACCTGCATCCACTAGAAGCAGCAAAGATTGATGAGTTTGCTTATGTTGGAAACAAAGAGTGTGCTCTTGTAAATACATCCCCAGAGATGAGAGATTTCTATTATCAGGGTGGGTTAGTTTGTATGTGTGATTTGTTGAAACTTATTCAAGAGAAGTATGATGCAGCATATGTACTGTTTGACCCTGATGCAAATACTACTGATGAACTTAAAATATATGAGTGGTGATGATGAAACCCAAATTCCGTAATGTATTAGAAATGGCAATCGAGGAAGGTGCTAGGTTAGGATATAACAGAGCACATAAACATATAGAATCTCCAAATCCAGATTCGATTGTTGAACATATAACCGAAAACATTATGCTTTGTCTAGATGAATGGTTTGACTTTGATGACCAATAAGAGTATACTTTTAATGTCCTTTTTAAACTAATTGAAGAACAACTTTAATGGAACAACTCACAAATCAATTTAAGTCTGTGAATCTCACGATTTATTTTAATGCTGAACTTGATGATGGTGAAGTGCAAGACTTCATTGAACGTATGACTGCAAAGTATAGTCATCCTGATGACATCATCCGAGATTATGAATACTGGTATGATGAGTGAGTTTAAGTAGTATTCAATCCACCCGACTTCTTCAATTTAACATTCTATGAACAATCTTGATATTATCATTGAGGCATACAATTGTGAAGTTGGGGATATTCCCCGTATTCATAGAGAAGAAGGTGGTGGAAAAGCAAGAAATGCATCTGGAGTTCTTTTTGAAAACTTTATTGAACGTGTGTGTGCCGACAATAATCTTGTAGCAAAGAAGAATGATTACAAAAGAAGCAAAGAAATAGACGGATTATTTGTTAAAAATCTACAAGTAGATAAACATATCTACAGGAGTGGATTTTTCAAAAACGCACTAGAATGTAAAGCATATCTTGATTCTTGTTATTTGAAACGTGCTGTTCTTGATTTCATTGAACTTCACGAGTCCCCTGATGTTCCAAATGATGTCGAGTATGCGATTTTTGCTGGGCAGAACTGTGTGTCAGAAGATACTTTGAAATACTATCTTGCATATTTCAAAAGCAAAACAAACAAAGACTTAAATATCTTTATTGTGAATAAGCAAAAGAAACGTAGTGCAAGCAAAGCAATCTACATGGAGAACTATAGTGAAGACTTTCAGCTAGATATTACTGAAGTAAACAAATTTGTAGAGTGGTTGAATAAATGAATCAATTATACAATGATGATATGTTCAGTGTGATGGACAACCTTTCGGATAATAGTATTGACTTATTGCTTACTGATTTTCCATATGGAACATTGAACAAAAGAAACCAATGGGACAATATAATTGATTACGAAAGATTTTGGAAATCCGCAGACAGAATCTGCAAACCAAATTGTGCAGTTATTTCAACTGCTGCACAACCATTTACAAGTGTTTTAATTTCTTCCAATTATAAGGAATTTAAGTATTGTATGGTTTGGGAAAAGTCAAAAGCAACTGGATACTTAAATGCAAAAAAGCAACCCCTGCGTGCTCATGAAGATATTGTGGTGTTTTATAAAAAACAACCAACATATAATCCACAAATGACGCAGGGAACTCCTTATGATAAAGGAACCGCAGTTAGGGATACTGAATCTTATGGAGTCCAGACAAAAGAAGTTCACGTTAAAAATGAATCGGGGTTGAGGTATCCAAGAAGTGTTGTATATTTTAAGACAGCAGAGAGTGAGGGAAAATATCATCCAACACAAAAACCAATCCCTCTATATCAATGGTTAATTAAAACTTACTCAAATGAATCTGATGTTGTTCTTGACCCCTGTATGGGAAGTGGAACAACTGGAGTTGCTTGTAAACTAGAAAATAGAAATTTCATTGGGATAGAAAAGGAAAAGAAGTATTTTGATATTGCTAAACAAAGAATGGATGAATGTGTGACGGTGTGCCACTTGTTCTAGTGGCACAATACACTCCCCAAACCCCGTCTGTGGGTGCTATAATTACGAAGTAATCAATCAAAAGCAATGACTGCCACTCAAGTTCAACTCAAAGAAGCAACTGTTGCATTTATCAACAGTCTGATTACAGAAAACTATGCTCAAGATGACATTTATGAGTTCATTGAGCAATACGGTGAAGATAACTGTGTTAATTTCTACGAGCAATATGTAGAGTACGGTGAGGATTATTCTTATGAAGCAGTAGATGCTTTCATTGATGAGTTTGACCTTGACTGTCTCGCATACTTCTGTGATGCCTATTATGGTCAGTATGACAGTGAGGAACAGTTTGCCGAGCAATTCATTGATGATTGCTATCCTAACTATCTGCAAGACCTTCCTGTTGTAATTGACTGGTCTGCAACTTGGAATGTAAATCTGCGATATGATTTCTCCTTTGTTGATGGTTTTGTTTTTCACAAAAACTTCTGATGAAACTCTATCTTAATGATAAAGCAGTTGAACTGATTGTTTATTGCCTGGAGATGCAGGCACACGAGTTCAACGAGGAAGAAAAGAAGGATTATGAACATATCCTTCATTCCATTGAAATTGCAAACGATTCCACTAACTACGACTTCTGATGAAACTTCAATCCAAAGATGGCAATATGGTTGTGGATTTTTATCCCATCAAAACTCCATTCGGTGATGTATCAAAAGAATGGTTTATGAAGATTCTGACATTTCAAGGTAAGACACAATCCAAGAAGTTTCTCAATCGAATTGAGATGAATCTTGACATTGATAATTACTTGAGTCATACTATTCCGTATGAAGTTGTGGGATTCAATACAATTCCGCAACTCGGTAATCCATTTATTGTTGGTGCCTGATGATTATTACTTTGTTAATTGGTGGAGTTATTCTCTCCACCTTTTTGATTCTTTTTTACCTTGAATATAGAAATGGTGATGGTGTTTATGACCCCGATCCATCTGCATCCTATCGACATCGCAATCGTAAAAACTAATGCTATTGAAACTGACTGACATTGAGTTTGATTTCACTGATGATGACACTGAACTTCCTTATGATGAGCAGGTTGCAGTTGCTAAATCTGTGATTGGTGAAGTCTTTGATGTTGATGATGAAGATGAACTTGCGGATGTAATTTCTGAACAAACTGGTTGGTGTGTAAAATCGCTCGATTATCTGGTAATTTCTGAATCTCACTGAATAAGATGGAAACTCAAACACGGAACGATTTGATTGAAGCATATGTTGATCGAGTTATTGATGGTATGAGTACAAAAGATTTGATTCGAATTGTTGCAGAACAACTTGAAGAAAATCTTTCCGCATATAGTGATGCGGAACTCATTTCTGAAATTGATGAATACTATCCTGAATTGCTGGAGACCTGATGATACCGTGTGCCACTTGTTCTTGTGGCACAGTAAATGAGCACAGACCTCAAAAGGTGCTATATTAAGAGGGTGGAAGGGGTCACGACCCACCCACAAACGTCCAACTTACTTCTTTATACAATGACTGCTGTTGCTACTCTTCCTGTTGATGTGATGGTTGGTATGCTCCGTAAAGGTGAAACTGGCAATCAGATTCTCGACATTCTGAATGTTCTTGTTCCCGATCAAACTGAACTCACTCGTGAGCAAGTTTGTGAAGACCTGGGCATTGCTGATTGTCCTGAGAATGATGATGAGATTGCACGTTATATGGAATCTGCCACTGTCTGATTAAATAGAAACGATAGAGTGCAAGTCCCTGCTATGTCCTGATGAGGCATAATCACACTTGCACCATCAACTTTATTCATTTGTTTTTGACTTCAATGTTTGTTTCCTGCCCTGTCTCTTTTGATTTAATTGATGCAGAATGGTATGATGATGTCGATAATGCCAAAGAAGATGCACTTGATTGGAGTGTAGAACTCAATGGTGAGAATGTGATTGTTTATGAAGCAATCGAGAATGATGACGGTGATTATAAGTTCAATTCTCTTTATTCCATTTCTGCTTGAGTACAATGATGAATCAACTTTCGATTGGTGAATGTAAGGTAATGTGGATTGTAGGTGCATTGGAACGACTTGCAACTCTAGGTTTGATTGGTCCTGATATTCCACTGCGACTTACATCTAGTGCCGTAGAAGATTATATTCAAATTGATGAGCATCGAGAACTTCTGTTTGAATCTGATTTTGAAATTGCAAGTATTTTCACTGAAATTGCAACTGATGAATGTGACCCCGAACTTCAAGATCCTGATGATTTGAAACCTGTAATCAATCTTCTTTTAGAGTATAAGAACAATCGCAGTGAGATTGTGAAGTATGCACTCTCGCAGCAAACTGTTTGAGTCCAATGATGTCCTGTGCCACTTGTTCTTGTGGCACAATAAATGAGCACGGCACGCAAACTGTGGTATTCTTAAAGGGTGGAGGGAGCAGGGGTGCCTGTCCCACCCGAGTCCCAATTTCAATTCTTTACAATGGATCGTCAGCAAGTCATCGCAAAGATTCAGTCCATCCTGAAACTTCAGAATGGAACTACTTTTGATGGTGAGGCAGATGCTGCTGCCAAGATGATTGATAAACTGTGCAAGCAGTATGGTGTTACTATCACTGAAGCAACTGAAACTCAAGTTCTTGATGAATCTTTCATCAACTTCAAACGTGTTAATGCTGCACTGAGTCTTCTGCTCAATGCTGTTGCTAACTTCTACGATGCAAAAGCATACCTGAAGAATGAGAATGATGGTAAGTCTCTGCAAGTGATTGGTTCTGAAGCACAACAAATCCAAGTGCGTCTCTATTATGATTACCTGGTGCAGGTGATGGAGAAAGAGGCAGAAGTTGCACATAAAGCAGAGAAAGTTATGGCAGACATTACTGGTAAAACTATTTCCCGCAGTTTCAAGTTGAACTTCCGTAAAGCATTTTCCGAGAAAGTTTCTGAACGTCTGCGTGAAATGAAAGAAGCAGAAGGTCGAGTTCACGATGATGCTGATGCAGTGAAGAACAAACTCTCTGCAATGCGATTCGGACGTGCCAAGAAGATGAATGGTGCTAATGGTTCTGGTGCTTATGCTGGATCTAATGTTGGTGCTGGTGTTTCTTTGAACCGTCAAGCATCTGGTTCTGTAACTAAACAACTCTGTGGAGTGTGAGTTAAACACCCTTTTCTTTATTCCCACTATCAACACAAACAATGTTTGATCAACTCACTTTTCAACCTCATCATCTTCCTGGTGCAATTCAAGGAAAGTATAAGTTTCACAATGGATGGAGTATTAGTGTTGTTTCTGGATTGTATGGAAGTGGATTGTATGGCATTATTCCTGAAGGAACTTATGAAGTTGCAATCTATCGACCGAATGGTAATATGACTGAAGATGTATTTGGTTGGAATACTAAAGATGAGGTAAGTGCAATGATGAAAGTACTCTCGCATCTGTAAGCATACCCATCAGGGATGCTGATAGGTAGAAGAACCGTAAACCCCTTGACAACTCCCCAGATCCGTGCTATGATGAACGAAGTTCAGAGTCAAGGAATGACCACTGCTCAACGGATGGAAAAACAATTTTTCATCAACTTCATTACTCTCATCAATGAGGTGCAAGGTAAAACTAAACTTCCTTCACAGATCAATTCAAAGCAAAAATCGACCTGGATTAAACAAACTCAAAATCCACGTCAAAAGAAAGATGCCCTGTCCCGAGTTTAGTTTCTAATTCCACACTCAATCAAACAATCAATGTTCATTAAGTACACTTTCGACATTCAAACAAAACAACCTGTGTATGCAGTATGTAATCAACAACAACAATGTATTCTATTGACTACTAACATTCTCACTGCTATTAAGAAAGTCAATGCCTGAAATGTACGAAGTCACTTATCAAACTCCTTATAACAATCAAGAGTGGAGAAGTCAATTCTTTAATACTAAAGAGGAAGCAGAAAGAATGGTCAACTTCTATCAATCTTGTGGATCACCTGCTAAACTCAAACAACGTACAATTAGTAATTGAATGAAACTCAAAACTAAAATCAATCTACTGTCTAAAGCAATTAACGGTAAAGAACTACTCATTATTCTTAACTCACTGCAATGAATAAAGTATTTCAGATTGAATTGTGTAAAGAGGATGCACAAAGAATACTTGATGGTATTCAATTACTCAAACAACAAACTCATCAACAACTCAATGAGTGTAAGGATGAGAAACAACAGAGTATTGCTTGGTTAGAATGGTCTTACATCAGTGAATTGTTATTCGATCTTGAATGTAAGTTTCATTTAGAGTCCTGGAGATGATACCCCTATATCGTCCATTTTAGGATTGATAAATAACGGTTTTCCACAAGGTTGCGGAAAATTATGTTTTTGTTTCAAGATATTTTTATTGTGAAATAAATTGTGTTGAGGAAGATGTATGTTTGTACTATTGATTTGTAAATGTCTCATCTTCTTGTTATCTTGGCGAACACAATAACATAAACACAGTGATTTGTCAAGTCCTCATAGGACACCCCCTATATCGTCCATTCTGACGTTATGAAATACACAGTGATTTCGTGATAGTAATTCGTCTTATTCACGTCTGTATGCCTCTACAATCGTGTTATAATTCGTGTTAGGTATATCGAGATGATTCGTGTTAAAACAGTGCCCTTCCAGGGGATTTTTAATCGTTCGGTGTTAATCAATTTGATATATGTGAGACTATGTGATAATAACAGGGTCCAATAGTTTTCCACAGTGTTATTATACTTGACAGTCTTTGATTGTTCGTGTATAATTATAGGCAGTAATTCCGATTCGTCCATCGACAGTTATATCGGGGGTTGTTGTATTTTATATTATGGTAATGCGGTTTATAAAAAAAGGGTCCTTTGTAACCTACAGAGGTGACAAAACGAGAGAACAATATCAAGTGCTAAAAAAAATTTTTTGGGGACAAAAATCACCTGTGAGGTTGCTCTATGAAAATCGGTGGGGCACAACGATAAGTCCTTTAGATGAGGTGAGTTATATTGTGAGTTGCCTGTGTGAAACTTTAAATATACTAGGGTCCCATACCATAAAAAAATTTTCGCAGGGTAAAAATGGTCTATAAGTTGATTGCAAGGGACAGGGTATTTTGTGAGGGTACTCTGAATGAATGCCAGAAGACTCTCACAGACATTTCCCAGATGATAAGTGCAGGTCTTTCAACAGACTTTCACTTGGAAGAATTTCTGATTGTTTATAAAGAGGACAAACAATGAATTGGTTTGAGTACTGGATAGGGCATTGTTGGATGACTGGATGGCAGTCGATTAGAAGTGCCTATAAGATCTGGGGAGACCTTCTTACAGGCAATTATGAGGGATATGCCCTACTGAAGGAAGATGACCCTTACACAGAGTGTTATGAATGGTTCTGGGCAACACTCAATGAAGATGAAACACTTCCCAAGGAGTTTCTGGAATATCTGATGCAACTGGCAGATGATGTTGCGACTGGTAAGGTGAAGACTTATCCAATGACTTTAGAGGAACTTGAAGAAATGAGTAACCTTTTGGAAGATTCTTTGTGAACCGTTTCTCTTTCGATACCCGTAGTCTCTGTCATTAAAGGGGTCCTTGACGGAAGATAAATATTCAGGTATCATATGAAGTGGTACTACGTAGTTACTCATTGACGTATTAATATGGCAAAAGGATTTACTGTAAAGGCAAAACCTCCAGAACAAGAAGAGGAATCACTTTTTAATCTAGAGGAATGTAAGGAAAGAATTCGTGGAAAGACGATTGTATTCTGTCTTCCAGGACGAGGAGTTTCATATCGGTTTCTAAAGAGTTTTGTTCAACTTTGTTTTGATTTAGTTCAGTCTGGAGCAAGTATTCAGATTTCTCAAGATTATAGTTCAATGGTGAACTTTGCTCGTTGTAAGTGTCTTGGGGCAAATGTTCTTGCAGGACCAGATCAACTTCCTTGGCAGGGTAAGTTGGAATATGATTATCAACTCTGGATTGATAGTGATATTGTCTTCAATACTGATGCATTCTGGGCACTGGTTCAAATGGATAAGGACATTGCTTGTGGATGGTATGCAACCGAAGATGGAAGAACCACATCAGTTGCTCATTGGTTAGAAGAAGATGATTTCAAGAACAATGGTGGAGTGATGAATCACGAAATGGTTGATACCATTTCAAACCGTAAGAAACCATTCACAGTTGATTATACTGGGTTTGGTTGGGTACTGATTAAGAAAGGTGTCTTTGAACATCCTGAAATGAAGTATCCTTGGTTTGCTCCTCAGATGCAAGAATTTGATTCTGGAGAGGTTGTAGATATGTGTGGAGAGGATGTTTCATTCTGTCTTGATGCAACTCGTAAATGTGATTTTGAAATTTGGTGTCATCCAAAAATCAGAGTAGGACATGAAAAAACAAGAATTATTTGATATTCTTTGTAATGGTCGAGTGATTTATAAAGATCTTTCTGAAGAAGATCTAATGGATACAATGGATGACCTGTCTCAACAATATTATGAGACAGGGGTTCCCAAACCAGATGAACTTGTGGTAGAATGTAAAAGTATTGAGGTTGAATGAATTATGGCAAAACGTCCTTCACTAAATGGCAAAGTCGTTATTGAGAGCAAACCAAAGAAAACTCGTCAAGGTCGTTCTCAACATACAAAACTCTCTGCTTCTTCTCGTAATGGTGCAAAGAAGCGTTATCGAGGTCAAGGTTAATCAATGCTTCAACTTGACCCCCAAATCCCAGTCTTGACTCCTAAAGGTCCAGGCTGGGCATTTTTTTTAATTGATCGTTCTCAAGAGCACGATCTTGAGTGGGTTGTCTTCCTAGATAATGGTGGATACTGTTGGACATTTAAAAATTCGGACATAAGAATACAAAAGAACTTAACTCTTCATAGGGAAAAGATTGCTGACTTCGGGATAGCAACCCCGTAAAAAGTTCTAATTCACATTGAATTAGGAGCAAAATGTCAAACTTACCTGTAGATAGAAACAAAGACTATATGTATCAAATGTGGGGAACCACAAATTTAGTTACTGATTACAATGCAAAACTTGAAAAAAGAACAATTCAAGAAATTATGCACGATGACATTGGCAAAAAACATTTCTTGAAGGAACAAACTGATCTTCATCAAAAGATTCGTAATGATGAAGATTATGATGATTGGGAGTATGGAACTGAACCTTGTTATGGAAAACCACAATAAATATAAGTATTATATTCTCTAACACCAAGTGCCAGTAGAATCTGCAGTATCCAGATATTTTAAAGATATCAGTTTGTCCTTTAAAAGACATCCTGTGACAAATGATATTGCTGTGATTACAAATGAAGATGCAATTAAAAGATCTGTCATCAATCTAGTTCGTACTAGAATTGGTGAGAGATTTTTTAATTCTCTTCTGGGTTCAAATGTGGAATCAATGTTATTTGAACTTGCAGATTCTGGCATTGTTGACCCCATTACAGAAGAAATTAAGACTACAATTAATAACTTTGAACCAAGAGTTATTTTAAGAGAGGTGAATGTAGTCTTAACACCAGATCAAAATGAATTGGAAGTATATATTGTTTATGATATTGTTGGACTTGCAGTTCCTGTCCAGACATTAACCTTCGTATTACAACCAACAAGATACTAATGGCATTTACTCAATATACCAATCTAGATTTTGATCTAGTCAAAACATCCATTAAAGATTATCTTAGAGCAAATAGTACTTTTACTGACTTTGACTTCGAAGGTTCTAACTTATCAGTATTAATTGATATTCTTGCATATAACACTTATATTACTGCCTATAACAGTAATATGGTGGCAAATGAATCCTTTCTTGATAGTGCTACCTTAAGGGAGAATGTCGTTTCTCTTGCGAGAAATATTGGATTCGTACCACTTTCAAGAAGAGCAGCAAAGGCAAATATCTCACTTAACGTAACAATTCCAGAAAATTCAGACGTAAATCAGGTCACACTGAAGTCTGGAATCATTTGTACAGGAAATCAGAGGAATACTTCCTTTATTTTTTCAATTCCAGAAGATATTACTGCTGGAGTTGACGATGGTTCAGCAGTATTCAGTGAAATTGACATCTATCAAGGCACATTTTTAACAAAAACCTTTACAGTTAGTACTTCTCAACCAAATCAGAAGTATATTTTACCAAATTCTTACATTGATACTTCAACAATTCGTGTAAAAGTTGCTCTAAATGGAACAACAGAGGAATATTCTTACGTTGATAACATTATTAACATCAATTCTCAATCCCAAATCTTCTTAGTTCAAGAAGTTTCAGACGAAAAATACGAAATTTTCTTTGGAGATGGCATTTTTGGCAAAAAACCACAAAATGGCAGTGTGATTACCATCAGTTATATCACTACAGATGGGAAAGATGGAAATGGTGCATCTAATTTTACCTTCTCTGGCACTGCAGTTGGTGATGATTCATCAAATTTAAGTGGAAACACTGGTGTTATTGTCACAAATGAAGCAGCATCTAACGGTGATAACATCCAATCGACTGAATCTGTTCGTTATTATGCTCCAAGACTCTATGCAGCACAGTACAGAGCAGTCACTGCAGGGGATTATGAGGCATTGTTGCCTTCTATATTCCCAAATATAGAGTCTGTGACTGCATACGGTGGAGAAGACCTCTCACCACCCGAATATGGGACTGTTTATTTGGCAGTAAAACCAAAAAATTCAGATTATTTGTCCGAATTTACCAAACAAACCATTCTAAATTCACTCAAACAGTATTCTGTAGCAGGAATTAACGTTAGATTTACTGATATTAATGTACTATACGTAGAATTGGATTCAACAATTTACTATAATTCAAATTTAATCAATTCTGTCAGTGATTTAGAGACTCAAATTTATAATTCTCTGGGAGCATATGCAAATTCATCAGATTTGAATAGATTTGGTGGAAGATTCAAGTATAGTAAGGCACTTCGCACAATTGACTCTACAAATAATGCGATTACCTCAAACATTACTAGAGTCTTGATGAGAAGAAACCTTGGTGTATTGAATACACCAACAAACTATGAGATATGCTTTGAAAATAGATTTAATGCATCTCCTAATGGTTACAATATTAGAACAACAGGTTTTACGATTCAAGGAAACTCTAAAACAGTTTATATTTCGGATAAACCTAGTTCTGACCTCAAGACAGGTTCATTGTTCTTATTCACGATTGAAAATAATGAAGTTGTAATTCAGTCAAATATGATTGGAACTGTCGATTATATTACTGGAGAAATACTTATAGATAATATAAATGTAAGTTCTACTTCAATATCCAATAACATTATTCAAATTGAAGCAACTCCATATTCAAATGATATTATTGCTAAAAAATCAGTATATTTAAAACTTGATATTGGAAGCAGTAAAATTACATTATTGAAAGATATTATATCTTCAGGTGAAAATACTTCAGGAAGTAGATTCAATCCAGAATCAAGTTACACAACAGAGTCAAAAATAAGAAACTAAAATGAATCAAGATAAGAAAGTGGTAAAAATTAGTGATGTAATCGAGAATCAAATCCCAGAATTTATTCTTGCAGAAAATCCAAATCTTGTAGAATTTTTAAAACAGTATTATGTCTCCCAAGAATATCAAGGGGCAGTAGTTGATATTGCAGAGAATTTAATAGATTATAGAAATTTTGATAGTTTTGACTCTACAAATTTAATTGAATCTACTACATTAAGTCAACCAGTTTCTTATTTTGATGATGTAATCAGTGTTAATTCTACAAATGGTTGGCCAAGTCAGTATGGTCTTCTAAAGATTGACGATGAGATTATCACTTATACTGGGATTACCACAAATACATTTACTGGATGTATTAGAGGATTTAGTGGAGTTGAGACATTATCTGATTCTGACAATCCAGAGTATTTGAAGTTTTCTTCAACTGAAGTAGCAGAACATTTATCTACATCAGTAGTTTATAATTTAAGTAACCTATTCTTACTTGAATTTTTCAGAAAAATTAAGTATCAGTTTTCTCCTGGGTTTGAAGAATTTGATTTTGACCCTAGGATTAATGCGCCAAATTTCATAAGTAAGGTCAAAGGTTTCTATCAGACTAAAGGAACTGATGAAGCATTTAGAATCTTGTTCAAGGTCCTCTATGGAGAGGAAATTGAGGTAATTAAACCTAAAGATTTCTTATTCACACCTTCAGATGACCAATGGATTGTAGTTGAAAGATTTATCGGGGAAGCAATCAGTGGAGACCCTTTAAAGTTAAATGGTCAAACTTTGTATCAAAATGGCGGATTAACTGCAAATGGTTCTATTTACAGAGTAAGTTCAGCATCTTTAAATGGAAAGCAATATTACAATATTGATATTTTTTCAGGGTATTCAAATAACTTAAATCCAAAGGGTTCAATCTCTGGAAATTTTTTAATTACTCCAAAGACATTTTGCACGGAAGAGGTTCCTGTAAATAGTGATGTTATCCCCGTTGTTTCTACCATTGGATTTCCACCTCAAGGAAGTTTAACTATTGGAGAATCACTAGTAACTTATTTGGATAAAACGGATACAGAATTTCTAAATTGTGCGAATATTGCATCAACAATCTCATCTTCATCTGAAATTCTTTCTAGTAATTTTGTATATTCTTATGAAGATGGAGATATAAACAAACTAGTAAACATTAAACTATTAAATACAATTTCTGAAATTGATACCTCCAATACGATTCTTGCCTCTGAAAATGACCTATTGAAAATTGATAATCTAGGAGAAATAAAAGAAAATAAATTTACAAAATCTTTAATCTATAATATCCCATCAATAATTACTGTTGGGGAGGTATATTCATCCATTCCTTCTGGAAAATTTGGAGTCAGCAGAACTTCTGGTCAAGTTAAAACAAAGTATAATCATTATTTAAAAAATAAAGATATTGTAGAAGTTTATAGTTTAACTACAAATCAAAAGTTATATGATGCTGAAGTAACTAATGTAACACGAAAAGGGTTTACAATTAGTGGAACTAGTCAATTAACTATTGGACATAAGATTAAATTATTCAGAAAAGTTTTTAAATCTTCTTCTACAAATTATCCAGAAGTAAACAAAAAATTTGCAATTAATATTCAAAATTCTTATGAGGATGAAAATAACTACTACTTAACCTCTAACGGTTTTGGAGCAGCAAACATTAATCCTTATAAGAAAGAATATAGTTTGACTGTAGAAACTCCTTCTTCTGGGGTTTCTACAGTAATTTTGGGAAATCACGAACTATATGATGGAGAACTAGTCACTGTCTCTAACTATAGCATCCAGGAAATACCTGGAACTGTTGGATTTAGAAATAATGTTGGAATATACACTGGACTATCTCTGTATGTAAAACGAGTTGATTCTAATGAAATTAAATTAACATTTACTAAACAAGATATCGTTAATGAAAATTTTGTTAATTTTGCTGAAACAGTCAGTGAATATTCCACTGATTTGTCTGGATACGTCAAGAATATTGAATTGATTTCCTCCAAGTTGTATGGAAATGAATTTACTAGTGCAAAACTATTCAAAAAAATACCAAAGAATTTAGTAGAATCTCAAGAAAAATCTTCAACTCCTCCAGGTTCTATTGGAGTCTTTGTAAATGGCATTGAAATTCAAAACTATAAATCATTTGATAAAGTTTATAGTGGTAAAATAGAGTCTATTGATGTTTTAGATGGTGGAGATAACTATAGTTTAACCAATCCTCCTAAATTTGATGTTGATTATGGAAATGATACTACTACAGTAGTAACTCCTAATTTAGTTGGAAATATTAAATCTATTGCTGTTGTCGATCCTGGATTTGATTATCTAGAAACTCCCATAGTAACCATAAAGGGAGGAGGAAACGATACTGTAAGAACTGAAGTAAAATTAAAGAAAATACAAAGAGAAATTTCATTCAATTCTCAAAATACTGATATCGTAATTACAACTGATCCAGTCAATAAATTTGTATTTGAAGAACCCCATAGATTATCTCCTGGAGATGCAGTAATTTATGAATCATTCGATAATACTCCAATTGCAAACTTACAAAACAATGGAATTTATTATATCTTTGATGTTGGTGCAGGAACATCATTTAAACTAGCATCGAATAAAGAAGATGCAATTTCTGGAATTGGAACAATAAACATCGGAACTGGAGGAAAGGGTCTTCAAAAATTCACTTCAGTAAAAACTATTAATGTAGTTGATTCGGTAAATGTTGTAGATTTAAACACCGAGTTTAAATACAAAAAACTTCCATTAATCAAAGCAAATATTAATCATTATGACGATATACTTGAGTTTGAAAATCACGGATTTTTAAACGGTGATGAAATTCAATATTCTTTTACTGGTTCTTCCATTATAAATCCAAATATTTACTACTATGTCATTAAGATTGATGATAATAGATTCAAATTATCATCAACAAAAGACTTAAATTCTGTCGTAAATATTTCATCTTCAAATACAACTAGCATACATTATTTCTCATATTCACCAATTAGAGCAGAAATTGTCGGAAGACTTACCAGTGTAGGAATTTCTACAATAGGATACTCTGCTCAACTATCTCCGATTGTCACTGGTTCTATAGAATCAACTAATGTTGCCAACTCTAAAAATTACAGTAGGGGAATACTTAATTTCGAAAATCCTCCAAGAATTGACATAAAGAAAGGAAAATATGCTTCAATCCGACCAATTATTATAAATGGAAGAATTGAAAGAGTCGTAATTGATAATCCTGGTCAAGATTACTTTAATAATATTAGTATTCAAGTAATTGGTTCTGGAACTGGAGCAAATTTATATCCAGTGATTGTAAATGGTCAAATTACTGATGTTAAGATAGTCAACAATGGTATTGGATATGACCAATATACTAGAGTTCTAATTAAGTCCAATGGCACTGGAGCATCATTTAAGGCAAATCTAACACAATTGTCCTTAAATGAAACATCAAGATACTCAACTAGTATATTGAATAGAGGTTTGTTGGTTGGACAAAAGCAAAATGCAAATAGAAATACTCTAGGAATATATTACCTAACTCCATCTCTTACTACAGAGTTTGAAATTTCTAGTGATTCTCATTCCAAAATTATTGGATGGGCATATGATGGATGTCCAATTTATGGACCATATGCCTATGAAAATTTAGATGGAACTGGAAATATTGTCAGAATGACCAGTAGTTATAGAAAGGTCAAGATATCTCCTACCATTTCAAACTCCAGTAATTTGGATTGTGTTGAAGATTATGTCTACAGAGAGGGAAGAGGAACTCTTGATGAGTTTAATGGCAGATATTGTGTAACTCCAGAATATCCAAATGGAGTCTATGCTTACTTTGCAACATCAACATTCCCATATTTCATTGGACCAAACTATAGATATTCTAGAGTTATTGATAATTTTGATTCAACTCATACCCAAGAATTAGACTTGGGAGATTTGGGAATATTTAAACATACTTTCCCATATTATGTTGAGGACAAAGACAATTACTATGATTATTTCGATTTCTATCCAAATATTTACAAAGAAGATATTTCTGTTTTAGATACCTCTGAAGGTTCAGTAGATGGCATTGAAGTTATTGCTGGTGGAAGAGGATATTCTATCGGAAACAAGATTACCTTTAATAATGAAGGAACTGATGGATTTGGAGCAACTGCAGAAGTCGATGAGTTAAAGGGCGTTGGAATAAGTAGTATATCATCACAAACAGTATCTACATCTAATGTTACATTTGTTCAAAATGGAACAACAATTACTGGAATTTGCGATGAATTTGTAGAACTAAAAGATGAATATTACATCAATATTGATAATATTTCAGATTCTTCATACTCTGTTTTGGAAGGAAACAAAAAGATAACATTTAATGAATTTACCACTCAATTAACTTCAGCACTTTCATCTGGAACTGGTCCTGTTACTGCAATTAAAGTTGCAGATTCTATCACAAACTTTGATATTGACTCTCAAATTGAAATTGGAAATGAAACATTAGATGTTATTGGTTTTGATTATATTAATAATTCTATTGTAGTATCAAGAGGGAATGATTCACTTTCTGCATCTGCACAAACAGAAGTCAAATTACTTCAAAGAAAGTTCCAATTTGAAGAAAGTAAAGATTTAAATATTGCGACTAAAAATGAAACTTATTACTTTGATTCTGAATTAATTTCTTTAGGAACATCACTTGACCCAGGACAAGGAAATACTCTCACAAGAACCCCACTCATAGATGGAAAGTCCGAGACTAGATTTGTTAGAACTGGTGCTATTTGGATGCCAGGTCACAAATTTAATCACGGAGAAGAAGTTACTTATACAATTGATCCAGAATCAGATTCTATTCGTATTGATGATTCACCTTCTACAAGAATTTTAGAGCAAATTTCTCCACTTTATATTGTAGATCTTGGCAATGATCTTATTGGATTCGTTGAGGATAAAACTAAAATTAATTCCACGAATGATTTATTACTTTTTGTTGCTTCTGGAACAGGAAAACGTCATAAATTAACTACAAATAGAGTAGTAGTTACTGGAGATGTTCTGTTCAATCAAACAACTGTCTACACAAAATCTAGACATAATTTAAATGCTGGAGATATTATTAAACTTGATGTGACTTCAAATGAAACTGTTTCCTACACAGTTTCTCTCAATTCTTCAACCGCAAAGTTACGTATAAATTCTGAAAATAATCCAAATTTAGTGGTATATAGAAATCAAATTGTTGAATTTGACTTAACATCATCTACACTTAATTCATCATTGTTTAAATTATATCTTGATGAAGAATTCCAAAATGAATATCTTGGAAATTCTGATACTGGACTAGAAGTTACAAAAACAGATGATAAATTAACTTTAACTATTTCAGACAAGACCCCATCCAAGTTGTATTATAATATTGAAACAACTAGTGATATATATCAAGATCTTTCTGTTCCCAATGCGAATACTATTGTCATTTCTCCAAGCAAATTTAATTCCATATCAACTTTAGTTGATAAGACAAATAGAACTTATACTATTAATTTACCTTACCAACCAGAAGCTTCTCAATATTTGGGAGAAGATTTCTCTGCGACTTATTCAGTATTAAAGTCAAACGTAACAGGATCAATAAAGAATGTAAGAGTTACAAATAAAGGAAAGAACTATAAAAAACTTCCATCAATTTCTAAAATTGGAACTTCTGGCAAAAATGCTATATTAATACCAATTACAAATACCATAGGAAAAATCAATAAGATTGAAAGTATTTCTAATTTCATATGCCCATCTGATAAAACTCTAAAACCATCCTCAAATCTTTATTCATTAATATACCTGAAAGATAATTATAAGGTTTCAAAGGTAGATTTGACTTATGGAGGTTCTAATTATCTAACTCCACCTACAATAAAAATCTATAATGAAGATACTAATAAAATTTATGACCAAGTTGGAGCATACTGTGAGTTATCTGGACCTTCAGTAAGTAACATTGTTTTATATAATCAAGGATCTGGATTGCCAAAGAATGGAAACAAAGCAATTTTTGTCGATAATTCAAATGGATTAAAGATATTAAATGCAACATCAACTTTATCTGGAGAAAATTATTTGGTATCCTTGACTGTTGAAACTCCTATTTCTGGATTCACAACATCTAATCCTATTCCATTCGAAGTTGGAGATGAAATTTTTGTTGAAGGGGTTGTTTCCTTGGGATATGGATTTGACTCATCAAAATATTCATATGATACATTTACTGTTGTAGGAATAGTTACAAACTATTCTAGTCCCGATCAATCTATTATTAGATATGAACTTCCAAACAATCCAGGAACTGCAGCATCATATGATCGTGCTTATGTCATAAATTCTAGAGATATTCCAACTTGTGAATTAACTATAACTGAAAGTGACTTCTATTCAAACGAAGTTGTCGATCAAACAAGATTAATTAATAACAAAGTTGATACTATTAGCAAATCTAATATAAAAGTATATGATTCATCTAATATATCAATAGGAGAAAAATTAGAGGGTCAGAATAGCAAATCAAAAGGAACAGTAGTAAAAATTGATCCAGTTTTTGCAGATTTTAATGTATCTAGTAGTAAATCAAAATCTATAGGATGGATTACCCAAAAGGGAAATCTGTCAGAAATAGTTCAAAAACTTCCAGATAATGACTATTATCAGAATTTCTCATATTCATTAAAAACCAAAAAGCAAATATCTCAATGGGAGTCTCCCGTTTCAGATTTAACTCATATTGCTGGATTGAAGAAATTTGGAGATCTTCAAGTTGAATCTAAAGATGTTAACCCATATCAAATAACATCAACAGATACATCAGATATTAATATTTCATTAAGTTCTTATGTTAATATTAATACAATCAATGATATTGATTTGGTGTTGGAAGATGTAGATGACCACCAAAACTTATATTCAGAGATACTTAAGTTTAGATCATTAAAGTTATCTGATTACTTACTTTGCTTAAACAATAGAGTTTTATCTATAGATGATATTTCTAATAATTTCAATACTGATGAGTCATTTGTATCCATAATTATTGACACTACTCCCACTTATGGTGATGGATCACTTATTGCAAAGTATTTTGTGTTTTTAGAATCAACTAAAAGTTTCTACACTGATTTTGAACTTCCTTCACTTTCTGAAGTATATTTGGCAAGAAATAATCAAGATGTCAATTTTGTTGCATACTCATATTTTGAAGATATAGAATTAGGAGCTTACAATGCAAGAATAAGAACCACTCTGAATAACAAATCAGAAATTGTATTGGAATTGATTCCCTATAATATTTTCAATATTTTGAGTGCAAAGACCATCAAAGAACTCGTTCCTTTAAATGATGGAGTTGTTACCACTAATTATGGAAATACTAGTAATGTTGCCATAACAACATCACTTACAGCACAATCAACACCATCGGAAAGAACAATTAATCTTTGTGATTTATCTGAATGCAAATCTGGAAACATTTATGTTGGAATTTCAACTGGACCAACTAGTATAGAAGAATTCATAGAATTTACTTTCTTATACAATGGAACTTCTGTAATACAATCAGTTTATGCAGAAAATGAAATTAGAAATCTTGGTGAAGTTGGTATTAAAACTGGACCATCAAGCAATATCGTAATTACATATACTGGAGTTCCAAATACTGCAGTAAAATTATACATCAATGCTAATCTTTTAGTTGAGACTTCAACTAATCCAGAAGACCAAACCCTTGATTATGGTAGATTAAATAGTTCTAGAGTTCAATTTACAGCATCTACATTAGATCCTGTTGGGATTACAACTATAACTACCGACTATGCCGCATCTAAATATGTAATTGAAGTTGAAAAAACTCTCGGCGGAAATACAACCAGAAGTATTGTACAAATAAATTCAGTTCATTATGATATTATTACCAACATAGAAAAGTACTTAAATAATGTAAATTATGGAATTATTGGTAATTTTGATGACATAAACTTCTCCACTATTTTTGATCCAAATCAATCAACATATACTTTAGCATATTATCCGAATGATTTGGCAGATTATGACATCAAGTTTTATGAAAAGAATATTGAAAGAGCAACTAATCCACTATTATAATAGAAATGTCAGACAATTCTTCAAGTTCAATTTATGTTCCTTCAGTCTTTGGAACTAATTCATTCTCACTAAAACATAAAAATGAACCTATTTTTTACAAGGAATTTGATGGAGAAGACTCTGAAATAGTTGATTCTTCCAATGATACTATAAAAATAAAGGATCACTTTTTCGTAACGGGGGAAT
>OGVZ01000006.1_pt1 | contig 26803 bp, 38 predicted proteins | sample 1575881 | NCBI WGS metagenome assembly OGVZ01 (sample SAMN07581520, study PRJEB24739) | freshwater metagenome | place: Singapore | collected 2015-01
GACTGGAGTTCAGACGTGTGCTCTTCCGATCTGTTTCCCAGTCACGATACGGTATGTCACTTTAGCTGATGTGCTCGTTACTTGCGATGGATACGAGCAGCTCTGGTTTGAAGTTAATAATTTGAGTGCCGTACTTACGTTCAGCTCGGAGCGTGTCAGAAGCAGACGTAAGTTTCTTAAGAGTGTCCAGACGCTTACTGAACGAAGCTTCGTCAGTCAGCAGCAAAAGACGCTTACCAATAAGACTGTGAGCTTCAAACCTATTTGTTTCGATAGTCTCCAGGTCACTCGTGTGTGTACCTGTAAATCCAGCCAGAGCAATCAACACCTGCTGCAGCGTGGACTTACCCGAACCACCCGCACCGATCAAATGGAGGAACTTTTCGCCTGTCGTGTACCCGGTCAACACGGCACGACAGAAAGCCCTAACGATTACGACTTTATCTTTTCCTACAGCCCACTCAAGCCACTTAAGGAATAGGGGACACTGAGCTTTTTTGTCGTAGTCGAAAAAGAGTTTTGTTTGGAAGTAGAGGTCTTTCCGATTCCCTTCTGTAAATTCTTGTGTTTTGGTGTTGTATACACCGTTCTTAAATGCGATTAAACCGCGTCCAGCTTGCCAAATGGAGTTACGGCCACCGTTGACGGATCGAAGCAGCTTGGCTTTGAGGATCTGAAATACGGAGCTGATCGTGGCGGAGTTGTAACGATTCAGAACTCCCGCAGTCACGAAGGTGTCGAGGGTTTTTACGATCCTCCTCTTGATATGCTGCTCATCGTTGATGTACCAGATGCCTTCGTCTTCGTCGTAGATAAAGAATTCGTCGAGGCTGGAATCAAATAAGAACTTGTCACCGTAGTTGTTGACGATTACATCAGCAATATCGTTCTCTGAAAACTGCTGGTTGTTGTTATTGTTCTGAATTTGGATGAGCTGAGCCGGTGTGGCCGGGGTCTGCTGCTGAGTCATCGTTTGAACTGGTTGTGATGTGATTTGTTGAGAGTCCTCTTTTGGAGGCTCTGCCGCACTCAAATCAAGGATTGAGTTGGCTGGTTTGGGTTTGTTCTGTTTGATCTGTTCTTTAATCGATTCGGGGCATTCGTTTAAGAAAAGTTCTTTGTCCTGACTCTTTATCTTCTTCCAGATCGCTGCGTCTCCTTCGTCGGAGGCAAGAGCAATGGCTGGCTTCAGACTGCCGGAATCGTTGATGCTGTTCAGGATGCGGGAGAACTTGCCATCGAGGTTTGGGTTGTAGTCGTAGATATTCTCGAACACTCGGTTCGCAATGTCAAGGGGGTGTTTCCTTACCTTTAAAGAATTTTCGTTGAGCCAGTTACACCACCCGATGATCTCTTTGAGGGAGGCCGCCATCGCAAACGACCGGTCATCCACTTCCTGTCCATCCAGAATGTTCCGAACTGATACGTTCAGGAGTAGCTCTAGGTTGAGCCCGCTATGTTCCGTGGGAACATCGAGCGCATCCGCAGCGTCTCGCCCATCCCCAGCAGAGGCTTCAGCTTGGGCTACTTGTAAATAGTTTACATATGCCTCATCCAGTTTTGCGCTTGGTATATATTTATCCGATTTGTATATTAAAGGCGAGCCTTCTTTAGCTCCGTAGAAAAGATTCGGTACTTGTGTCGCCCTTTTATCTGAGCCAGGGATTTGCTTTGCAACTTCCCGCGTCAGCCACTGGTAGAAACCAGTATCAATTATTGGTTTCTCTAAACCGAAAACAAGTCGGAATCGAGGCCAACCCTCAGCGTGGCTCGGTGAGTAGTAGGCAAAGCTCAGATATTTCTTACAGATATCGAGCTCAAGTGCTTGCTCTTCGGTTAATTCTTGTTTTTGAATCTTATTGCCGTCTTTGTCTTTACCGTCAGCTTGATTATCAATATCGATGATTAATAGACCTGCTTTTATGCAGCCGGTTTCGTTTTTAGTCCGCTTATTGTTTACTAAATGCCAGGCGCAAAGTCCTTCACTATCTTGTACGTAAGATATTATTTTATCTACAGTGTCTGTTTCTTGCTCCCAATTCTCGTTGAATGCTTTAAAGTTGCCACCTGTTGGGATCTTGCCGGTTGCCGGGTTCAGGGCGGAGCGGACGACGTGGTTGCGGCTGAAGTGAAAGAGCATAGGTCGATCCCGTCCTGGTATTTTGCCACGTGCGTCCCGGCGCGGCCCCCCAGGATCGTTAATGGTTATTGAAGAAATTTAGCTCAATCCCCTGTAAATAGAGGAAAATCGAGTGTCTTTTATTCCTTTAATTTGTCGTAGAAGTTTTTAACAACTTCCAGCCATTGCTCAGTATGTTTGTCCAATTGTGCCCGACTAAATGAGAATACTTGAACACTAAATTCGGGAAGAGGTGTGCTCACAATAATTCTCGTTTTGTCTACTTTGATTCCTAAGCAAGTTTCTGCCGCCAACGTATAGGCAGCAAGCTGCAGCGTGGTCTTCTTCGCCTTGAATACGCCGCCGATTAGAGCCTTTTTAATTTCTGGAGGTATAGAACTTTTTGCCTTTGGATAATTTAAAGAGTAAGGAGATGTACTTGTTTTGAAGTCAGCTAAGACAATTTCCCCGTTGGAGTCTTTATAGATTAAGTCGGGGCACCCCGCGTATCCGTGCTCCGTGCGTTCGTCGTAGTAATGGAGACGCCCTACGCCGTCCTCACCAACAAACTTGTTCCACTGAGGGGCGTTGAAAGGTGCCTCACTCCAAAGCACACGAGCACCGTCGAGGAGCTCATCGAGCTTTGCGGGCATCCCGTCCCAATAAGGGCGGTACTCGTTCGGAGGGTTAACTGTCAGCCCTCGGATGTAATTCTCAGTTGCACTGTGAATCCACGTGCCCCTTTCAGCAGCTTTCTCAAGCGCACCGGGGTTAGAGAGATTCCAATGCGCTAGCTTCTTACGCGTCTCCTCGTTCTGCGTGGCAGACAGAATACTCGTAACGGAAGGGAGAGGTTTAGGAACACCAGCGCAGTTGTAGTGCCTAAGTCCGTTTAGTACTAATCTTGTCTGGGACACATTTATGTGTCGAATTAAACCAATCGTAACCTATTCGACTCAGAAAGTCATTGAAGGGTGACGAGAATCGAAGCGGTTTTCTCCTTCATCATCGTCATCATCGTCTTCGTCGATTTCTTCGTCTTCCTCCTCTTCCTCTTCAATAAAGAATTCCGATTTGTGGTAATCGAATTCGCGTCCCCTGGCGTTGAGTTCTTCGCTCAAGCACATGCCCGCGCAGAAACTTTCTGTAACGATCTCTGCGCACTCGTCTGCTTTTCGGGGAGTCCCCTCTGGAGAAATGCACTCCAACAGAAGCTGGTTGGAAACGAGTAGCGCACAGATCTTTTCGAGTTTGGCGTTGTTCCTGTCCAGGCTTTCCAGTACTTGCTTCTGAAAACGCTCGAATTTATCTGATCTGAGTCCCATTAGTCTAGAGCTGGTAAGGGATCAACGCGGTCCCAATCTAGTCCGAATGTTACTTGAGTGCCATCCCGCCAGTTTTCAGGCTTCTGGAAGAGAAACCAGCAGCTAGTGACCGAATCCCTCGTGGAGCCAATGGCTCTGAACTTCGGGCGAGGACTTAAAACGATCATATTTGAAAGCTTATTTTTTAATAAAAAGGTTTTCCTCTTTGCCACAGGCTCTATAAAAGACAACCGATCTAACACAGCGATTCCTTGTGTTGCTATCTGCATACCGTACTCCAGTATGTACTCATTTCTCTCCTCAGACCCCATCGTACACGCAATAACCCAGTCGTATTCTTTCTTCTTTTCTCCTACCCACCAGATGGGGTCAACGATATTTTCCTCCTCGGTATTTCTAACGACATTTAAATTGTGCTTTTTTAATTGATCCGTCAGGATACCAAGAGGATCATGCGGCACCAAAATTTTTCCGGTGATGTACGAGTGCTTGATGAGCGCGTGAGTAACACCTTTTGGGATGCTGTAAAAATCTGACACTGATGTTGAGACCGGTGTGGGTTTGCTGAGTTTAGCGTTTTATTCCGATTTACGGTGCTGATGTTGAGTACAGTGACTTTGAGGGTCCTGAAGATTATGTTAAATTCTGCATGGACGACCACGGAGCAACAGTTCCAGCATCAACGCATCATGACGGATGCGAAGAAGCTTACTAAAGAAGAGCTTTTAAAGTATTTTGAGATTATGCACAATCAGTATCAAATTAGAAGTAATTTATTTAATCGTCTCTTAGTTTGGTGCGCATCTAATAATATTATTCTTCCAGCTCTGGATGAATTACTAGCACCCAAAGAGGTCCCGCATCCGACAGATGATAGGTGAACCCAAATCTTTCTACGAATTTTCCTAGGGCGTTACGTCTTTCGTCTTCTGGGCAAATGGCAACACCGTGCCCTGTGGGAACCTTAGAGATCGCCTTCACTACGTTTCGTTTTAATGCGTAGAGATGCTTTAACGTCGATCTATTGACTGTCCCTGTTGTTCGTTTTACTCGCTTTCGTTTGTGCCTCCCTCGGTCCCAGTCGTTTGAAGCTCTTTTCGATTTATTGATACAGGCTCCGATGTTCCATGCTTCGTCACCCCAATAGGTCAGATAAACAGAAACCCAATATGGACTTACGTAAGTCCGGAAGGTAAATCGTTTCATTGTAAGAGGACAAAAAAAAGAGGGGTTTCCCCCTCTCGCTCAATGGCTTCGCACTAGAACTCTAGCCCAAGTGCTTTGGCCTGGTCCTCTGTTAATTCCAGCGCTTTCCTTGGTTGCGGGGGTTCGCTCTTCGTTTCGGATTCCTCCGGAACAGAAGCAGACTTAAGAGCTTTGACATCAGGAGTAGAGGCCAATGCCCGTTCATGTGAAGATGGACGCGTGGCGGCGAATTCCGCCTTGATCTCCTGATGGTCTGCGCCAAGTGGAAGCTCAACCAAATCCGATCCAGGAATGTGAGATTTGAGTGCCGCCGTGACGAGGTTAGTCCCTTTGTTTTGAAGCCAAACATCGATGTCTTTAATTAGTTGTTGTTCATCTTCAGTTTCAGCAGGGCGATCATTGAATTCAAGCGCGTTGAAATTAATCTTCGCGCCATCTGCCCCGGTCATGGGATCGCGCTCGTTGAAACTACGAGTCACGAACTTTGTTGATGTAATGATTGATGCGCAGTTAATGCGGTTGTTATAAAGAGTTTGGAAATAACTGATGAAGTTTTTCTGCGAGGATTTACCCCCAATCATCGAGGTGCTGACGCAGCGTGGAGGAAGAAGTCGATGCTTTGGACTTACGCCGATGTAGGCAATCCGCAGAAACTCTTCGCAGTTTCGTAGCCCGAGATTACCAAAGAATGGAATAAAACCCAGCAGAACGAACTCAATGGGAATACCATTATCGTTCTTGTCGACGATTGCGTTTTCAGGGTCTACGTCTGACTTCCAGCGGCGGGCTTGAAGATCAATTCGTAGCGTATGCGGAGGAACGTTACAAAGAATTTCGTCTTCAGAAAATTGACCAGCAATAAAGACCATGGGTAAGCACCAAATCAGAGAGAGAAATCAATCGAACCAAGAGCAGCAGCGGCTACCTTTCCTTTTTCTGGATCAGCGGCCTTCTTAGGAGTTTGCTTTGTTTGTTTAGGTAGATACAAAATTTTATCTACCGTGTAGTTAATATAGTTTTTATCGTCTTTTTCGCTAGTAGAGACTTTTCCAACCGCAATAGTTGGAGTACCTGGGGAGAGATCTGCCAACTGATGTGCGAGTTCCCCGAATGCTGATAACTTGAACCAATTAGTTTCGGAGCTTTCTGATTGCCAAGCCAGAGAGCGATTAGTTACATAGGTATCGGTGAGTTCAATAGCCTCGGTTTTAGGACCAAGCCCACCCGTGGCAATAAAAGCGTTGACAGCTAAAAGATCGTCAAAGTTAGATTCAGTAACTATTAACATTGGTTGCATTTGAAGTACACCATCGGGAGTTTGGCGAGTTGGGCCGATTGCAAGAACTGTCTCATCTTTGGTAAGTTTTTTGAGTAAATTTCCGACGTAATGGTTTTCTTCCTGAAGGAGCTGAATTTTTGTCGGAACTTTTCGATCACTTGAGGGTAAAACAACTCCTAGTACGTTTACCTTTTTCTCCTCGATTAAAGCAGTGTCGGTGATCTTTACACCTAAGATAAAAACGTTCATTGAGCGGTTTGTCAAGTTTTACCGGGGCTTCCCGGCATGGTCGATGCTATCAGGCTTTTCAGAGCTGTCAATGAAGTTTGTAAACGCAAATTCTTTAAAGTGTTTTCGTGCGGCTTGGTCGTAAGCTTCTGCTGCTTTTACTTCCGATTTAAAGTACCCTATAGTTTTTGTTACTTTATCTATAGTTATTTTTGCGCACCATAATTTGTCTCTTTTATGATATGTTACACCTTTATATTTACTCCTACAGTTTTGTCTTTTTTTGCTGTATCTTAAGTTTTCTTGGTATGTCGCTAAACGTATTTCTTTGTTGTTTTTGTCCTCATTTATATGATCAATTAGTTTATCTCTAGGATCTACACCATGTGTCAAAAAATATATAACGCGATGACTTAAGTACAGTATTTGTTTAAATTTTACTACGTAATATTCCCCATTTTTTCTTTTAGTTCTACACCCTGCTGGGTCTCCTTCGTTTCTATGTCCTCTACTCTTTTTCCATCTAAGCCCCTCTGGGATCGTTAAGTCAACTACAAGCCACTCTTTTAATTCTTCTGGTAGTTGCTTATGATTTTTCGTTGTCACGGAGCTTTATATTTCTGTAAATCGTTGAACGGTGGACGTTGAGTGCTGAAGCGATCTGCGAAACGCTGGCACCTTGACTTAGATAGGCTACCGCCAAACCGCGATCCGCGCCAGATATTTTCGAGTTTTTCTGAGAGACATAGCAGTAATGGTAAGGGTTTATGCATTTTATATTTTTGCAAGTCAGTTTAGTTACACAGTCGTCTTTAGGTATATCTAAGTATTTTAATATTATGTTTCGTACATACAATCTTTTTTTGAATATATACAGACACGGAGTTTCGTTCGTGTGTGAGCCAGTCCATTCATCGCATTGATCGTACCTGAAGTTATTAAACGCTAGTTTTTTAAACAAAGACGAGAGCAGTGTTTTACTCTCATCCCCATAACTGACTTGAAATTTTTCCGCATCGAGAGCTCTACTGATATCCTCAGCTTGCGCGACAGCGTGGTTATTATCGTTTGCGTAAATAGTTATTTTTTTCTCGGTTACATCTTTCGCGATTGTGAGTATGTAAGATTCTTTCACTTATGTTTATTTTCTATAAAGAATCTTTTTAATGTATGCCCACACTTAATTACGCAGTTAAGAGTGTTTGCCATCGTTATAGCTTCTTCATATGTTTTGAAGATTTGAGCTTTATCTCGATCAGAACCGTACTTGACGACAGAGCTTTCTTTAAGTGTTTCGTGCACATAAGTTCCTGAGGGTGAAACGATCACCCAAATTTCCCTGTAATGTAGAGGCGTATGGCCAGCCACTTCGGCCTCAGTTAATAATTTTATCGTCTCGATTATTTTAGGCTTTATTTTTGTCTTTAAAGAACTTTGTCTTTCTTTAGAGCAGGAATTTATTTTTTTCTCTTTTTTCAGTTTTCGTGCGTAGTTAGCTGCACGTAAAGGGGAGTCAAAGTTTTCCTCTGTTATGAAAACAGTTTTCTCACTTAGAATCACACCGTGATACAAGGCATTCATTCTAATAGCTTGAATGTCTTTATTTTTATCTAGTTTGAGACAGATTAGATTCACTTACAGGCTGCGATACGTGCGAATTTTATGGCCTCGATTTACTTTTCGCAATAAAAAACCCCGTCTAAGACGGGGTGGAATCTCTGAGAACAAAGTTTTTACTTCTTCTTGCCGCCGCCTGATGCAGCTTTAGCTGGTGCTGGCGCTGATGCAGCTTTAGCTGGCGCTGATGCAGCTTTAGCTGGTGCTGGCGCTGATGCTGCTTTAGTTACTTGAGCTTTTGCTTTAGCGCTTTCTGCTTTCGCTGGTGCTTGTTCTGCTTTCGCTGGTGCCGACGAAGCTTTCGCTGGTTGCGATTTAGACACTTGAGCTTTTGCTTTAGCGCTTTCTGCTTTTGCTGGTGCAGCCTTCTGCTGACCCTTCGTGGCAGGCGCAGCACCAGAAGGTGTCATTTGCGACGCGAGCTGTCCAGCAGCTGTCGCCATATTTTTGGACCCCTTTTTACCTGGAGCGTAGGGACCTGCTTGTGCTCCACCTCTTGTAGGCGTAGCTAATCCCATCTGGTTTGCGAGTCGCTCTCCTGCAGTTTGTTGGCCCCTATTTGGCCTGTTACCGCTGGGGGTGGGCGCTTGTATGCCAAGCCCTAACAACTGCTGAGCTTTATTTCCGACATTTACGTTAGCACCAAGTCCCTTGGCGTAATTTTTAATTTGTTTATCGCTCAATCCCTGTGAGCGCAGATAATTTATATCCTTCTCGCCAAACCCTGCCCCACCTCGTGATGCTAAGTCGTAACCGGCTAGCTTAAATTTCGACTTACCTGCGCCAGGTCGTTTGCCTTCGCCTTTCGTTTTATTTGTTTTTTGAAATCCTCCCTCATAACCCAGGGTTTCCGAACCCATACCCTCAATCGATCCTTCGTAAGAACCCCCTTCGTATCCCCCTCCGGCGACCCCCGTGAATGACGGAATCTCATTGATACCGCCAAGCCCTATTGTTGTAGGAGAAGTTTGAGTCTGCTGCCCCCCTGTAACTCCCGTCACTCCAGCATTCACATTACCGATATTGCTAAAAGTGGGAGACATTGTGCTCGAAATCGAGACGTTCCCCATAGTCACAGAGCCACTTACTGGGCGCATCAACTCTGGACCGCCTCTTCCTAATCGACTACCTCTTACTGTTTTACCTGCTCCAACAGTTCCTCCTCCTTGAACGTTAAATGATATTGGCGCACTCATTTGTGGAGCGAACGATCCCGCATACCCCACTTCAGGCGCGATTGCTTGCGTCCCTCCTAAGGCCACGGGTGTTGGAGCCGCCGTGGCTTCAGGGGTATAAGAAGCAGTACTATTTACGTTTGCGTAACGGCGAGGCACTATTAGGAGGGCATACTTATTTAAAGTATACCCTCATTTTTTAGGCAGAAAGATTGTTTACTTTTAAAATTTATGCTCTTCGCGTTCCTTGCTTACGCTTTGCAGTTTTAATTAAGCTTTCTATACCGTTTTTAATACCTTCATAGTTAGTGGAAACGTTAGCTTTCTGCGTTTCGGTTCCTCCAGTCATCCCTTCCACTCCTGCGGCTACGTTACCAATATTTTTATAAGTTGGTGACATAGTACTGGTGATACTGATATCACCGTAATCCCCTCCGCCCTCAAATTTTTGCGTTATTGGAGCTTTCATTGTTGGAGCAAATATACCGCCGTACGTCACGCGTGGGCTAACTAATTGCTCACCGCCAACCATTTTCGGTGAAGTGTCTACGTTGGATTTTGGTTCGTAGTCTGTCTTCGATTTCATTGTAGGCGAAATATTTTCTATAGTTTTATCTAAAAATCCTCTTGCTTCCCGTTTTTCTCTTAACCGTCTTTCTTCGCGATTTTCCTTCAATCTATCTATTTTTTGTTTAAGTTCTTCGTTTTTCCTCTTTAATACGTCTACTTGTGTATCCGTTCCTGGCTCCTTGAAAAACGCTTCAGCTCGTTTTCCCAGTACCGAGGCGCCCAATCCACCAGCGTATTCTCTTAAAGCTTCACCAGTTACTCCCTGTGACTTCAAGTACTCGATATCTTTTAGTCCAAAATGTTTTCCTCCTTGACTCGCTGGATCGTATTCACTTAAGTTAAAGTTACTTCCGCTTTGTTCATCCTTTCCAGTATCTATAGCCCCAGACTCAACAGCTTTTCTTATGTCTTTCTCCGTAAAACCAGCTTGTCTCAGATCTTTTTGGCCGTAACCGTACAAATTTTTTGGACCTTCTTTTTCTCGTAAATTTTCCAGAGTTAATCCAGATTTAGCCCCTAGCATCGTCAAAGCCTCTACCCCCATTGGCACTTCCTCGCGCTTAATCCAATTCGCTATTTTTTTATCAGATATTCCTCGATCACGTAACCGTTCCAGATCCCCGCTATCAAACTGCGTATCATAATTAAATCTATTTAGAATGCTGCGCATTGAATCGTTACGGTTTGACCGAGAATCCCCTCGGTTAGAGATGTAAGTCCCCGGTACTGGTATAGGCATCTTTTGACAAAAAGCTTGGCTGCTTTAATTATATCGTTCTTTACTTGTCTGACCAAGCTAAACCAACACCTGCATCGGCCTCTGCTGGTACGCTCTTAAGTACAACCCTTGCAGCCGATAACATACATTCTTCTAGAATCTGTTTATACTTATCTGCGTATTCGTCTTTAACTTCTAAGACAATTTCATCGTGCACACATGCAACCATGCGCACATCGTTATTTAAATGCTCGTTTAAGTTAGATACAGCTATTTTTAAAATGTCAGCGCCAGAACCTTGTATGAGTGTATTAGCACTGCACATCATTGTAGCGTCATCATAACTTAGAAGTCTGCGCGAATCTGCGAGCCACTAGATCGAAGGCATACTTAATTTAAGTATACCTTCGATTTAGTTATGATATAGTCGAGTGCGACTTACTTCTTTTTGGCTTTCGCCTTCTCTATTAAGTTATTTTTTATAGCTGCGCGGATACCATCCGCATCTGTCGTCACACCCCCCGTTTGTGAGATATTCTCTCCTTTGAGTCCCTCTATACCTGCTGAGACATTCCCAATATTCTCGTAGGTTGGTGACATTTCGCTGCTAATACTAATATCTCCAATATCCGCAGCTCCCGTAATTTTTTGGGTGATGGGAGCTTTCATCTCAGGGGCGAACAAGCCACCATAGGTCACGCTAGGAGAAGCAACTTGTGTCCCCCCAAGCATCGTGGGACTAGATACAGACGAAACCTCGGGCTTGTATGTCGAAGTTACCTTAGAAATTGTTTTATCCAAAAACTCCGCAGCTTTTTCCGATTCAGGTTTTTGCTTCTCTGCGGATTTGAATTCTTTTAAGCTTTGGCGAAGTTCTTGATTTTTCGCTTTTAACCTATCGATTCTCTCGTCTTTCCTCGTCAGATCTTGCGACTCTTCAGGGGCTCCCGTGGACGATAAGCCCAATGAGGAAGAAGCACGCCTACCAAGCAGTGTCGAATCTAAACCTTTAGCGTACTTCGTAATTGCTTCGTCGCTAAGCCCCTGCGATTTTAAGAATTCTACATCTTTTAAACCAAATCTCTTTCCGCCCTTGCTTGCGATATCGTAAGCGGAAAGATCAAACTCTTTTTTGTCTTCCTTTCGCGGAGCGATCATTTCGGCTGCACGGTCTTCAATAGTGCCTTCTGTTCCTTTATATGCTTTTCGAATTTCCTTGTTTGAGTAACCCGCATCTTTAAATTGCTCTACGTACTCGGGCCTTAAATTAGCACCTGAGGACAGGTATTCGAGACCAAATTGAGCAGCAGCCTGGGAACCAAGTGGTGTATTGTATTTCTTAATCCATTTTGCTAAACCTTCGTCACTTACACCTGCAGCTCTTATTCCTTCTATTTCGGGTAAGTTTAGTTCATCGCCATAACCGCGCTCCCGAAGAAAGTTTCTTGCACCCTTCTTCGTTAGACCGGGGATTCCATACCCTGCGGCTTCCATTTGAGCTCGCATCGGCATATCGCCCATTGCGGTTAAAAATACTCTTTACTCACTATAGCTTAATGCTATTTGTCCGCCCATGACAAACCTATGCCTGCGTCTGCCTCAGCAGGCACCGTTTTAAGGACAACTTCTGCTGCCGAGATCATCGCATTTTCGAGTATCTGTTTATAATCTTCTGCTAGTTCTTCTTTAACTTCCAGAACGATCTCATCATGTATACAAGCAACCATGCGTGCGTCGTTGTTAAGATGTTGATTTAGTTTAGATATAGCTATTTTTAAGATATCAGCACCTGAACCTTGTATGAGTGTGTTAGCACTGCACATCATTGTAGCATCATCGTAACTTAGAAGTCGACGGCGCCCACAAGCTGTCCTTACGTAAGCCCACCCGTCCGCTACAAGAGCCGCCCTTTCTTTATGCCACTCACGCAAGCGTGGGTACGCAGCATGAAACGCTGTATGGGCGACTTTAGCTTCTGACAGGCTGATTAATTTCCCGCTTTGAGCCGCGTATGTTTTATACTTTCTATAACCCATACCATACAGTAACGCGAAGTTAAGCGTTTTGCCATCCTGCCTCTCATCTTTACTGACTGCACCTACATCTTTCTTGTAAATTAAACTCGCAGTCATCGTGTGAAGGTCAATTTTTTCTTTAAAAGCTTGCTTCATCTGAGGGATATTTACGAGTTCTGCACCTAGTCGTAATTCGATTTGAGCCCAGTCACAAATAATTAGTTTGAAACCTGGGGTAGTTATGAAAGCACTTCGGAAGTCTTTTGACCGAGGTACTTGCTGGATGTTTACACCAAAAACTGATTTGATTTTGCTTGCAGCGACTTTAGGGGCTCCGCTGCTTGTAAATCTTCCTGAGTTTGCTCCGTATTGATTGTAACCTGAGTGTATCCTGTGAGATATAGGATTCACGTTAGCTAATAATTTCTCTACGTGCTCCAGACGAGTTTCTGACTTAGCTCTATCTCTATAGAGATTCAGCGTAGTATCGTCGCTATCAAATTCAGCTAAGTCCACTTGATTCAGCGTGGGCTTTTCTGTAGTTTTTGACAACGGCACCGCTACGCCGCAGAGTTGGAAGGCCCGGATTACTTGTTGAGTTGATCCAGGATTAAATTCCTTTTTCGCATCTTTTCCAACAGCTATTTCTCCTGTTATCCGTTTAGGTAGTTTTTCGTCTTCCGGTAGGCGAGCGTTAAGCTCTAGCACAAATTTATGAGTTTTCTCCTCGACTTCTTTTTCTACCTTAATCTTTAAATCTTTTAGTTTTTGAATATCAACATTAAATCCTGTACGGCACATCATGGCCACAGGACGTATGCACTGACTTTCTAAGGAATAGATCGACAGCAGATTCTCTTCCTTTAGTTCTTCCAGTTGCTGTCGAGCAATAAGAGGCAGTACTAAAACGTCCTTAGCAGAGTACTTAATTTGTTCTTCATTTAGTTCGTCAGCACTCCAGTCAGATACTTGCTGCTCTTTATCTAGTTCAAGGCCCAGTCTTCTCTCCGATACAGCTTTCAAACTACAAGAAATATCTGCAAAGTAAGGCTTTTTCGTCTTTGGGGCTATCTTCCTTTCTTTGAAACCCGCTCTCAGTACCTTCTCAGCAATAAACGTACAAAAAATGCGGTTTTTATAATCGCAATTTATGGAGTAGAGAAACTGAAGATCGAAGTTTGCGTTATGGATTACCAGTGTTTCTCGTGATTCTATATAAGTTTTAACTGGTTCTGAGGAGATTTTAAACATGTCGAACACATAGACGATTTTATCTTCTTCATTTTCCTGCTCCGCAGAGCACATCTGGACTAAGCGAAGTTTGGACACCCAGCTATCTAAACCGGTTGTTTCCGTGTCCAACGCTATTTTTTTAGAAGCTTCCAGGTCCCGTAGAGCTTGTTTTGCTTCAACGTCTGATGTGATGTACTTAACGTTCATGAGGTTTTTTTGGGACTAAAAGAGCCGCCCTTTCAGACGGCTCGGGAGTGCGTATCTTTTCAGGAGCTAGTCTACGATGCTTGGCGCTGCCCGTGGAAGTTCATACGAATATAGTTGTCGATGTCTGCCCACGTCTCGTAAAGATACTTACCTTTTTCTGTCGCCCTGAAGGAGTAGTACACACGCTGCATCTGCTCGGCATTCGGGGAAGTCTCGCGGTACGGAGAACCTGTAGAAAGCCTCCGCCGTGAGCGGACGAGACCCCTCTCAACGCAGTAAGCAAGCCCCTCCCGTAAACCTAAGTAGATCGGAGCCACGTGGAAGGTATGCCTCCGCTCAACCCCGTCACGGAGGAGGAGCGGCACCAAGGCACCTTCTTTAAACTCGAATCCTTTGAAGAACTTAGAGTTCTTTGCAACCGTAGGGTCGTTCCACATAAGGTTCGCAAAGAAGATCGCAGTTTCTCTCAGAGTCGATTCTTCCTTTGTTGACAACATCCTCATAATCATCGCAGCTCCTATCATCGGGTAGGAGGAGGACATGTTTATGTCACTAATAATGTCCTCTACGCTTTTTGTTTTCTCTTTATATGGAATGATGTTCACTATTGTGTTTTTATTTTCTTTCTTCTTTGGAGCTTTATCTTTTGAAACGGATATCTTAAAAGCGAGAGAAGCAAGCTCTTGATTCTGGGTTTTTACAGCGAGATCAAAAAGTTTGCTGCTGTTGAGTTCATCGACATTTACATAATCAGTAATATCGATGTTGAGAGGCTTTTTGACCTTTGTGCTGGTCTGAATTAAAGCCTCCGCTTCTGCGTACAAGAGAGGCGAACCATGCAAAGAGAATTGAATGTCCATGTCAAAGGAAGGTCGGACTATGCAATGGTATCGAATAGACCCTGAAGAGCAGCCCCAATAATATTTATTTAATAATTCGGTTCAAGCGAAGCTTCCCTAAACACGGCTTCGATGTTCTCGCTCCACTGTTTAATTTCGCAAGCTATGTCCAAGCTGAGATCGCAAAAATCTTGTGCATCCAGTCGAATATCTTTCGACAGCATTCTCAAGTCTTCTACACCAAAATTTAAATCTGTGTAAGTAGATATCGAAAGTGTAACATCGTAGACAACCCCCGTGGGAGTAGAGACTCCATCATCACTAACTTTCAGTTGAGGTTTTAATAAATTAAATGCTCCTGAGTTTTTCCTGTACTCAATCAAACACCCATTGAAACGTTTACAACAGGTGAACTCTTTAGGTTCATCCATGTAGTCTATAGCTATCTTTATGCACGAGTGCACCCAGTTATATAAAACCTCCAGAGAGTTCTCATTCAGTTCATATCTTTCTAATACATCGAGAATCGTTTCCCTGCAGTTTTCTTTTGACATTAGAATTCCTGCAGTGCTTTCCAGATTATTTTCCCGTTTATTCTTCCCACACAGATAAATAATTTATCTTCTTCCGTATTCCACCATAGTGCCCCCAACCGAACTTTATGTGGGAGGTCGGGGATACTATCGGACTCTTTCTTGTCACTTACATAGCGGTCGTGTACGGAGCGAATAACGTCTTCTGGGGAGTCAGGAGGCATCGTAAAATCACCGGTTTTAGTTTAAACATTTCTGAATAACATCGATGGTTTTATCTGCATCGTTAATGTCTACACTGTAAACATCATCGCTGAAGGATCTGCACACGGGAGGTACTGTTGTATTTATACACACAGTGCTCCATTGAACTCCTTTATTCTTTTTAAGATCGTTAAGTTCTTTTATTCTACTTGTGTTGACCTCGCTCTCCCCGTCTGTGATCAGAAGAATGTCTGATTTTTCCAGCAAAGTAGGCGACCTAAGAGCGTGGATAATAACAGCGTTAAAAGACGTACCTCCTCCGAGAGTCCAAGTCCCAACAAAATTTAAGAGCTCGGTGTTCTTTTTGTCGTCCCCTTTTAGTTGAACCGATCCGTTTATTTGAGTATCGAAGAGATGAATCTCAACGTCTCGCTTACTTTTAGCTGCTTCCTCCGCGACCATGAACGCAATTGCTTTGCTCCATAGCTCTGGTTGACCGGACATAGAACCTGAGGTGTCTATGTAAACAATTACTGGGCCTTTGCCTATATCTTTTCTGTGTGCTGTGTAATCTTTTGTAAGCAAACTTTTTTGAGTGTACCGAAGAGCGAATAAAGCTCTCCCTTCTGGGCTCGAAGCCAAAGCCATTTCTGTTGGAAAGGCTCGAACGATATCGTCACTAAAGGAAACTCCTTTAATTTCTTCGTAAGTTGACGCTGTTTTCTTAGCTCGCTTACGCTCTTGCCAAATCCTTCGGAGAGCACCTAACTTTTCAACTAGCTTACGAAGCTCTCGGTTAGAGCGTAATTTTTTAGCTAGATCAAGCTTTTCTTGAAGGTTTGTTGTGTGCTTCCCCTTACCCGGAGTGTCACCGTGGAGAGCACTGAGAGCTTCTGATATGTCATCGCTAGCCTGAAGAGCCCTATCGACAACCTTCTGCGTTTTACTCTGCATGGTTGGTTGCAGTTCTTGTAAAGCTTCGAGGATTTTTTGTCCTAACTGCTTTCCCTGCTGTCTTGCTCTCTCGGCTTCTTCTTTGTCGCCTGCCGCATTAGCTTCTGCAAACTTTTCTCTTAGTTTTTCAAGGTCGTTCCCAGACCCAGTGAGAAGTTTTACGTCGAACTTTGCTTGCTCTATTGCTTCTTCAATTACTTTGGATAACTCGTTCAGGATGTTAATGGCGTTATTACCCGCATTAAATTGGTTTCCAACACTTCGCTCAAGCAAAGCTGGCCATGCCGCTGCCTGAGAGAGGTGAGCCATTATGGAATGCCACAGAGAGTTCTCTGGTTTGTATCCCTGCGGGACAGCGCTGGTATCCCCATCACAGAAAGCCCTAAAGTAATCTTCAAACGCACTCTCTGTAACTAACCATGCAACGTCATCTGCGTTATAAAGACGTTCAAATAGTTCTTTACCAAAACGTGAGAGTTGTTTGATATTGTATTGCTCTACGAGGTAAGTGATTGACGGACGCGAATCTCTAATGAAGTCGTCCCACAGGAAATCCGCAAGGGCAGAGCAAGCGAGTGTGAGAGGCTGTTCATTTACTAGACGGACAAATTCAGTCTGTTTGTCTTGTGTCATTTTGTTGAAGGAGTTTAAGTAATTGAACTTTTTTCTCCTCTACCAAGTGAGCAGAGGATACTGTAGCAATTAACCCAGATACGTGCTGCACTTTGTAGCAATCATTGCCGCACGTATCTACGTAGAAGTTTACATCAAACTCTGTGTCGTCTATGATCACCCGCTGAGCTCACTAATCTCTTTCGCTAGTGTATCGCAGTTATTCTCTAAAGCTTGGATAAGCTTCATTCCATTAGATCGTGAGGTTATCGACATCCTGTAACGGCTGCTATCGATAATTTCGTTTACTTTCTCTTTAACTGTCACCATATCTTTGTAATACTTTTTCAAGAGCCCAACAAACTCATTTAAGTCACCCAAACCCTTTCCTTGATACCTGTGGGAGTACGTAGTGAACTCTGACATAATACCTGCCGCAGCTCTCTTAGCGTCGCTAAAAATCTTATCTGCGGTAGGGATTTCTTGATCTAAGACTTCCTTGATGACACCTTGATCCTCTTCGTTTTGATAAACAATATGGACAAGGCTGTCATGCATGTGCTCTGCGTATAGTTCATCGTCACCTTGAACTACTGCCCACGCTTTGAGGAACTTGAGAATCTGCACTCGCCGTCTGTCAGAAACGGTGATGTTTCTGCTGGCAAGAAGATCCCAGACTGAGCTGTACTTGGTAAGGAATTCCTCTCCAACCTGAACAGAGGCTACGTGTTCTTGAAGTTCTTTTAACTCTGACAGAGTTAAACAATCTGTAACGGTAGGACGTTGCGTGATACCCAAAGCCCATTCATCTAGCTTTCGCTTTGATACAGGTTTCCTGAGCAGATTAACCGTAGGTCGGAACAAGAATCGATCCGCGAAAGCCTGCAGGGATTCTTCCTCTGGCCAGCTGTTCGTTGCAGCGATTATTGACTCAATCGGCGTGGTAATTACGTCCTTACCGTTGTTGAAGGTTCGCTCATTGAGGAGAGTTAAAAGAGAGTTCAGGATTGCCGAGCTGCCACGAAACAACTCGTCTAGGAAAGCGATGTGTGCGCTAGGTAAATAACCATCCACATCCCGAGTGTATTCATCGTTAAGCAGTTTCGTTACTGCTACCGGACCGAAAACTTCTGAGGGATCTGTCGTTGGTGTTAGAAGATAGCCGAAGTAGTTAGCGTCTACGATACCATTGCAAACGCTTCGTACTAGGTCAGACTTACCTGTACCCGGAACCCCAAGAAGGAATGCATTCTGTTTGCTGAGGATGCACGCAAGCAACCCATCGATAACGTGTTCACGCTCTAAGGTCGCTGCGTTCAGATCGCTCCGAAAGTTTTGAAGTTTGGCGAAAAGAGTGTCGTTCATTGGAAGATCAGAAGGAAGATTCGAAAAGGGAATTTTTCCGTGGGAAAGGAACCGTTTCCTCAGTGATCCAACACTGAGTGTTTAGATAGCCGCTCACAGTTTTAAGTTTGTCCGTTGCGGTATCAAAACTCGCAAACTGAACGGCTTTATCTAACGTGTACGTATATTTTTCTACATCCTGTAGAAAGCCTTTCTCGGATTTGATAACGAAAACAGTGCGGTGCATTAGAAATCAGGTTCGCTAACGGGATTTGTTTCGGTCTCGTCTTTTGTGACGCTTTCAATTAAACCATCGAGATTCTCACTCATGGCCCCGATTAGTTCCTTGCGTTGATTCATCAGTTTCTTAAGTTGTTTTGATCGTTGTGCGTAAATGTCTAGTTCGAGGTTTACGTCTTTTGTAAGGAGGTTTAGAGCATTAGCGTTCTCTGCTGTCTTAATTCGTTCACACAGAGTCTTGTATGTCGAAGACAGCGCTAAGGACTGTTTCAAAGCTTCCAGCCCTTTTGTTGAGTCTCTGTTTTCACAGATCTCTTCAAGCTCTTTCCTGATCTCATCCTGAACTTCGAAGAATTTTTCTGTAGCTTTTTGACGAACGCTCCTGTCGCTTGCCTGAATGTCCACTCCGGTTTGTAAAAGTGAATCTGCGAGTTCTGTTAGCTTCTCAAAGCCAGCAACACTGTTACTAATTAGCTTCAGCTTCTGCGCAGTGATCTGCCAACTACCTCTCTTCTTATCTCCTCCTGTTTGTTGTTTGCCGATCTTTGTTATGTGACGAGAGTCCAGATCATCTAGAAGTTCTGAACTGAGCATCAAAGCTTTATCAGCTGCATTATTCTGAGCAGCTTCGAGCACTTGCTGAGTGTTGATCTGATTCTCATAAATAAGAAGACTGTCCAAATCTCCTTCAACCGGTTTTTCTACCCGCTCCATTGATACAGGAAGCGGACCAAGAACAGAAACTCTGATCGGAGCTTTGTACTCTTCCTTCGTGGGGAAGAACTTCATGTAAGCATCGAAGGCAAGTTTAAATTCTTGATCGTCACTAAATAGAGGACGCAAGATACCTTCTGCTGTCTGCTCCCATGCTTGGTATTCGTTTTCCCAGAGGTCTTTCAGTTTGTCGTTTGACTCCTTGGCTTTAGCTCGAATGTCCTTGATCAGCGCGTTAGCAGAATAAAAGTAGGTAGCAGTGACAAAGTGAGCGTCACCACTATGAATGCAATAGCCATCATAAAGTTCACGCTGCATAACGCGAAGGTTATCAAGCTCCGCTTTAAGTGCATTTGAGAGATTTGGGCGAAGGCTAACGGTGTTGTTCTTTTGAAGGGTTTCGATAACCGATTTAGGAAGCTTTAGGTCATCGAACTTAATCTGTACCGACTGACGTACGTCAGCGGAGATGGAACAGGAAAGCAAATAATGTGAGGTCATTTGGGTTAGTTAAATGGCGAATGTGTCTATGTGAAGAAAATTGCCTCTCCTTAATCAGAAGAGGCCCTCCATCACACCGGGTCATCCCCGTGGGAAGCTTAGCGCCCTTTACAGGAAATCGGAAGAGCTTCCGTTTCTTTACAGGGTGCTTTAGTATCGTATGATACGGATGGATCGATGCCTAGTGCTCCGCAGATAGCTACGGTGCACACAAATGAACCAAGAGCAAAGCAGATGACTTTCTGTGTGAGTTCGTTCATTTGCTAGATCCTCTTTACTTAATACGAGAGAAAGCGAGAACGATCTTGTCGGTGACTCGATCGCATTCACCTTTAGCTACCAGCTCTTCAACCTCATGCTTAAGTTGCATCTTTGCAAGCTTAAGCTCACTCTCTAGTTTATTTACTTTGTCGGCTAGTTTCTCCAACTTATTGTGCTGAGCAGGTTTCTTATGGATACGAACGACAATGTTTGTATTAAATTGCGGAAACTTGAAACGACTATCTGTTCCAGAGAACACGCTCAAATCAAGACCTTCAGTATCTGCGATGGTGATGTCTCGCAGCAAATTATCTTTCGTTGCTTGGTAAGGGACGCCAAACGAACTGTTTAGTTGTTGGCTTGCTTCGTCAAACTCATCGAAAGCTTCTGCAGCTTTCGTAGCTAGTGTGACAAGCTGCGTGGTTTTAATGGTCATCAGGAGTTTATGTGATGTAAACGCGCCACGTTGGGTCGGGTCGGTGCCACCCGGTGCTCAAAGCATAGCACGTAGGGAGTTTTATGTAAATAGAAAGCAGTCGGGACCGAGGGAATCAAACCCTGCTCGTGCTGGTGAAAACTCCCCATAAACACCCAGCAGCCATCAGGCGCCCCGTTGAAATGCAACTGACAAGCAGTTAGCGTTTGGGGTACACAGCCACTTGAGTTACAGTCAAGTCTGGATTATCCCTGAGTAGTTTAGTTTTTGCATCCGTGATCGATTTTGCTTCCACAGATCCACTATAAGTCCATCCCTGCTTCCGTTTTTTCAGGAAAACATCGAATTGAGGGTTTGAGGGATGGTTGATGGGCGACCCTTGCACCAGAGAACATGCGGGAGACAGAAAGGATAACGCATCCGTACTCACGTGGCAGAAAAGACGCAGGTCGTTGTTTCTAATTGACATAAAGTGCTTTAGATTTGCTTAACGCAATAGCTTGGAAGACCCAGCTATTTAAAAAACTTTTTATAGAAGCTTCTTACTTAACGCGAATTTCTAGTTTTAGGTAAAGATAAATAGTACTAGTTGCTTAGTATAAAAGCAGGCAAGTTTAGTAACTAAGTGTATAGCGGTGAACATCGCGCTGAGGCGCAGTCAGTTATGGTATAAATGACTACCAGAACGCCATGTCTCCCGTTTATTTGACTTACTTAGCTAACCTGCGCAAGGAACTTTCGCGCAAGACGGCGAATACGGATCGCAGCTTTAAGTGTGACATCGTATCCAACCGTCCTGCCAAGCCTCCTATCATCGTTTGATTACTGCGATCTCCTTCGAACAAAGGAACGCATTGTGTGCCTGCATCAGACCTTCCTCCAGTCCAGTAGCGAAGATGTAGGCATCGCTATGGCTTTCGAAGTTTCGATCTGTAACTAGTTCAAACTTCTCTCCGTCAGAATTCTGTACTCTGACTGTGATTGTGTAGTAGTTCATTTGTTGGGGACGTTGTGTGTTCGGCGCCTCGCGAAGCGAGACTAGTCGCGATCCTTTTCGATTGTCGCGACGCGATCCATGCCGCGTGGCTTTAACTCTATCTTGTCTCCACAGTCTTTACGGTTGCACCGAATACCATTCCATCCGATTTCGATCTTCGCCCTCCTTACTGCCGTTACATCTGTAGCTTGGATGCAGTACTTTTCGACCCAGCTTTTAGCTGTGTCTGTCACTTCGATGTAGTAATAGGTCATCAGTCTTCGTCTTCGAAGTTAAAGTTCTCGTGAAGCTCGCCCATGATGGCGTTAGTTATTGAATCAATAATCGCGTCTTCTGTAGGTGAGTCCGTGTGCTTAAAAGCACGTCTATAACCTCTACTTGCACCACTTTCGATGGATTGTTCGAGGAGTTTATAAAAGCGAGGCTTCATCATCAGTACTCAAGTGTGTCTGATTGACACACGGTGAAGGAAAGCGAGAAGTATTCGGGCTCATCGGTCACCTGTGGGTAGTAACGAGCTTTAAACCCACCACTTTCCACAACTTTATGTTTGATTGCCTCACGCAAAAGGTGACGCGCCATCGCTTTTAGTCGCGACACTGTAGGAACACCACCCGGTTCGTTTGGCAAGCTGCGCCACTCCCAATCGAGCGCTGTCATGACAATGTGCACACGTTCGAAGTTAAACTTTTCGATCAGTTCGTCGATCAGTGATTCGCGGTCGTCCATGGTTAGCTAAGTGAGCGGTTTGTTAATCGGGCAGGGATTCAAGAGCTTGGCGGATGATGCCATCGGGGTCGATGTAATCATTGCAACGTGCAAGTGCTTGTTCTTTCAGGGTTGGAGGTTTGGGGCGGCGGCGAATACGTATGTTTCCAACTAAAATCCTTCGTTGGAACTTTGTGCCGCAACAGGGATCATTTAAAGCGATAGAACAACACGCTTCTAGTTCTCTATCGGCCCCCCATTGTGCTCCTTTAGTAGCAATGTAAGTAGAATACTCAACATGCTTTACCTTAGCTCGGTGCCATTCCCTATCCCACTGAAGGACAAGATCTTCAGGAGGTTCACCTATTGGGTGTTCATTGTTAACCATAAAAACCTCAGTTGTAGTAGGATATGAAAGTTCCCGCTCCACTTTACGTGTCGGGCTCTTGACACTCGCCAGACAAACAGTCTGGAAGGAGGTCGTCCGGTTCTGGTGGCGTCCGATAACGTCACCCCTCAATTTAAAAGGCTGACTGTTAATAGGAGATCGAGACTGTACGTATGTCGTCGAGTGGGATTCCTAATCTGTAAGCAGCACCAGCAGACAAATCAATTGAGTTACAATCACAGCGATCAGTGATTGGTACTGTAACTGAACGTCCCTTGTGACTGACACGAACTTTCGTGCCACAAGGTAACCACGGGTGGGCCGCACTTACACCCCAGTGTTGGTACACTGAGCCACAGTATGTAATCCTGTTGTGATACCATTCGTGATAAACAGTAGCTGTAACCGGGCGAGCTTTAGTTGGGAATGTGATCAGAAGAGGGAACAAAAACAGCAGACGTTTCATGTGTCGTTGATGTTAATGTGTGAGGCGGCCCCGCGAAGCGGAGAGGTTAGATACGTTGCTCCCTTATATCATCCAAAAGGGATTCGCATTCTTCGTCACTGATACGCAAGAGCAAAGCCCTCGCGATAAACAACTCGTGGCCATGCATCTCTACAAGTTCTTTCAACTTGTCGCGTGCTGATTGACTGTGAACCTGTTTGTAGATGTTCATTGTGCGTACTCCTGAATGATGAAGTCAAAAGACTTGGGTGACATGATTGGCTCACGTTGGTTAAGTTGTGCGCTCCACCTGTCTTTAAGTGGCCAGTTTCGCGCATCTGGTGATGCACCTGGCAGATCTTCAGCGAAGGTTTCATCCCACGCTTTAATTAATTTGAGTGCTTCTGTGTAGGGTCCGTCATAAGTTCCTGCTAATAAACCAGATTCGATGTGAGTAATTGCCCAGAACTTACGCAGTTTGGAATCCCCTCCATTTCGCTGTGGCCGATGTAATGCGAGTGCATTACCTTTCCACTTAACTTGTACTTCACGCTCGCCCTCTCGGGCAATGTTTACAGTGATTGTTTGTCGTACCATGATTTGCAAGCTTTCTTAGCTACATAGTGAACGGCTGTGTTGTCCCTTAAGTTGTACTCTCGGGCTGCTTGATACGCCTCCTTGGCGTCTTCGTATTCGTCGATTGTTGCCACGATGGCGGTCTTATCGCGGCGCTGAATGTAGTAGGGCATAGGCTAAATTCGTGCAAATGTGTACTCTGTGTGAGACTCGAATTCGAATGTGGGCGCATCTTTGGGGTGCCCGTACCAGACATGCTTAGCCTGCGACACGGCAGAATTGCACAGGTAACGCAAAATAGCATTCAGGCGTGACTTAGTAGTTGTTGTTTGATAACCACAATCACACACAGTCACGCTATCTGGTGTGATCTGAGCGATCTTGTTGTTGTGCAGGTACACATTGATGCGGTCGATGATTCTATCGCCGTGGGCGAAGTAAGTTACATCGACGCGTGTGTTGTCGCAATTCCAGTCTTTACGATTCTCGATTGCGAGCAACATTTGGGATTCAATCTTCCTCATTGGATTCCTCCTGTTCGGTGATCTGTTCTTTGAGCTGGAAAATGAGATCTTGCAGTCTGTAAGATTGTGCGGCTGATGAAGACTCATCGAGTACACATTCCAGACTCCACAATGCGTCTTTAGCGTCTTCGATTGTTAGGAAAGTGTCGGTGCAATAAGGTACACCGTATTCATCCCATTGTGTGAGGGTAATCATTCTGCGTTGATGTGCTCAAGTGTGGGTATAAGATGATCCTCAATGAGTGCAACTGTACACTCTGGGAGATCCTCACGTATAACAATTTGCTTGAATCTAGCCAGCACGTGATACGTGAGACTGTAACAATCAAGCTTGTAAATGTCGTACGGAAAGTGATTCATGGAGGGGAAAATGATGATAGGAAAAGGGCGCAACCGTGGCTACATATCAGGCCATTCGTAACCATCAGGAACTTCCCACAGGTCACCATCCTGATGCAGACGCCACGTCACACCGTCACTAACTATACTGGCGTTGTCTAAGATGTTCTGCCATGCTTCCCAATACCATTCATGATCAGGGCCAGCCTGACATACTTGCACGTCTTTAAAGTCTACACCTACACAGTTAGCCCAGTGTTCGTCAGCATCGTTACAGTAGAGCTGAGGAATGTAGATACCGTGAGTGTCAAGCAAGACTAGGTTAGGTTCGTACATGATGGTGTTGTGATTGTGTGAGTCGGCCTCGCGTTAGCGAGAGGGATTGCATGTGGATGGTGTAACAATGACGGATGTGATGTTGCCCTCAATAGATAGCAACACGTCGTCAATCTCTTTAACTACCTTGCGGTACACTGTGTGATATACATTGGGATGTGCATTCGCTAGCCGTAACATCTCTGTCCGGTAGTCAATCAATGCCGTGCGGATTGTTGTTGCTGAGAGTGTGTTCATTTGTCTGTGTAAATAATGCGTGCGGAGTGTGTGTCACTAATAGGGAAGTCCCTATTGATCTCAGGCAAGATAAAGTTGTAGAACCCGTCTTCTGTAGGTTCTATGTCATTCTCCTCACAGTACTCTAAGTATTCATCAGCTTGGTAATAGTATGTGTGCGTTACAGCAATCTCTGAGATGTTGAAGTTAGTCATGAATCCTTCCAAGCTTTACAGCAACGTAAGCTGATGTAGTAGTGTGCTGAGTAATCACAAAGCTGATACTCATGCAGCGTGGCATTAGCCTCCTTGCGAGATTCGAATTCATCCACAGTCTCTAAGTAGTTGTGATTAGTGGATCGGCGTTGTATGTAGTACATGATCACCAGAAGTTACCTAGACGAAACTCAGACACAAAGGCACGAGCGATAGATTCTGCAGCCACAAGACGTTCGGGTTTGGGGAACATTTGATTCCACGATGTAGACATCGAACCGTTAATCAGGTTGTAATCTTTAGCAGCTGGCACAAGTAAGTAACGCTCAACGTAAGCAATAGCCCGGTCGAGGTTAAACGTACCCTGTTTGTAGAACTTAGATAGAGTCTTGCCCACTGTGTTGTAGTGAGACTCTGAGAAGTTGACTGCGTAGAGTTCGAGCTCTCGTGCAGCTGTTGTGTCGATTGTGTTAGTCATTTGCGGATCTTGGCGATGGGGAACGTGTCACGCAGAATGTCGATAGCTTCTTCTCTGCAGCTTGCACGAAAATAGTCTGACCAGTAACCTTCTTCATCTTGTGCGAAATAGAGAGGTTCACCGATACCGAAATAGATACCGTCGTCGGTATAACCTCCCTGGTTTAGTCTCACCTTTCGTAGTTCTACCTTGCCGGTGAACTGTTTGCAGGTCTCACGAGTCTGAATGTTCATTTGATTCCTCCGTTGTTGATGAAGTCTTTGCACTCAGATACTGTGTCGAACTTAGCCACCATGCTGACCATATCTATGTAGCCATCGGCAACTTGAAAGGGAACATACTTACCGACTCGGTAGATTCTGTGTGCCGATGTGGAGTCAGTTGGTTCACTAATCTCACCAACAAGTTCACCATCAAGGTGTACGAGTTCTCGATACCAACTAACAGTGTTGGGGAAGTGTGCAGGAGTGTAAGTGTAGTTCATGATCAGGGAATGCGATGGTGTTAGTTAAAGGAATCAATCAAAAGTAGTTGCGGAACAATTCGTGTCTGCGTGTCCAGTTGGGATTGCAAACGTTGCCGTCTTTAGGATCATCAAGACAAGGTCTTTCGTTATCGGTGTAAACATAACGGAATCCTTTATAGTTACCAGTCGTCATTAAGACGTGTTCAAGTGCAGTGATTAAACCTTGCTTGTGCTCATCGCTATAGTCAAGCACCAGCGAGTTGTTGACAAAAACTCTGAACTGTTGCACGTCGAAAGTCTTACGTTTGTTCATGACATTCACCAGCAATAGAGCTGGCAGCTAACAACAAAGAGGGAAGAATCCCTCACCAAACTGATAAGCTTGGGGAGAGAATCATTTAATCTGTGATCACAAATGATCCGCAATGATCTAGTTAAGAACCTGTCAGCTGACAAGCTATAACTAATCTGCAACCGTACAGAGAGAAACTCTCCGGAAAAAGTCAAAACAAATTGTCGGGCATGTAGTTAGTTACAGTGCACAGAATCATTCCCTGGCAGATAACTAGCCCCGCCATCGTACGGATCGACGCCGACGTGGGGGGATAGTGTCCAGAGCTTACGTACCTGCATCAAAGACAGATACGCTGGACAAGATTCTGTGACTGTAACTAACTACAACCGGACAAGTTGGGTTGTATTAAGGTGCAACCTGACAAGGGTTGCTGACATTTAGTGTCGCTAAATTGCCTTAGTTACAGACAAGACTATCGTGACTGGGAAAC
>OGVZ01000007.1_pt1 | contig 26515 bp, 36 predicted proteins | sample 1575881 | NCBI WGS metagenome assembly OGVZ01 (sample SAMN07581520, study PRJEB24739) | freshwater metagenome | place: Singapore | collected 2015-01
CGCTGACCCTCTGTTGGGTGGCAGCGTCAACGCCATCTCGAAGTCGCTCCAGCGTTTGATTGACCGAGGGTTGGTTTCGGTTGAGGGAGAACGTTCCAGCAAGCGCTACTCAGCAGTTCTCGCGCGCAGGGGGGGAGGAGGGACAAGTTGTCCCATAGAAGAAAAAACCAGTGCTGGAGCTGGATCTGAAGAAATCGGCTGTCCCACTTTGTCCCGTTCTGTCCCAAGTTGTCACGAATCGGAGCCAAAACCGGCTTCTGGGACACCAAAAGGACAGGTTGGGACAAAACGGGACAAAACGGGACAGCTAAAAACGGCAGATCCACTGCAGCGCAACGGTTCTGAGAGTTTGGGACAAGAGGACAGCTCTATCTTCACGCGAGGCGATCAACGCACGTCCCAGGAGCTTGAACAGCTGATGGCTGAGGCTGCTCAAATGTGGGATTAGTAGAGTGATGCGGTTGCACACACTTTTATGCGCCGTATCACTATTTCGTGCTCTGGTGTGACCGCAAACGAGCTGCAGTGGCTTTCCAAGCGCACCTTGCGCAAGCCCTCCAATTTGTTTGCGGTCCTTCTTAGCCAGGAAGTTCAGCGTCACTTGGACGCCATGCCCGAAGACGAACGTGCCGAGGTCTATGCAGAACTCACCGGAACAAGAACGCTTTCTTTGTCCTGACGAGTACCAGCGGTATCTCCACTGGGTAGCGCAGCTCGAAAATCCACGAACAGGGATTCCCGAGCCAACCGAAGAGGAACTCGCCATGGTGTGCGCAAAACCGTGCCACTAACGCAAAGCTCCCGATGTTCAACCCGCCTAACTTTTTCCTAGGGCTCATGCGCGTCGTCGCATGGGCTTTTTGGAGAGATCCCGTGGCCAAGCCTGAACCGCCCCAGCCGAAGCGTCCCAGGAAGCCGGTCCTGGGTTACACCGTTGGCGACATTCCGTTTGAGTTGCTGGCCGTGATCCGGGTCTCCTGGTATCGCAAAGGTATGGCTTACGAGGTGGAGGAGTACCGGATTGAGGAGTCGGAGGACGCCCAGGCCCAGTTCCACTACGTGGTTGGGACGGCCCTCAAGCAAGGCGCCGACGTTTGCGTCTTGACGCAGTACCAGCCAGAGGAGCTAGGGGTTCCAACGTGATCCCGCCTGTGGTGGTTTTTGGGCTGACGTGGCTGTTGGGGATGCTGGCAGTCACCGTCTACCTCACGCGGTTGTAACGAAATGCGACTGCCCGGCCTTGCGGTTGGGCTGCTCGTGTGCAACACTAAGAGCACGTCCGGCAAGCCGGGCGCCCTTACTACTGAATTACAAATGGACACCTTGCACACCAAAGTCGAAAACACGAAGCTCAGTCCGTGGATGTTCGCGGTCAACTGGGGTGTAATCACGCTCCAGCAAAAGATCGTCGAGATGGAAGCCCGAGGCTTGAATCCCGTTTACGACATTCACCAGCTCCAGCAGCTTCAGGATCTGGAACAGTTCTTGAGCATGAGCTGGGACATGTGGATGGCTCGTTATGAAACCAGCGAAACTGCTCAGGAGGTCAAGTGAAGGTTCTGGAAATTGAAGAGCTGCGTTTTGAAGACGACCGTCTCGTTGTCGATGCCATTGTTGATGACGCTGTTTTGGTCTATGCGCAGACGCATCTCGACCCGCCCGAGTGGGGGCCTGCCCTGTGCCGAGGCTCCCTCTACTTTTCAGATGAAGACTTGATTCCAGCTACCGATGCACAACTCAGGGCCATGCTCACCGAGCGCGTCGATGACTGGGCTCCACTCGACACGTCTGATTGGAACGACTGAATCCCGCGAGCTTCGCAACGCCGACGACTACGACGACTGGGAAGTTGGGCTAGAACCTATTCCGGGAGACACTCACTGGGTCAGGATCAAAACTCTGACCCAGCTTTACCGCCACATGATTTATGTGTTCGCCACCAGCGACACGATCAGCTCCACCAGCCTGGCTAAGTTAGCCATCCATGAGATTCTCAAACTGAGACTCACGGATCTAACCCGGTTACGACAGCAGGACCCGAACTTTTTTGCATGACTGAACCTGCAATGGTGCCGTTTTACCGTTCATATCTTTTGAACGGACGCACCGTTTATTTGGACAAGCTTTCTGAATTGTCTGATTCTGAGCTAAACATGCTCAACATTGAAACGCTGGCGTCACTGGAGGAAGCGCGGCGGGATTACGCCGGCGTTGAAAACAAGCAAAGCGAGGAAGGCGGCTCTGTCTATCGCCGCTTGAAAGTCGCTGGTTATTTCCAGGCTGCGATCAAGCTGGAACTTGAAAATGGTTAGATCTACACACTACGAGGTTTGACAGTGACTAAGTATCGCATCATTCGCAGGGCTGGGTATTTAGAGCCAACGAAGGCTGTTTATGACGTAGAAAGGCGTGAGCTGTGGTGGTGGGAGAAGGTCGGGATTGCTTATCTCAGCATTGAATCAGCCAAGGCGCGAATCCAGGAACTGCAAGAGGCAGATGCAAATCCAATCAAGCCAGCAATAGTGCATCAAGAACCATGACTCAAGAACACCCGATTACTCCCCCGCCTGAGCTGGTAGAGCAGTGGGTTCAATCAACTAGATCGAACGACTGCATTGGTGCCTACCCAGAGAATTACGAATACCTTGTTGCTACCCAAGCCGCCCGCTGGGGCGCTGATCAAGAGCTGGATGCGTGCGTGAAGTGGCTGAAAGAGCAGCGTTGGGAAGCACTTGCCATCCATCTCCGTGCCACCCACCGCCCCAAGCCGCCGAGCTTGAAGGAGCAGGCGCTAGGTGCCCTCTATGCCATCGCCACAGGCGCTGATGACACCAGAGAGTTTTACCAAGATCTCGAAACCATTAAGCAAGCGCTTGAATCGCTACCCTCCTAGTCAACATCACTAACAACCCAGCACAGAAGACAGACCCACTACTCCTAAGCATCTCCTAGTTTTTGCCAGATTAGGAGTTGACACAGACCCGCTCTCTCCTACTACACTGCACACGTTCCAAACCGATGAACATGTACATCCTTTCTGAAGCCCAGTTCGATCAGATCAACAAGGCACTTGATGCTGCTCGTTTTGCTCTTGATACGTGCCAACACGTGTCGCTGGATCTGACTAGCCCCAAGCAGACCATCACTCTGCCGGCTACCAAAAAGATTGCTTCTGTCGACAAGGACAAGTCTCAAACTAAGACTCGTAAGTCCAGCCGCAAGGGCAAGCGTGGGGTATCGGTGTTGAACGATGCCAAGGTGCTGGAGATTAAGCGCCAGTTGGCAGCTGGTGGGAAGTCGGTGGGCAAAATCGCTAAGGAGTTTGGCGTGCATCCCACCACGATCAACTGCATAAAGTGGCAAAAAACTTGGAAGCATGTTCAGCTGCCTGAGCAAACAGTGTCTGCAGCACAGGTCTGATGCACCCGAACACCAAACACGGGTTGTCTGGTTCTGGCACCTATAGAAGCTGGAACCAGATGAAACAGCGGTGCACAAATCCCAAACACCATGCTTGGCACAGGTATGGCGGTAGAGGCGTTCATGTATGTCCAGAGTGGAACTCCTTTGAGGGGTTCCTTCAAGACATGGGTGAACGCCCAGAAGGCACTTCCCTAGGTCGTATCGGTGATGTAGGAAACTACGAACCCGGTAATTGCCAGTGGCAAACCGATAAGGAGCAAGCCAAGCGTGGCGAGCACCAAAACAAAGCCAAGCTCACTGAGGAACAGGTTTTGTGTATTCGAGCGCTACACACGCCTTTCAGACAAGGCAAAGTGCACGCCCACAACATCGCTGCCGACTTAGCTATGGATGCAAGCACCATTTACAGGGTGCTCCAGCGGAAAATTTGGGCTCACATCTGATGGCCATTTTGTGTGACATCGACATCTTCACGCTGGCGCGGAGGGAGCTTGTCACTCCCTTTAATAAGGAGTTGGTGAATCCAGCGAGTCTTGATGTGAGACTCGGTGAGAATCTGCTGGTGGAGTTGCCGTCAACGCCCCAGCTGGTGCCCTACTCCATTGCTGGGCACACGAAGGAAGAGCCGTTCTTGCTCCATCCTCATGAGTTCGTTCTCGCGGAAACGCTGGAGGAGTTCAAGCTGCCTGACTGTATTGCTGGGCAGCTGGCGCTTAAGTCCAGTCGGGCTAGGGAAGGTATCGAGCATCTGCTTGCTGGATACATCGATCCTGGTTACAGCGGGAGATTAACGCTGGAACTGCAGAATGCGCGGACCATGCACCCGGTTGCTCTGTGGCCTGGAATGCGGATCGCGCAGATTGTGTTCCACCGGATGACGATGCTGCCTTCCAAGGATTACTCCCACACGGGGAGGTACTACGGCGACAAAGCTGTTCAGGGATCCAAGGGATGAGCAACGTCGAACATCCCCAGCACTACACGGCTGGCCGATTCGAAGTGATTGAGGTGCTTGAGGATTGGGTGCGTCACGCGCCTGATCCAGTCACTGGTTCGCTCCAGTGGAATTGCCTTAAGTACCTCAGCCGGATGTGGCTTAAAAAGGATCCGCTTGAGGACGCCGAAAAAGCCCGCTGGTACTTGAACCGGCTGATCAACACGCTGGCGACGGAGCCGTACCAGAACCGATGAGGCACTGGTGGCGAGTTGTCGCCAAGGCCCTGGGAGAGAAAGCGCACCAGCATGACCGGATTGCTGATCAGGTTGCACTGGTGCGTTTTTGTATCTTGGCGGCCTACATGATTACGAACATTTTCATTTGCTCAGGAGTTATTCGGCACTGGAATGATTGAACACTGCACTCACAGTTTCAGAAGAATCACGAACATTTACGGCTGGAAGCACAAACCTGGGGTGCATACCTACAGGTTCCAGTGCAAATGCTGTGGTCATCGCTGGAATGTTTACTTTGATCGCACCAACAAAAAAGAGGTGCAGATCCCGCTGCGTGAGCTGACCAGCAATCGCCGTCGTCTGACTGCAGATGAGGTGAGGCGGATTCTTGAAGACTGGCGTTTAGACGACAGGATCGCCAAGGCGATGGGGATTACGCGCCAGACAGTTCAATCGATTCGGACTGGGCGCACATACAAGGAAATGTTTCCAGAGCTTCCGCGACGGCGTGTGATGCAGAAAAAACAGCAAGGCAATGGTTGCCTTACCTGTAAGCACTGGAGTAATGGCTGCTGTGATCTGGATATTCCAGAAGCTGGTGAGCCTGGATTTTTTGAAGAGTGTTCTTGTTTTGTGGACTGATGGCAGTTTCAATCAACAGCAGGCCGTGCCAGCAGTGCGGTAAGCACACAACCAATTCGGTGTTGTGTATGCGGTGTTATCGCTCCAGTCCCGCTGGTAGGGAAGAGGATCGCTTCGAGCGGTTGCGCCAGAGTTACAGGCCGCAGGAAGATGGGGGGCCATGCAAATCCTGCATACATTGGGGGCGCAGGTGTTTGCTGGGGCTTCCCGAGGGTGGGACACTCGCAGCTGCGGTTCTGTGCTCGGCGCGGGAGGTTGACAGCCTGCTAGAGTAGTAGGGTACAAGTTGCCCTACCAGGCTTGGAATTTCTTATCGGCATCGAGCACCTCCACACGCTCGACGATGAACGGCTGATCGCGTTTGACTCGGAGACAACGCAGCTCCAGCCAAAAATGGGAGGGATGCGTTTACTGCAGTTGGGTGCTCCAGGTAAACCGCCTGTGGTGCTCGACTGCTTTGACATGGACGACAACGACTGGATCGTGGTCGAGGAGTTTTTCAGCGTGGAGCGCACCTGGGTGGCGCACAACGCGGTTTTTGACCTCGGCTGGCTCCAAGAGCATGAAATTTATCCAGCTGGCAAAGTGCTGTGCACCATGCTGGCTAGTCGGATTCTTACCAATGGGATGCCCAATGTGAAGCACGGGCTCCAGCATCTCGTGAAGCGTTACCTACACGAAGATATTTCTAAGGAAGAGCAAAAGAGCGATTGGTCGGGGGAGCTTACTGATAGCCAGCTGGAATACGCGGCGAAAGATGTGCTGGTATTGCTGGATTTATTTGATCACATCCAGCAGCGAATGGCGACTGCTGCGCTACACCCGGCGTGGTACTTGGAGTGCAATGCTTTGCCAGCCATGGCTCAGTTATGGCGTACTGGTTTACCTTTTAGCGAGAAAGATTTGAAGCAGCTGATCGAAGATTTAGACATTGAGCACCACGAAGTAGGTGAAAAATTTATCGAGGACTTTGATCTTGCGCTTCCTAGTGAACATAAACTCTACCGAGGTATAGACGGTAAGTTGCTGTACCAGGCAAAGCCTGGGCCAAAGGGTAAAAAGATTGATCCCGATGTGTTTAACCTCAATAGTCCGGCGCAGTTATTAAAAAAGTTCACTGCTTTGTTGGGTCAAGCACCGATTGATGCAAAAAACGGGAAGCCAAGTGCCAGTAGGCTGGCGCTTCAGGAGTATGTAGGTGATCACAGGATTGTTGCTGACTATTTGCGGTGGAAAAAAGTAGAAAAGAAAAGGCAAATGGCTGAAACTTTGCTGAAGAACTTAGCTAAAGATGGGTTTATTCGTGCCAGCTATATGCAGATGGGCGCTGATACCGGAAGGATGAGTTGCATGAGTCCCAACCTGCAACAAATTCCTAGGGATCAAAGGTTTAGGGCTTGTGTTCAAGCCCCAGATGGCTGGAAATTTGTTGTAGCAGATTATGGGCAGATGGAGCTAAGGCTTGCGGCAGCGGAAGCTAAGGATTCTCTTATGACTCAGGTGTTCCAGCAGGGAAAAGACCTTCATACGATTACGGCGACGCAGATTTATGGGGTCGCAGAGGATGAGGTTACAAAGGAACAACGCCAGATCAGTAAAAGCGCAAACTTCGGCTTGCTCTATGGAAGTGGAGCAAAAGGACTCAGAAATTACGCGGCCGCAACTGGAATCCAGATGGATCTTGCTGAGGCGGCGGAGGTGCGGGAAAAGTTCCACGCTGCATATAAAGGCATCTCCGCTTGGCAGCGCAAAAATGCTCGCGATGCTGATGCGGCTAAGGACAATCCATCTATCCGCATACGCATCTCGGGCTTGCGGAGGTTTTTACCGGGTGAACACAACAAACTCACAACCCGTTGCAACACCCCCATCCAAGGCGCTGGTGCCGCTGTCCTCAAACTTACGCTCGGCAAATTGTGGCCGTTACTCCACGCCGACGGGGAAGACATTGTGCGCTTGGCCGGCGTGGTGCATGACGAGATCATCCTGCTCGTAGCCGAAGAACATGCCGATACCTGGGCGATTCAGCTCCAGTCAGTAATGGAGGAGGCTGAGTCGAAGTGGTTGGGGGATATTCCCCCGCTTGCCGAAGCTAAGGTCGGGGATAGCTGGGATCAGGCAAAGTGAGCCAGGAGCAGGTCGAGTACCGCGTGCGGATGCACCCGCGTCACGGTGGTACTCACGATCTGTACGTTGTCGCTCCAGATGCTTTCTCCGCAAGGATGAAGGCTCTGGAGATTTGCCCTGATCAGCACGTGCAGTCGATCTTGAGAGTCTCAGATCTAGTCTCATGAGTCACAGCCGCACGGGGCGGGAAATTGTGATGGCTTGGCTGATGAAAGAGATTCGGCAGGCAAAGACTTCGGATCTGCACCGGGCTGCTGCTTTTTTGGAGTGGGCGCGGGATATACGGAAGGGATGTACCAAGCAGCGTTCCAGTGCTCGGGTGGCGCAGTCCAATGCGTGGCGCAAAGACCTAGATGAGGACGTGCGCTGGCGTGTCTAGTGTGTCGCAGTATGTTATCGTGTATCAGACTAGATTCTTGCTATGCCGCTGAACCATGGGAACAAGTTCTACTGCCAGCTACTGATCGATCCCAATAGGTACAGGCTGGCTGAGCAGCTGGCGCAGCAGGAGAACAAAAAGATCACAGCGTATTTGAGGGAGCTGGTGTACGCCGGACTTGCTCTCCGTTCTGCTGAGTACAAGCAAGCTGAAGATCAGGATTCGGAGTTGTGGAGGCAGTCGGTGCAGCGACGGGTGCAGGGAAGGATGCGCTCCAAGCAAGAAGGAGGTGTGTCAGAAACTGACGCATGAGACTCAGTCAAATTTCTTCGTAGTCTGGCCCCAAGCTGACTTGTCTACTACACTTATACAGTAGTCAATTTCAAGGTAATGACTCGCTATGTCGTCATGGTCGAGGATCGCTGGGTTACGGCGGTTTACGGCCCTGGTAAAGGGATCGGCCTCACCGCATCCAAGGAAGACGCATCCAGCTGGGTCACCTATGAACGTGCTATCGCTGCGGCGCGAGTTGTTGCTGAGTGCACTAACAGTAATGTTGCTGTTCATAGCATTGAAGAACCCCCCTACTTCAAATCATGGAAGTAATCCCGTTCCAGCAGCAATCCGACCCTGAGATCTCTCTGGGCGAAGGAATTTCACGTACCAGTGCTGTAAAAACTGCTTTGTTTGAACTCAAAATTTGGTTGCCTGGTCAAGGCGCTATGCGTGATTTGATTCGGGCAGAGTCGCTCCAGCAGGCTTTGCTGTTTGCGCAAAATCGTTACCCGAACTGCAAAGTCGAGGTGCCAGAGACCACCGCAAAAAAGCCTAAGCTGGTGCGCTCGAACAATGGGCCGAAAGAATCGGCTCGGCGTCGTCTCAAACTCGTGGAGCGTAAAAATGAGCAAGCATGAACTCGCGGACTGGGCCCGTAAAAATTGGGGCCAAGTAATCGTGGATCAGGCTCGGGTGGATCTGCTCGAAAAGTTGTACGAGTGGGATGGACGCTCCAATCCTGAGCATCCGCTGCATCACACGTACACCGGGCTGTACGAGCAGTACAACAACCGCTAGGCCGAGTCGCGGTCTAGTCCGAATTGATCGGCCAGGTTTTCTGCGGCTTCGCGGATTGCCCAGGCCGATTTTGTTCGTTCCAGCTGGTGGAGCGTATTCAGTACTAAGGCGGCTTCAAGTAGACCCCGGTAGTCCTGTTTGTTGAAAAGATCAACTAGCCACTGGTCTGTTGCAGCCTTGTGGAAGTTAGATTCGGTTGTGTGTTCGATGGGGCGCATAGTCACCTCGGGCGTATTTTCATGAACCAGCCCGTGTCGTTGCCTTCAATGAGCCAGCGAGGTAGCCAGTTCTTGCGGGAGTACGCAATACAAGCGCCTCCCTTGTTACTGACATAGCCGCCAGTAGTCAGATTTGCCTCGCCGTAAGGATCGTTATGGATGAAGTGCGTTGGCGTAAAGCCGATCACTACGCTCCAGTGGCCCGTGCCGCTCGGATTGTTTACTGGGCCTTTGTGTAACCAGCCGACTGGTACAGGGTGGCCGTGGGTGATTTCGGTTTCCAGGTCCTCGACCGTGCCATCCATCTCGAAGGTGGCGGTTAGTCCCAGTGACTTCAGAGCGGCGATTTGTGCTTTCGGATCGGTTGTGTCGCCGAAGCGGGCCCGGATTTTGTTGTACTCGTAGTCGCCGGAGATCTTGCCGTAATAGCGGGCAACCATTGCGCAGCTGGAGCTAAAGCACTGGCGGTAGCCGTAAGCGCCGTCATCCGCACCAAGCTGGTATTCGTAGGCAACCTTCAGGATTTTTTCCTTGGGATTGACCAGTGGTTTTGTTCCAGCGTGCTGATCCATTAGGGCAATTAATTTGCCCGGATAATTTGGATCGGTGGCGTATTTTTCCTTATACAACCACTTGGCCGCTTCCTCGCGGTTTGGTGCGTTATTGCAGCCTTTGTAGGTCTTGTAATCCTTGTACCAGTGATCGACTAGGTAAATGACAGCGGATAGAAGATCCGGGAAATCAATGAAACTGTCGGTGATCGTGATCCACTGGTTGTTGATAAATTCTTGGGTTTTCTTGTCGCTGCCTTCACCCTTTAAGCCAAAAAAATTATTTCTTCCTGATACAAGTTTTCCGTAGTTCGATTCGAGGGCCCATTGGGCGGCTACAAGTTCTGGGAATTTTGCGCCAGCAACGCGGGCAGCTTCTAGTACGCCTTCCCAGCTGTTGGGGAAGTTGGTTTGTTTGCCGGCAACGCTCCAGGTTTTGAACCAGCCTTGGTCGCGGCCCAAGATATGTGGGTTGGCCTTGGTTATTGCCTGTTCCAGTTCTGTGATGGCTGCCATCTGATGGGGCAGACCCTTGTAGAACCGGAAGAGGTCACTGAGGCGGATCTTGTTGCTCGACATCGGACCAGGGAGAGCGGATGGTCATGGAGCCACCCAGAAGGCGGCTTTCGCCGGTTTGAAGTTCGTCATCAGGTGGTTCGTGAACCACTACGGGCATTGGTTGTGATGGTTGATCCGCGTGCCAGTCTTCGATGGCGCGATCCAGGCGAGGTCCGAGCGTGGCGTGGAATTTATAGTCCTGCGCTTGTTTTTGCAGGTGATCCAGCCAGTCTTTGTCGCCAAATCGCGCCAGCCAGATGGTGTCGGATCTCAGCGCTTTGGGAAAACTACCTTCAGTGCCTTCATGATCAGCTGCACCCAGCCGTTTTCTTTGATAGGCAGAAGCGAAATAATCTCGCTTCCGGCTGCAACGATGATCGCGATTACAGCAAGAGTGGTCGGATCCATATGAGATAGGGATTCTGGTAAAAGTTTAGCTGTACTAGAGAAGAGCACCGGTGCGCGTAATAGTTTCTACCGCTACATTCTGTGCAGCCACTGCTGGGTATGGACCATCGCATTGAAGATGGCGAATACTTAAACAAAAAAGAAGCAAAGGCGCGATTCAGGCAATCAATTCTTAAACATTGGCAGAACAAGTGTGCCTACTGCTCTGTCGATTTAGGTAGGTCTGCCACGCTGGATCATGTGCATCCAAAAATGCGTGGTGGGCATACGCACCAGCAGAATTTGGTGGCTTGTTGTTTTGCCTGCAATATTTCTAAGTCCGCAGAGGATTGGCTGGAGTGGTTTAGGCAGCAGGATTTTTGGGAGCCGCATCGGGAGGATGCGATCATCCGCTGGATTACTGATGGTCTGCTTTAGGGTCCCAGCCCATGCCTTCGAGATACATCATTGCGATGTAGTGGTCTTCGGCGTAGCGGCAGACGCTGTTTAAGCAGGCGCGGTAGTAGAGTTCGCCGCGCTCGTTTTCCAGCTGATCCAAGCTGTAGCCGTTTCCGTAATCCGTGGTGTTAACGACGCTCATTTGTTGTGGCGGCCGACGGTCATCTCAATTTGGCGCACTCTGTTTTCGAGATCGCTAAGCCTTTCTTTTGAGTCGTTCTTTAGTTCTTGAATATCGGCCGCCACCGTATTTACCGATTGATCCAGCTTGGCGACTTGCATAAAAAGACCGCCCAGCCCGACCACTGCAGCAGTCAGTAGGGCTGGAACGGCTTGGTTAAAAGGATTTGGGTGCTCTGGTATTCCGGCGTGAACCTCTTCGTGGTTGTCCATTACGAGGCATGACGCCGACCTTTTTTATAGGTTAGCGTCCTTGGCCGATTAGCTTTTTCTTACCACGGCGGCGAGGGCGTGAGTGCTGTCCCATACCTTGGGAGGTGGTTTTGGGGCGGCCGGATTTGTGCTCGACGCGCCCCAGTGCTGTCTTACTCTTGACTGCCATCAGTCTTCGCGTGGATTGATCGCCATTAGGCTATAACCCATCAGCAATAAAAAGCCGAGGCTTAAGAGGGCTGCGGTGGCCATTGAACGTTCCAGGGAAATCCGGGTTGATTAGGCACCATACGCAGGTTTTCACGATAAAACGCCCAAGCCGCTTTACCTTCTGGATTCAAAGGAGAATCGGCGAGTTGTGTCCAGTCGCATTCGGCTAGACGCTTGTTGCGTTCCGTGCGGATAGTGGCTGCTTGAGCAGCATCCATGGCAGCCTTTTGCTCATCGTCTGGTGTTACCGCGATGTAGTGGGTAAACCACTGGCCGTTGACTTCAACGACACCATCGCGTTGGGCGTACTGATAAGGCGGCACCAGTGTGGGCTGCGGTCCTTCCAGCACAGGATCGAAACCGAAATCATCGATCACATCCGGTGTAAGCGGTTGCGGGAAGCTGGTATTAGGAAACTCAGAGCGAAACTCGGAGTCGGTGATGACAGCGCCAGTGGCGCGATTACGGAGTTCCATGAGGTTTAAGCCACGGCAAGAAAAAAGAAGCTCCCGCCGTTGGCATTGATGGCGGCAGGGGCAGTGGAGCTAATCTCAAATCCTGTGCCTAGGGGATCAATATAGTCAGTAGCTGTGTTTTCTGCAGCGGTGGAATTAAGAAATAGGAATGGATCATTTCCGCTCACGATTCCACGAGCGGTGTCCCAGACGTACCAGTCGCCGGTGCTGTCGGTGCGCTTAATTAGTACGAACCGGGCTCCATTGGTAAAGCCGCAGTCGATCTGCTTAGTGGTGCCGCTGCCGGTGTAGCTGCCGACCTTGGAGACTCCGGGGCAGGTGGCAAAGAGGTAGGCGATGTACGTTGAACCAGCGGCATTGGCATTTGTGTTGCCAGCTTGGCCAGCTAAAACAGAAAAAACCGTGGAGCTTGATCCAAAAGGTACTGAAGGATATCCATTTCCAGCAGGTGTTCCACCTGCATCTTGATTACTAAACGCAACTGCTGAATTAAGCAAAGCATTTGCATTATTAAATGAACACACCCAATCACCAGTGGAGTTTCTACGTTTAACAACTACAAACTCGGGGATAACTCGAAGATTATGTGAAATACTTTGACTTGTTCCTCCATCCCCCGTATAAGCCACCACGTCGAAGAAGCCAGGGGCGCGGCGGAAGTGATAAAACAACGCAGAAACTCCCGACAATGCAGCACCATCCTTAACGGTGTCATTCCACACGTCATAAACAACAGCAGTTGTAAAGGCGTTTTCTGCTCCGGTGTTTGTTGTTTCAAGAGCTGGCTGGCTTCCGCTGCTTGTTGATGAGTATCCACGCAAACGATCAACTAAAACAGGCGTATTAGTCAGATCTCTTCTGCGCGCCCAAACAAAATCAGATGGGAATCCGATGTAACGACTTGTTCCTGTTGAACCTGTAGCTGTAACTGCACTAAACACTTTCGTTGCATCGGTGGGCGTCTTCATCGGCCCGCGGCGAATCGCGATGTAAACAAAAGTGGTACCACTAGAATTTATCGCAGCCGCACTAGATTCAATTGCAAATCCAGTAGAAGTAACTTTCACATAATTAGCAAGAATTTCACTATCGCTTTGGTTTGCCTGCAAATAAGCATCATCTGACCCGTCCGCGATTCCTCTCATTGAATCAAAGAGAAACCAATTCCCTCCTGTGCCGCCGGCGCGTTTTACCAACAACCACTGCGGCTCCCATCCCAGTGTCACCGTTGGGCCGTTGGTGCTGCCGTTACCCGTGTAGCTCCCGCAACTAATCACGTTGTCGTTGCCGCTATCGCCAAACCCGCCAGCGTCGTGCGCGAAGACGTAAGCAACCCAGGTGCCAGCACTAAAGGCGGTTTCGTTAACTCCAAAATCGGTGCTAGTTGGGTCTGCTGTGCCCCAAAAATTAGCAAAAGTAATGGTAGAAGTTGTGCTATTCAACCAAAGGAAACTGTTCCTGTCTAAGGAGCGGTGATAGACAAGCCAATTTGACGCATTAACTGTATTTTTTACAATAATTAACCCCGGAGTTGACCCAAGTGAATGCGATACCCTTTTGTTTGTGTTTGTTGTTGAAGTGGTAAACGTCACTACATCAAAGAACTTCGCGGCCTTGCGGAAGGTCCAGGAGACGTACTTAAAGTTGTTTTCATTGCCACCTTCTGCCTCGGAATTTAGAGAGAAGCCGTTTGAGTTGAAACTACTAATTGCAGCTTGAATTGTTTGTACGGCAGCAGTGCTGTCTACTCTTAAGAATCCCCCAGTGCCTCGCGCTGTGTCGTAAACAGCATTAGGGCCACCTCCTCCTGTTCTGTTTTTCAACCAAACCAACCCACCCTTACCGCTCAGATCAATCCCATTCGTGATCGTCTGCGTGCTGCCATTGCCTGTATAGAGGTAAGTGCTAAACACATCTTCAATGTAAAACTTATCGGCAACAACACCAGCTCCAGCGGAGCCCATCAGCAGTTTCAGAGTGTTCGGATCCATTAGTTATCTCCTATCAGTTGGTGTAGTTCAGCAGGGAAGAACCGCGCCAGCGGGTGCCACCATCATCAGTAACAAACATGAACAGGTGCGTCTTGCCTGCGGTTAGTGTTGGCGCTACCCCTCCAGGCCATTCGACACCGCTAAACCACGTCACTGCGCCACTCGTTTGAGTCAGCTCCAGCGTAAAGGCATAAGCACGACTTGCTGGCACATTGCTAACAGTAAAAGTAGAGGCGCCGTTAATCGTCTTGATGAAGTAGTTGCCGACTGAACAGTCAATATCAAGCGCGGAGACCGTTACGACTGTTTGGGCGTAGGTTCCAGCCAGATCAAAGTCTGTGTTGCTAGCAACGCTCGATTGACCGACCGCAAGCGTGTTACTGGAAGCTAGGCCCGTTGTGGCGAGTGTTCCAGAAGTAGAGATTGCGGTAGAACCTCCGATGGTGCCGCTAGTAATTGCAGCGCCGCTAACCTTGCCGGCAGTAGAAATCGTCGCCAACTTGCTGTCGGCAATCGCTGCTGATGCGTTGATATCCGCGTTGACGATGACGCCACTCGCAATCGCGGTAACACCAGAGCTGTCGATCGTGATATCACCCGTAACTGCCGTACTAGTTGCAACGTTGCTGGCGTTACCGAGAACGATGTTGCCGGCGGTTAGGGTGGCCAGCTTGCTGTAATCAATAGCAGCCGAGGCGTTAATGTCGGCGTTAACGATGACGCCGCTACTAATTGACGTGACACCGGTATTGCTGATGGTTACATCACCTGTTACAGCCGTACTAGTTGCAACGTTTGCACCATTTCCAAGAACAATGTTGCCGCTAGTCAGTGCAGCTAGTTTGCTGTAATCAATTGCGGCACTGGCGTTGATGTCCGCATTAACAATCGTGCCATCAGCGATCATCGTGCTGGTGACCGACCCAGTGTCACCCGTAGTGACGACAGTGCCAGACACATCCGGCAGGTTGATGGTGCGGTCCGCTGTTGGATCAACAACACCAAGCGTCGTTTCAAAGGTGTTATCAGTCGCGCCTTCAAAAACAAGGCTGCCGGCAGTACCAATCAACAACTGGCCGGTTAATGTGCTACCCGATGCTTGTAGTGCTTCGCTAGCGGCCTCAGCAATCGCCGCTTGGACATTGGTGGCCGCAATTGTGCCAGTCGGCGCGAACGAAACGTTGACCGCACTTTGACTGGTAAAGGTCTGCGATACGTCAATCAGGATGTAGTTTGTGCCGTTTGAAAGCAGAATGTCCGGCGGCTGAAGTGTGACGGTTGGCGCTGGGGATGTTCCAGTGCCGCCATTGCTTACGACCACGTAATAACGACTATTGCCTGCTGCAGCTGCTGGAAGTGCACTACCGTTGACAAACCCTGCCGCCGAGCCTTCTGTTGTTACAGAATCAAGCTGATTAGAACTGGCGTCATAGGTGCCAGCGAAGACAATTTCACCAGCGCTAATGCCTACCGGTTGGAATACATTGCCATCCCAGAGTGAGAGGTCACGGGAGAGCGGATTAAAGAAGAATTGACCGATATGGTCCGCTGTCGGCAGAGTGCTGCCAATTTGAGTTACGGAGTAGTTGGCAAGCTTTGAGCCAATAACAGTATTAGTACCGATACGAGCAATATCAAGGGTGCCGCTAGCAATCTTGGATGCGCCAAGGCTGGGAATATCGGCCTCAACCAGTGCAGCTGTTCCTGTTACATGTCCTTCAGTGTCAAAACTGATTTTGGTGCCCGTGCCCGATGCAACTGTATTTGTGTGATTAAGTGAACCAGTGGCGCTTACGCTCAGGCCTGTGCCAGGTTTAACAATGCCGTTTGTTGATGCTGTAGAAACTGGAACGTCACCGGCATTGATTAAGCGACCTGCGGTTACAAGACCTTTCGCGTTGTACTGAACGACGTGATAATCAGTTGCTTCAGCAGTAACCGTATTGTTGATTGAGATTGTGTCGCCAGCTAGTGTTAGTCCGTTGCCGTTGACAATTACAGCGCCTTTGGTTGTTGTGGTCGCGGTTGGCAGGTCAGCACCAACAATGGGGCGGTAACCAACCGTGCCAGCAGAGGCAGTGGGACCAGCTAAAAACTCTGCAGCGGCTGTTGTGTTATCGAGCGTTGCGCTGATCGTGACTTGATCGCCGGCTGTAGTAGCAACAATGTTGATTACACCAGCGGTGCTGCCGAGAACAGCGTTGACGCTGCCTGCACCTTTGACGCTGACCCAGCTGCTGCCGTCCCAGCAGTAAATTTTGCTGTCGTCAATATCCAGTGCAATCTGACCGACAAACGCACCGCTCGCCGGAAGCGTATTTACAAGATCAACGCTGGATTCGTCTGCCAGTTTGGCTGCGGTAACAGCATCGTTGGCCAGCTGCGTTGCAGTGACGCTGGCATTAGTCAGTGATCCGCCTGGGATCGTATTGGCACCAAAAACAATCTTGGCGCTAGGAATTGTCGCGTCGGCAATCAGCGTGGTTGCATTACCAACCAGATCGGTGACGGTGATCTTCTTTGTTTCGCTGGCGCTCGTATCCGCAATGGGAAGAAAATCGCCGGCTGCAAGATTGGCGCCCGCAAGCGTGGCTAGTTCGCTGATCCTCAGGTCGGCCATCTCGGGGCTTCCTTTTAGCGCTTACAGTTACAACGAGTCTAAGGCTCCTACTCGGGCTCTTCCAGCAACACAAACGCGGCGCCGTCTTGCTCCAGCTTGATTTTGCCGGTGTCTTCCTGCAACAAGCGGTTTGGAATTTGAGTGGCAGCCCGCAGACGGATTGGCCCGGTTGAGATGAAGTCGATTACACCAGTAATCACCTGATCGGCTGCAAAACTGACAGCTGAGGCCGTAATAATCCCGTTCAGATCCCAGTAAACAGAATCGTTCAGCTGACTAGCCGAAAACGATCCAGCAAACGCAGGAGTGTCTGGCGCTTTGATGTAGAAGCGTCCGTGGAAGGTAGAACCGACTTCCGTGCGCAGTACCAGCTGCATCAGGTAATTGACTGGTTCTTCGTGGCGATTGTTCGTGTAGTCCCAGCGTGCGGTTAGTCGGCCGCTGCCGCTAATTAGGCTGCTGTACTGCTGGCGGTATTCATCGCTAAGGGTTGTGATATCGACTGTTTCACGGTTTGTATTTAGTTCGTACTCAATAATGTCGCCAAGCACGCGAGATTCCCGATCTCGAATAATTACATTGATCGGGATATTACGGGCAATTGCAACTAAAGGCACGCGACCTTCTGCGCCACCATCAAGGCTTGCTGCAAAGCTGGTGTAAAGGCGGATGCCGCCAAGCTCGTCTACAAAGATGTACCAAGCGCCGCTCGAATGGACTGTATTATTTGCCCAGCCGGTTGGGTCAATAAAGTCAAGGTTGGTGCCGTCTGTAGTGGTGATCTCAATAAAGTCACCGGTAACTAGAAAACCTTCCTCAAAATCAAAACTAAAGCGATCCTGTGCTGCATTGATATCACTAGGATTCAAGATGCTTTGTTTGGCACCTTCAAGAGCTGTGCGGGTCAGCTCGATATTGCCGATCAGGCCAAGATAAATGCCCATCAGATTGTCACCGCAGTTAATGCGCCAGTTGCTTGGAAGCTGATCTGTGCGCTACTCACTTCACCAACATTGGCGCCGTAAGAAACGCTAGTGATCCAAGCAGTCAGGGCCACATCGTTACTGGTGTTGCCTTGGATAAAACGCAGACGCAAGGTAACAGTATCGGTATCAGAGACGCCGCCTACCTTCAGGATCTTTTTTAGTGCCGTTGCTGCATCGTTGCGGCCGGTTGCGTCGCTGTAATACAGAAGAGTTGCGCTGCCGCTGAATTCTTGGACGCCTGGCACGTAAGTGCGCTGAAAGTCGCCAAGACTTGTGGTCTCCAGCGCCTCAAGATTGCCGGTTAGGCTCCAGCTGGTTACTTTGATTTGCTCGGAACCGTCGATCAGCAGGCGGCCGTCGCGTCCGGTATATGCCTTCTGCATTAGATCACAGCCACCAAACTTACTGTAACGCTACTGCGACCAGGACGAACTGCCTGTATTACAGGAGCGGAGTCATAGCGCCAGCGAGCTGTAGGTGGTGCATCGATTGCTGTGGCTGACCCAGTCCAGCCGGCACGCACATCGCTCGGCAAAGTAAACGTGCGGAACGTCCCGAGCTGCGCTTCGTAGTCAGTAATAAATAACTGCGCGTTGGCGTCGGTGATGTTGTCGTAGCTCAGGCTTAGCGTTGCATTGGTGCGGCGGTTGCCATACAGGATGCGGACTTCAGCGCCAGATTGGGCATTGAACCGCTTGCTGGGCCAGTCGCCTGCGTTGAATTCCCGGCCGGTCGGTTTCAAGGTTGGGAACGCCATCACTCAGTCACCCTGAAGTTGCCGGGAGTCAAAACGTCCTTTGCAACAATGCTAGCTCCACTGGAATCAACAGGGACTTGGACGGCCGAAACGTTGATTAAGCCTTCTTCGTCCAAAGTTAGCTGTTCGACTTGGAAAATACTGCTGTTGTTTTGCTGGGTACGGATCATAAACAGCGTGTCGTGTAAAGCCACATCTGAGATGGTGTTATTGGTAACCACAAAAGACCGCTCCAAAATTTCACCTGTGCTCGAGCTATAGAACATGGCGTCATAAGTGCCATCCTCAATCGGATTAATAGCGAGAAGACTCCCGGCATCAGTAATTAAGCCGACATTGTTGGTGTTAAAAGTTGTCGCCGTTGTCATTACTCGAATATACGAACCAGGCTGAATACTTAAAGCATCCGGCACTGTTTTGAAGGTAACTGTTTGGGTGACGCGCCGGCGGGTGCTAAGCAAGAACCGAGCAGTACGTAAAGCTTGTTCACGGTTTGTGCAAAAATCGGTCAGGTCAAAAACTTGCTGAGTTGCGGCGGTATCGTTTTGTGATACATCTGCCCATTCCACCAGCGCAGAAAGCTGATTAGGTAAGTCATTTTCAACCGTTTGTCGCCAAGAAACCAGAGCTTTGAAATTTGTGCGCTGCGCAATGTCAATGTACTGAAGTTGTAAAGAGTCCTCGATAATGTTCCCAGCAGTAAAGATTTGCTCAACTGCAATTGGGCGCGTGCTGATCTGAAAGTTGCTATCAAAAGGCAGTGCGGGCATCAGCCCAAAACGACCGTTTTTAATTGTGAAATTGCACAGCTGGAGTGGGGCGTTATTAAAAATGAATGAGCGTAAAGATTCGCCATCTTCCAGTACGCCGTCATAAAAGATTTTGTTTGCCCGGAGGAATCGCGCCGTGGTCTGGAGTGATTGGGTATCGATTAGTTCCTCTGGAACAACATTGCCGACTCCCTGTGAATTATCTGTGAGCAGGTAGTAAACAAGGTCTGCGAAAAGATTGCTGGGGCCAGTGCCACCCTCGATTAGACGTTGAACATTGATTCCGCTCGGGATCCAGGCGCGGATTTGCCCAACGCTACCGATTTGACCGCTGGACTTAACGGAAATAGCAAGTGTTGAAAGGTCGGTGTAATCCGCTGGTGATTCGTTGGACAGATACTCGTTGATATAGACGATCTCGTGCTCAGGGCCTGATTCGTTTGATTTGGTCAGCTCTTGATAATGGCTAACGTCGGCAATTTGTGATTGCTGCTCAAAGATGCGCTGTGCCCGTGAAACACCCCGGTCATCTACAGGTGTCGGGCTTGGTGTAGGAGTCGGTGTCGGCCCAGGGGCGGGAGTGGGGACAGGATTAAAAGTGGAAGATGCGCTTGTAACGCGAAAATCAAATACTACATTCCCTCTTCCGAATATATTGTTAACAACCTCAACATACTGGACAATTGTGCCTACAGGGGCGTTGCCCGTTGATGAAATAACTTGATAGGTTTGATTTCGCCATACTCTTGTAGTACCGGCTGTATCCAAATATCTTTGGCCGATGGTGACGTTAAGAATGCCATTGACCAGCGTTGCCGAAGCCCGAATGGTTACGGTTGCGCCATTACCCGCGACTGCAACAATATCTGCGGTTCTTACTGTGTTAACAGGCGTGCTTCTTGGATCACCAAACAGGTCAAAATAGACGGCATTTTGCGGAAATTGAATTAACGGAGAAACATCATCTCGCGGTGGATCGGAGCCCACAAAGTCGACAGCGGTAGGGCGAAGCGTTGTCGTGCCTGTTGGACTTGTAGGTGTTGGGGTTGTTGTAGGTGTTGTGGGCGTGGTCGGCGTAAATGTCCCACCGACAAATTCCGTGCTTGCGTTTGTTGTTAACTCTTTATTGATTGTGAGTTGACGAACCGTAAACTGTTTGCCCTTGGTGCTAATTCTGAATGCGCCATAAGGCGTGGAATAGTCGCGGCCAAAATTAAGGTCTCCGTTGATCGCAATCCCTTCCGCGTCTAATTGAATAACGCTTTCGTTTTCAGAAGTGTTCTGGCTGACTTCTGATCCAGTTGTCGGTACTAAGCGATACTCGTAATAACCTTCAACCCTAGGACGAATCCGCAGTAAGTTAAATTGATCAACTGGTGCACTCCCGGTCACACAAAACAACTGCGGAATGCGAGCCCATCCACGCTCGGGTTGCCCAAACTGTTGGACCGGTCTTACCAGTAACGAAAAGAATGATGTCCGCGCAAAATATCGATCTAGACGAGGTGTTGTTAGTGCAATGTTTTTGTTGTCCAGCCTTAGCAGTTTTGCTGGTGTAGGAATTGCATTGAAGTTGGTGAGACCGCTGGCGCGATTCCAGACCTGGCTTTTTATGCCGATCTCAATGACTTCAGCATCTCTGCGGACTGGGCGAACTGTTGCCTCCGCGTAACGGCATAGTGCAAAAAATCCGGTGCCGATATTGGTTGCAGGGTCAAAATCTCTACCGTCGTAACCGGCCAAGGCTTCGTCAATAGCCCGGGATCCAGCCGCGCCAATTTGGGGGCTGTCCTGCACTTCTGTGCAACGTAGTGTGACGTTAACCCTGCCACTTTCTTGGCTCCCTGAACGGCTTTCTACCAGCCAGACAGTCGAACCGATGATCCAGCGTGAACCGATTGACAGAAGGTCGTCGGCCCTGGTCCGCCAGCCATCCGCAGCGCTTTCTAAGTCTGTAAGGTTTACTTCTGTGTTGGCAAAGTCTGCCTGCTCAAACGCTTCCCAATTAGAAAAGTTGATCGTAAAAGTAGCCGTAGAGCCGACAGATACGTTTGCGAAGCTTCGTGTTGAATAACTTGTGTTGTTTATTCGATTAATACCCATTCGCCTTGAGTATTGGCGCCCAACACCAGGCTGGCCAACTGCCGCAATTGAATCTGCAGACTGATTATCAAAGAGTGTCAGCACATCAGCCTTTGCGCCGGCAATCTTTCTGCGACGAGCTTTGATCTCAAAACGCTGTTCTTGATTTTCTTCGCCACGTGTTCCAGCGTCAGGAGCGCTGATAATCTCCCAATTGAAACGAAAAGCAGTACCGTTTTCAATAGGAGAAAAAGCACCAAACTGAGATGCGTTTTGTGGATTGTAGGCTTGCGAAAATCCGCCACTTAACTGACCATCACTGGTTGGCGCCGTAAAAATCTGCCTACCCAAAGTTCCGGTCGCGCCAGTACCTTGAGTGCCTGCAATCAGCGTCGACGGACGATTGCTTCCCTGTTTTGATGACCAGAACAAGGCATACTCACTCTTGTCAAGAATTGACAGGGCTGTTGTTCCAACACGGATTCCACCGATTTCAGGAGTAACAAGACCTGCTTGACCAGCCACATAGATCCCTTCAAATGACTGAAAAGATCCGTTAGCAAACAAGCGGCTCCAAACTAGTGCGGGCGCAAGAATTAAACCGCCTGTGCTTAAGTTGTCAGCTCCCAGATCTCTTTTGCCGAATGGGATTGGGATCGGCTGGCCGTACTCTGCAAGGCTGCTGACATTATCGAAACTAGTGGTTTGATTGAAGCGCGTAGGGCCAACTTGATCAGATAGCTGTCGCGTGCGAATTCGCGGTTGTGTTTCAAGTGTTGGCGCTTTAGGTGCCAGCAAAATGCTGACTGCTGTACTTGCAAGACCGACAACAAGACTTACAACTACAGCGGTAAGTGTTGCAGGATCGTTTCTAACGTCTGGGATATGGTCGTACTCAGCAGGGCGAACACGAGCCTGCAGCTGGGCGTGACGGATAAACTCCCGGTATTCCTGCTCTGTACAACCGAGTGTTTCGATTAATGCGATTTCAAACGGTAGGAGCGGCGGATTGAAAGCTTTGCCGCCGGTTTCCAGTCCACGCTTTTGGTGAGGTTGTTGATGTAGAGGATTCCCTGCTGCCATGTCACCCCAAAAGCCAGCGGAGCCGCTGTCAAGATTGCAATGTCACCATCGTAGATGGGCTCGTCAATCACAGTGCAAAAATGCCGTATGTCTTGTAGGACTTGGCGTGGGGTCATCGTGTACCAAGCCGGATTGAACGGCGGCGGATTCATGCCCATGTCGTTTAAGGCGTCGATCACCAGCCGGATGCAATCGTTGCCGCCGTATTCGTAGGGGCGGCCAATTAGATGGCTACACACGAATTTGGGCTGTGAATGGAATGCTGCCCACTAAGCTGCGAAACAAACGGCGGGCGGGGATATTTGTTTGGACCGAATCAAGCACTGAATTGAGGCTGATTTGCAGCGTCGTTTCATCCCAGCCACCACTGGCGCAGCTGCCGAAGTATTGGTACAACGTTCGCTGAACGGCACCGCTGCTCGGCTCCCACAAAATTGTGGTGACCTTGGCAACCCAGAGGTTTTCTAGCGCTTGTGTTGCCCATGCTCGTGTCATCTCGGTGTTAGGCAGCTGCAGCGTGGCATCCAAGTTGTCGCCTTGCAATGTTGCGACCGCTCCACCGAAGCCGAAACCCAAGAACATGTAGCCGCTTACGTTTTGCGCGATGGCGTAGTTCTGGAAGCGGAAACGAGCAGCTTGGCCGGAAGGGCCAACATCAAGTAAGTGACCGTAGGCGTATTCCATTAGAGACCAATCCGGCGGCGATTCGCTGGGCTATTACCAAGCGTACGTAGGGCGCGGCGTTCACCTTGGATTGCACCTTGCTGGGCAGCCTGTGCCAGTCCGCGCTGGAACTGATCTGTAGTTACGTAGTCCACATTGTTGATGCGCTCCACGCTGTAGCGAACATCGATGGGTTCCATTGGGGCTGTGGCCAGTGCAGTTGTGCCGCCCTTTTCGTCTCCACCGGGAATAACAGATGCGCCACGGCTGCCCGCTGCGTAACGGCTCATAGCCGCCGACATTTTGCTGGCTGGGATTACGTATTCCGGCTGGCCGCCTTCGCCGATTACTGCGGTTGTCGGACCAGTAACAAATCCGCCTTCAGCAAAAGCTGGTGCGGCAAAAGGTATGCCAGGACCGTCAAGCGAATACTGGCGGAAACCGGAAACTAAATTGCCAAGGCCACCGCCACCGCCAGCGCTTTTTGCTGCGCCTCCGACAAAGCCTAGAAGTGTTTGAAGAACAAAAATTTGAAGTTGTGCTGCAATAATTTGCGCTGCATTATCTAGGAAACTTGAAGCAATCTGGGCGAAGAAATTAGATAGAGCTTGTTGAACTGGCACAGTGCCGCTGATGATGTCGCGGAAGGATTGCGCAAAAGCGTCACCGATTCCTTGCGCAGCTAGCGTGATTTGATTAATTGGATCAATAAGTTGGTTTAGTTGGCCTTGAAGCTGGCCAATCTCGTTTTGTAGTCTTTCTTGCTTAGTAGGTCCAGCACCAGGTCCTGCTGCAGCTACAGTCGCAACCGCACCACGCGCTGCTTGTAGACGCTCTAGTTCAGTACGCAATTCGTTAATACGAGCTGCGCCAACACCATAAGCTTCTGCCTGGCTAAGTAATACTTTTGTATATTCAATATCTTGATCGATAGCGCGTAAACGTTCTGTACTTAAGCGCTCAAAGTTAGCAATACGTTCCGCTTCAGCAGGAAGAATACCTTCAGTAACCAAACGCAAGACTGTCTTGTTGAACTGGATTTCTTGCTCGCGTTGCTGGGTTAAGTCGCTAAAGGGTTGCACAGCCTGACGAATAGCACCTTGGGTTCCAGCAAACTGCTGGAATTTAAGTTCAGCCGCGGCAGCCTTAAGAATCTGCTGACGAAGATTTACTTGCGCTGTAAGATTACGTACCTGTTCTTTATAGACAGTATCAAGCAGTGTTCTTTGCTCGTTAGTAAGTCCTTCGGCAAGTAAGTTTTGCTCCAGCTGTAACTGAAGACTGCGAACTTGGAGATCAAGTCTCGCTTGTAGTTGGTTTAGCTCTTCTGTGATTGCCGCCGCTTCTCCTTGAGAGAAGCGTGCAATCTCTACATCAATATCAGCAGCCTCCAACGTTGCTTGAATTAGTTGTCCGCGCAAAGCAAGGATATTTTGCAGTGATTGCAGTTCTTTTCTCCTGGCTTCTTCTGCAGCGCGTGCAGCTTCTTTGGCAGCTCTTTCTGCTTCACGCTGTAAGCGAAGACGCTCAGCTTCACGAATAGCTTGGATTTCAAGGCTACTTTCCAGTTTTTGACTTTCTATTGTTTGATTACGACGCAGTTCCAGTAAACGAACCTGTTGTTCAATACTTTGCTGGTTAGCGGAATTAATTTTTTCTCGCGCAGCTCGTATTTGATCATCGAATTCTGCATTAGTTTTTACGAGATTTTGCTCCAAGGAAAGTTGTGCGTTTCTTTCTTTAGCAGCGGCGTTTGTAGCAGCTGATTTTTGCTTTTCCAGATCCAGCAGTTCTTTATTAAGTAGTACCTGTCCATTAAGTTGAGCTAGTACAGGTGCGTACTCAACGCGAGCTTTTTCGAGTTCTGCGTTGTTTTCTTTTAGTTGATTATTTATACGTTGGAGAGCTTCTTCGCCCGCAACCAGCCGGACTACCCACTCGCCTACTGCACGAATAGCTCCGCCAATACCGCTAGCGACAAGATTAAACCCTTTAACAATTGTTGTTACAGCATTAATAATTACGGATAGAGCGGCAGCAAAAGGAGCTCCAACAATGCCTAGGGCGACACTCGCTGCAGCAGTAAACTCACCCCAAGAGCGGTTAAGTAGATTAACAGCATCGCTAATACCTTCTACTGTTCCGGGTAGTGCTCCGGTAGTACGAGATATTTCTTCCTGGATAAGTTTTTGTGCAGTAGCTGCGTCTCCAGCTTGGCGCAGAAGTTGTACTTGTGTTTCTAAATTGGCATTTACTCTTATACCGCTTTCTTCTAAAGAACGAAGGTCTAGCGTTTGAAGTGCGGTACCTAGTTTTGCTGCGCTTTGTACGGCTTGATCTAGAACCTGACCAAGTGCTCCTCCAAGAATTTGACCGCCGAAACCGCTACCTACAAAAGAGCCGAGGATAGATCCTCCTACAGCACCAGCTCCACCTCCGAAAAGAAGAGGGAAACCTGCACCTAATGCAAGGTTTTCACTGAATCGTCCAATGTTTTGCTGAGTGCCTCTAAACCCCGGACTTGCTATCGGTCCTTCAGTGGGAAATCCACCAGCAGGAGCAGCAGTAGACTTGCCAGCGTTACGTACTTTACGCAACAAGCGTTCTCTATCTACAAGTACGTCATTCAATTGTTGCTCTGCTTTTACTAGTTGGTAGGCGGCTGCTGTCGCCTCTTCTGTACCTATAACAGCACTGTTTAAAACTTTTCTGGCGCTCTGGACGGCATCGGAAACATTGTCAAAAGATTTAGCTATACCGTTACCAAAAGTTTCTAAATACTCGTTTAAGTTGGTAACTAGTTTTCCTACAGTATTTATATCGTTACTCAACTGCTTTAGCTGTTGAGCGCCGCGTACCGCAATTTCGATGTCGGCTCTGTAAGCCACGGCGCTGCGTCACACTCTGGTACTTCAGTTTACGCGACAAAAAAGCCGCCGGGTTAGCGGCGGCCTCGTTTAGCCTTCTCCATCTCCTTAGCGTGGTCCTCGTTAAGGATCTGGAAGTAGGCGCTCCAGCCGAGGATCTCCTCGGCGGTCATGGTGGTGCGGATTTCGTGCAGACTTTTGCCGAGTTCCTTGGCAACGCCGAATTGCAAAAGGAGCCAGTTGTCCTTGCGTATTTCGGCGCTTAGTTCTTTGGGTCCAGAGGCTCTGCGTCGTCAACAATGATCGCCAGCATCAATGCCTGGAGATCTTTGTCTTTCACTTCGTTCTTCAGCACGTCGATTTCACCAGGTGCAAAAAGTTTTGCGCCAGATTCGTCTTGGGCTTTGGTGATCAATAGTTGAAGAGCGAAAGCGTTGGCGTCGTCTGACTTGGCTTGCTTTTGGGCGCGTTCACGCTCAGCCATCGTCAGCGGCGTTACCCACATTTCAAATGTGCTGCCATCAGACAGTTCCACACTTTTTTTGATGGGTTCCAGGTTGGCCGCCTTGCGCAGGCGGTCAATGGCGCGGACGGGAACAGGCATAACCTTATCGTGACTGGGAAAC
>OGVZ01000008.1_pt1 | contig 24813 bp, 41 predicted proteins | sample 1575881 | NCBI WGS metagenome assembly OGVZ01 (sample SAMN07581520, study PRJEB24739) | freshwater metagenome | place: Singapore | collected 2015-01
GAATTCAAAATGTGACAATTAGTGCGGCAGAGCCAGTATATGAGCCGCTAGAATTGGCGCTAGTAAAAACATATTTGAAAGTGGATACAAACGCAGATGATACATTGATAGAAGTTTTAATCATGGCGGCGCGAAAGCAAATTGAAAATGAATTAGGCGGTTATTTAATTGTAAAAAGGTCTATTACGCAAAAGCAAACTGGCGGACTGGAAACAATTGACCTTTTGCGTCAACCAGTAAATTCGATTACTTCCGTAACCTATTACGAAAACTTTGACAGCGCTGGCGAAGTTATAGCTAGTAGCAAATACCGCTTTTCAGATGGCAAATTGTATCATACAGACGGTTATTGGAAAGCTGGTCGGGAATCAGATGGTTATGTGATCGTGTACAATGCAGGAGTTCAAGAGGATACCGGACAGAGTGCAGAGAATTCCAGTAAGGCATTACGCACCGCGATGCTTCGATATATCGCATATATGTATGAGAATCGCGAACAATTTGCCGGATCAGTCAACGAGGGCAATTTCTCAATTCAATACGATCAAAAAATAAAAACAGAAATCAATCTGTTATTAATGCCATACCACACTGGCAAGGGGTTGATTTAATGCTTACCAGATTGCCGCACCGCGTACAAATTCAATCATTAACCGTTGTGTCTGCTGATGGTGGATGTTTTACCGAAACATGGACGACAACCGCGACACGATGGGCAAATGTACAAGTAGCACGAGCGAATGAGGAATTTGGATTTGGTAAAGATCAACAAGCGAACATATACCGGATCATTATGAGAAAAGAAGCGTTCACGAATAAGCAACGCCTATTATTTAATAACCTAGTATTGACGATCCAGACGATAGACGATCCAACGCAAGATAATAGGATGATGGTTGTTTTTGCTAGAGGTGAGTTAACATGAGTTTAAAAATTGATTTGACTGGAACAAGGACTTTGCAGGCGCAAATCGAGCAATTGCAAAAGATTTTTCCTGAAGAAGTAAAAGCCATGATTTTAGAAGTTGCTCTGGTTGATGTTGAAACATACGCAAAGGATAAAGCCAATATTCCGGTTGATACAGGACGACTTCGCGCAAGTATTCACACAAAATATATAAAAAAGCCAGAGCCAGAAAACAAACGAACAAAAGCAAAATTGATTGCTGCACAATCTGAAATCGGTCATTCAATCGAGCAAACACAAATGACTTACAGTTACAAGGATAATGAAGGTAACGAGTTTGATGGAACACTAACTGCGAAGCCTGACGAATTTAGTGTTATTGTTGGAACTAATGTGAAATACGCAAAAAAAATAAATCGTACAGGCGGCGGTGGACCGAATGCAAACCGTAGTCTTAACTCAAAAAGAAACTTAAATAAATACGGAAAACGTCAAGGTCCAACACTTCCAAAAGGTTGGGGAGAAGCGTTTTTTGATAAAGCGATAGCAAATGGAAAAGCGGCTTTAAGAAACGAGTTGAAAAACCTTGCAAACCGATTGAAAGATATTGCAAAAGATGCGGCGCGCAAAGCCGGAAAAAAAGCAGGTGATTAAGGAATGTCTGCACAATGGGAAGTACAAAAAGCGCTCTATACTGCCTTATCCGGTGATTCAGCTTTTATGACTAAAATTGGATCGCGATTATACGATGAACCCCCAACGAATGAAACGTTTCCATATGTCACAATTGGCTATATGATTGAAAACAAGTATAACCGATTTAATAACGAAGGTTATGAAGTGTCTGCGCGACTAGATATATATACAAAATCAGGTCGATTAGGATACAAACCAGCAAAGGAAATACTGGTTGAAATGAACCGGATTCTAAATCTTAAGCGCTTCAACCTGACAGGCTTTAATATGATACAATGCTATTATGAAACGTCTGATACCGAACGCGATGAGGACAAAAGAATTTTGTCCGCGCGTTATACTATTTTGACACAAGCAAATTAAAGGAGGAATAAACAATGGCTTTTTTTGCAAATGCTTCTGTATTCAAATTGGGATCAACAACAATTAGTGAGGTGACGTCCATTTCAGCGCCAAATTTAACTGCTGATACAATTGACGTAACGACACATGGTAGCACTGGACGTTATCGCGAATTCATCCAAGGACTTCGTGACGGTGGCGAAATCACAATCGAAGGATTTTACACAACAGCGAGCGCAAACACAATTACAACACAATTGAACACAACAGCAACAGCAACAGCAACAATTGACTTACCAACAACGCCAAGCACAACACGTTTTACTGCAACTGTCATTTGCACCGCGTTTTCTAGCGAAGCGCCAGTCGATGGGGCAATCAGCTATTCCGCAACTTTCAAAGTGACTGGACAGCCAAGCTTAGGAACAATTTAATAAAAGGGGTTTTCATAAATGGGTAAAAAAATCGCAATCACGTTGGACAGGGAACGATATATGCGATTAGATTTGAATGCTATGTCTGTATTTGAAGACGTGACAGGAAAATCACTTTTCACAATAGGCGAAGGATTACAGGAAGCGCGAAACGTTCGTGCATTATTGTATGCCGCTATGAAAAGCGCCGGAGAAGATATTACGCTGGAGCAGGTTGGCGAGAATATCACGATGCACAATTTTTCAATGGTTTCAGAGGTTATTTCAAAACTTATGACAGTAAGTTATGGCAAGCCGCTTGACGAAGTGGAAGAAGGAAAAAAGTAGAGCCGCCAGAATGGATTGAATTATGGTCAATCGGAATATATGATTTGCGATTGTCGGAAGATCAATTTTGGCGTTTAACATTAGCAGAATTCAATAGTTTGTGCCTTCGGCACAAGGAAAAACAACGCGCCGAGTTATTCAATTCGGCGCTTATTTGTTCTGTGATTGCAAATGTAAATCGTGGAAAAGGAAAAGCATATTCACCTGCTGATTTTATGCCAAAAGAGAAAAAGAAACCGAAAAAAATGAGCGTGGACGAATTGGTTTCTGTTTTGAAATCAATCACACTTGCAAATGGTGGTGAGGTAAATTGTTAGAGGAACTCATAGTTAAAGTCGGGGCGGATATAAAAGATTTTAGCGCAAAAATGCAATCATTAACCGCTAATTTGGAATCCGTTCGCGATAATTTTCAACAAGTAGGCGAAACGTTAACTGCATCCTTAACCGTTCCATTAGTTGCAGTAGGGGCGGCTTCGGTTAAACTGGCAAGTGATTTTCAAGAATCGCTTAATAAGGTTAACGTTGCGTTTGGATCGTCTGCTTCTAGCGTAATAGAATGGTCAAAAACGTCAATTGAGTCGATGGGTTTAGCTTCTGGATCGGCGCTTGATGCCGCCGCCTTATTTGGTGATATGGCAACGAGCATGGGTATAAGTAGGGATGAAGCGTCAAAAATGGCGATGAGCCTAACACAATTAGGCGCAGATTTGGCATCGTTCAAAAACATTCCAATTGAACAAGCGATGTACGCGCTGAATGGTGTTTTTACTGGTGAAACGGAATCACTAAAAATGTTAGGCGTTGTCATGACACAAACCCAACTTCAAGCATTTGCATTAACGCAAGGCATCACAAAGCAAGTAGAAAAAATGACAGAAGCTGAACTTGTTTCTTTACGTTATGCCTTTGTTTTGGATCGAACAAAGAATGCACAAGGCGATTTTGCGCGAACAAGTGAAGGTTCAGCTAATCAAATGCGTATGTTTCAAGAGAATTTGAAAGAACTAGGTAAACAAATAGGCGAGGTTATCCTTCCGACTTTTACGAAAATGATTCAAAAATTAAATGATATCTTAAAAGAATTTGGCAAGTTATCGCCAGAAATGAAACAAACAATTGTTGTTGTTGGTGCAGTATTGGCGGCAATCGGTCCATTGTTATTAGCTTTTTCTGCGATGATATCAACCGTTACATTTGTTTCGACTTCACTTGCAACACTATCTGGATTTTTAGCGGCTAATGCGGCGGCGATATCTGCGGCGCTTCCTGTTATTGGTTTAGCGGCGGCGGCTATTGTATCATGGGGTTTTGCAGTTAAGGCTTTTATGGCTGATTACGAAAAGTTTAGAGTAGCATTCGTTTATGCGACAGAATCAATCAGCGCAAAATTCGGAATCATGTACAGCGCAGTAAAAATCATTATTGATCGATTAAAAATTGCTTTTTATGATTTTATGATTGCGACAGTCGGACAATTTGGTAGTGTAGGCGATTCATTCAGAAAACTTCGGGATGAAGTTGAAAACTCAATGATGGGTGAAAAGGTGGAATTGCTTGCAAAGAAATCTGCACTTTCCACCGCCGAATGGAAATATCAAACTGGATTATTAAATGAGACAATTAGACAAACCAACGAGCAACAAAACAAAAATGCAGGTATGACTGATTATGTAACGGATCGAACATTGATTATGACAGGCGTTACGCAAAAAGCAACTGAAGCGATGGAGAAACAACGTTATGCGGCTAATGCGGCGGCACTTGCCAAAGGTGATGCGGCTAAAAAAGCAAAAGAATTAGCAGACGCACAAGATAAATTGATTAAAGTGTCAATGCAAACTACAAACGAATTGGGCGGCGCGATAATTACAGCACTTAAAAATCGCTATCAGCAGGAAGAAGATATCCAGCGAGAATCATTACAAAAACAACAAGATAGAGCACGAGAAAATTTTGATTCATTTGTATCCGAAGCGAAAAACGCAAATGACAAAGTGCAAGAATCATTTAGAAATATGGCGGATAAAAATATAGAACAAATTCGCCGAACGTATGATGAACAATTAAATTTACTTGATTCATCAACAAAGGCACAGTTTACAGATATCAATAATCAAATCAATGCAATCAATCAGCAAACCGAAGATGAGGATAAAGCATTACGCGAAAAAGAATTCCAGAAGCAGAAAGCAGAAAAAATACGCTCTCTATCTACTGCAAAAAATGAAGAAGAACGCGTAAAAATTTTAGATCAATTGCAAGAAATGGACGCGAAACGAGAGCGCGAATTATTACTTGAAAAACGCCGCGTATTGATTGATGATTTGCGCCAGCGTCAAGAGTGGATCAGATTGGATGCAGAACGTCAAAGAAAAGAAAAAGAAGAAACAATGAAACGCGAAATTGAATTAGAGCAACAGCGCCTAGCTACCGATTTGGCAAACTTGCAAACTAATTATGAAAACAAAATTAAAACACGCGAACAATTCAAGGCAAATGAAGATTTATATTATCGAAACTTAGAAAAGGGAATTACACAACATTATGAGAATTTGAACAAAGAAGATAAATTGCAAGCAACAGCGCGTAAAATGTTTTTAGATGAAAACAATAAAGAATTAGTAAGTTTGTTGGCAACGTATAATCCCAAGTGGGAAGAAGCAGGTAAAACATGGGCGGAAAAATTATTGTCTGGTATAAAATCAATAAAAATTGATGAAGCAATAGAAACCATCATGTCTAAAATATCAAGCGTGAAAAGCGCTACTGCAAACTTGGTTACTGCATCGCCAGCAATCGCAGGTATAAATGGTCGAGTTGATCCATTCACGACAAACGCGGTTATGTCTCAACTTTCAAATCCTAATGTAAATTTATTTGTTGATGGTAAAAGCATGGCTTCTGCAATCGCGCCACATATGACGGATCAGATCAGAGCGCGAACGGGGGCTAAACAATGACCGAACTATTTAGGATTTTAACTTACCGAACTTTTGAACCAACAGAAATTTCTGGATTGCAAGTCTGGTTGAACAATGAAACATTAGGCGCAGACGGATCGAGCGTAAGCCAATGGGATGATTCGAGCGGCAATAATTTTCATTTTACACAACCGAATGCCAGTTATAGACCAACTGTCTATTCTGATTCTGGATCAAAAACAATTCGATTGTTAGAAAATTCATTTTTGACTTGTTTAGTAGATTTATCACTTTTGAGAAATGTATCCGGCGGAACTACTTTTATAGTTCACAAGCAATTAATGTCAAGTTATTCACCGACCTTAATTATATCTAGTGGGCTTAATTCATACGATGCGAGATTAAACACTTTTGTTTCAGTAAATAAATATGTATCACAAATGCGGGTAATTGATTCAGACACAGTAAAAAATGCAATATCAAACCAAACAATCGATCAAACGAAATATTGGATTCAATCAACTGCCGCAGATTTTGAAAACAACGATTTGTACCAATATATAAATTCTAACTTAGACGGAACAAATATAAATACTGGAGGAAGTTATTCAAGCAGTACCGATTCAGTCGCCATTTTTTTGGGTGCTAATTTATTAAGTCCGGCGTATGAGCAATATCCATCATCGAGCCTGTTTCCGAAGCCGATTGATTTAGCGAGAGTACAAATTAAAGAAGTTTTGATTTTTAATCGTATTTTGACTGCATTAGAAAAATTCAATATAGAACGATATCTTTCAATTAAGCACAATATTAATCTTACAAAATTAGTACCTAGCACAAGCCTTTTTCCATCAAGTACAACTTTCATCCCATGGTAGGAGGTGAGCCAAATGGCAATCTATATTCCGGTTGATTTGACTGGTTATTACCAATCGCAAACACTTGAAATACAAGATGAAATTAACGCACGAAGTACAGCACGTTTTGGAATGGTCGATGTAAACGCAACGTTGACGCTGGAAGATGGCGCACCTATTGAGATTTACGACTATAGCGGCAATTTGATTTTTGGCGGATTTATCAATTATCCACGCCGAATCAATCCACTTGGAACGGATGCACTATTTTTTGATATTGAAGCAATTGACCAGCACGAAATCGCGGATCGTTATTTAGTAGCGGAAGCATTTACAAGCCAAACTGCCGGATATATAGTCAACACAATTTTGACTAATTACCTAGCCGCAGACGGTGTGACGGTAGGAAATATTGAGTCAGGAATAACACTTGATGTTGCGAAGTTTCCGCGAGCAAACACTGTAGCGGAAGTTTTGGACAATCTAGCAGAAATTTGCGGATTCATTTGGTATATCGACTTTGACAAAAAGTTATACTTTCAAGAGCGAAACGCAACCGTAGCCGGATTTAACTTGGTAGATAATAGCGCGATTGTAAATATCAATGTTCGAAATGATCGTAGCAAATACCGAAACCGCCAGTACATTCGCGGTGGACAAACGCCAACGGATTCGCCGATTACAGGAGAATCGCCAACGCCAAAACCGGACGGAACAACACGCACATTCGTTACACGTTACCCAATCGCGCAAGCGCCGACAATTTATATCAACTCTGTAGCAGTACCAGCAAATCAAATTGGGATTAATGGAGTTGACGGACAAGTCACGCCGCTTCAATGGTATTGGAGTTACGGTTCTAATACAGTTACGCAAGACACTACGCAAACCGTATTAAATACAAGCGACACGATCACAATTGATTATATTGGACTAATTCCGCTACTGGTTGTCGTGGAAGATTCAAATGCAATCGCTCAACGTGCAACAATAGAGAATTTATCTGGTGTTTACGAATCACTCGAAACGTTGCCAAACGTTAACGACAAGCAACAGGCACTAGATATCGCCAACGGAAAACTGCGAAAATATACAGTTATCCCGCGTGAATTAACTTATCAAACGTTCACAAATGGACTTAGTGCCGGACAACTTCAAACCGTTACGCTTTCAAAATACGGAATTAACGCGGCAGAGTTTTTGATTGATCGGGTAACAATTCGGGATTTGGACGATCAAGGAACATTTGTTTATGATATTCACGCGGTTGACGGTGAGCCTTTTGGATCGTGGACAAAGTTTTTCGAATCATTAATTAGAAAAGAATCGGGTCTGGTTATCGACACAGACGAAAAATTAATTGTACTCAAAACAAGCTATGAAACAGATTCGTGGTCTGAAATTCACACTTACAATATTTTCGCTTGTCCGATTGTAGCCGATACGCTTTACCCATCGGATACGCTTTATCCTTGTTAGGAGGGAACACTATGAACGAGGTACAGGGTTGGCATGGTCAATTTGATATCTATATTAAAAATAATGACGATTGGCAACACGAAGCCACTATCAACAATACAATTACGAATAGCGGATTAAATTTATTGCGCGAAGCGCTTCGGGGAACGATTACGGATGCACAAATCAAATATATTGCGGTTGGAACTTCATCGGCGGCGGTTACGGTTAGCGATACGCAATTAGGTGCAGAGATTTTTCGAAAGCCAGTTTATTCTAGGACTGCCGGAGCAAATGGGATATTAATTACGATTGCAATTTTAGAAGATTCGGAAGCGGTAGCAAATATTCAGGAAATCGGAATTTTCGCAGGTAGCACAGCAAGTGCAACGACAAATTCCGGTATAATGATTAGTAGGATTTTATACAGCCGAAATAAAACGAATTTAGAAAGTGTGCAGATTCAGCGAACTGATACGATAACGAGGGGATGATTTTTAATGCCAGCTTATAGCAAAACAACGTGGATTGACGGATCAGCGCCAGCCATTGAAGCGACAAATCTAAATAAAATGGAGCAAGGCATTTTTGACAGTCTACGCCAAGACGGAAGCACCACAATGTCCGGTCAATTGGTCACAACTGCCGGAAGCGCGGCAACACCCGCAATTGCACCGACTGGAGATAGCAACACCGGAATATTTTTCCCTGCCGCCGATACAATCGCGTTCGGTGAGGGTGGCGCGGAAGCTATGCGGATCAATTCTAGCGGACAGGTTGGTATAGGTTGTGATGCGACCTCAGCGTTAGAAGTTAAAGCCGCGCAAGGTGTTATCAAACTTGCAAGCACAACCGGAACAAATAGCACCTATCATAAAATTGATAACACTGGCGGAACACTTACGCTTGGAATTGATAACAGCACAGGTTCTAGCCAATTCGGGGCAGGGAACTATGCAGGAGGTTTATGGCATAGTGGAAATTACAATTTAACTTTTGGAACAAATAACAGTGTTCGCATGACTATTTCGGGTGGCGGAAATGTCGGTATTGGCACGACAAGTCCTGCCTATACACTTGACACAAACGGAATTGTAAGAGCAAAAAATGCTTTTTATATAGGAAGATCAACAGATTCGGCGGTTATCGGTAGCGTAAAAGAAGGAACGTCAAACGGATTAAAAATTCAAGCAGAATCCGGTGGAACTGATTCGACAATTACATTTGCAACAAACGGAGGGGATAGAGCAATTATCACTTCCGCAGGAAATGTTGGGATTGGCACGACTTCACCAGACGTTTTCAGTAGAGGCTATAGCGGTACGATTTTAGGAATTTCTTCATCTGGTCAAAGTGCGATTGAATTAAATAGCGCGACAGGAAACTCAACATATTTAGATTTTGGAGTTGCGGCAACAAGAAAGGCTGCTATTCAAACTACATCATCTGATATGTCAATTGGAACACTTAGCACAATCCCTTTATATTTTATAACAAATAGTTCTACAAAAATGACTATTACAGACACAGGAAATGTCGGTATCGGCACAACTTCGCCAACTTCTGTATTAGAAATTGTAAACGGTTCTAACACATACCAAAGCATGATCAATGGAATAAATAATCATGCCAGATTAGGCATAAAAACAAATAGCAGTAATAGTGCTGGTATTACATTTTCAACTGATAATGAAACAAACACTTGGTTTTTAGGTTCTAGGAAAGATGCGGCAGGTGGATCAAGTGGAACAGATCGACTTAATCTTTTATATAATTCGTCAACTTTTTTAACCGTTTCAACAGCAGGTTATTTGCTCATCGGCTACACTTCATCCAATGGCGCTTATCCTTTACAGGTTAACGGTCAAATCTTTGCAACGTCCAGTACAATTGCAACTTCCGATGGTCGCTACAAAAAAGACGTTGTATCACTCGATGGCGCTCTGGATATCGTCAAGGCACTAAATCCGGTGCAATTTTCTTGGAAAGATCATCCGGTTCATAAATTCAATACAGACGTTCCGACAGTCGGTTTTATCGCTCAAGAGGTTGAACAGGCGCTTGCTGATAAGTCCTACTTAACAAGCATCATTAAAAAATCAGAATGCACATGGGAAACCGAAACAGGCGAAACCATTGAACGCGAAGTAACTCGCGATGTAGAAAAGCAGGTTACGCGAGAAGTCGAACGCGAAATAACCGAAACGATTGATGGTGAGGAAGTCACTCGAACGATTACCGAAGAAGTGATCGAAACGGTAATTGAACAAGTTACCGAAATCGTGACCGAGCCTGTTAAAGAAACGCACACAGAGGAATTTTTAGGGATCGCAGAATCGAACTTGATTGCGATTTTGACAAAAGCAGTTAAAGAGTTGACCGCAAAAGTCGAAGCGTTAGAAGCACAATTGAACAAATGATAATCGGAATCATACTTTTAATTGTCGCAGTTGCATTACATTTTTGGTGGTATTCGAAACCGTAAAAAGGAGGTTTAATTATGCCAGCTTACAGTCCTACAACTTGGGTTAACGGAACAGCGCCAGCGCTTGGTGCTACTAACTTGAATAAAATTGAAAACGGAATCGCCGCCGCTCTGCCGATTGATGGTAGCGTAGCGATGACTGGACAGTTAGATGTAATCGCCGGAACGCAGGGAACGCCTAGTATAGCAATTGCGAGCGATTCTAATACTGGTATATATTTTGCCGCCGCCGATAAATTAGCAATAACCGAAGGTGGACGAGGGCTGACCTTTGATGAATTCAAAATGTCTTTAAGTATGGGGGCGATGATTTAGATGGCAAGATACGCAAAGCGATTAGCACAAACCGCGTTGAGTACAACAACTGCGGCAGTGTACACCGTACCAGCAAGCACGACTGCACAAGTGACGGAAATTTATTTTGCAAACACTGGAACAGCAAGCCGAACAATTAATGTTACGGTTGGCGGCACATGGTCAACGAATAGCGTGATTGTTGGGTTAGTTGTATCTGGCACAGCTTCTGTTATTCTGCAAGACACTAAAATTGTAGGAGCGGCTTCGACAATTGTCGCAGCACGACAAGATGCCGGAACGGATATTATTATGACCTTGTTCGGGATTGAGGAGGTATAGGTTATGCCAATTACTCGAATACCTGAAACAAGAGCGAGCAGACCGATAACCGCTATTTATAATAATGCAAGCGCTAGCGGAAACACATACTACACCTTATTAGATATTACTGGCAGTGGACAAATTAATACATTGGTCACGAGTGGATCGGATACAATACGATTTACGGTAGACGGTGTAGCTTATACGAATTTATTTGCAAACGGAACAGTACAAGCAAATGCGCGATTTAATGCAAGCATAAAAATAGAATTTGGTTATTTTGCTAGTGCATCATTATATAACCTTCAAACAGCGGTGCATTATAATTTGGAGGTATAAAAAAATGGCGGATCATGACAATGAAGTATTGCAACGACTTACTAGACTTGAAACGAAACTAGATATGATGCTTAATGATCCAAGCAAGGACAAGCGTATAACCGATTTAGAAGATAATCAACGATGGTTATGGCGTGCGATTTTTGGCACGTTCATCACCGGAGCAATAACCTACATTATAAAGATGATGTGAGGTGAAATCGTGAATTTTAAGATGAAATATCAAATAAAAAGGTTATATCTCACAGCGCCAAGTATGCGCCGATCCGGTCAACGAATGGACAAGATTAAGTTTCTTGTTGCGCACGACACTGGAAACGAAGGTTCTACAGCACGCGCGAATGTGATGTATTACAGCAAAACAGAAAACGAGCAAAGCGCTTCTGCACATATTTTTGTGGATCATGGTGAAATAATCGAGTGCATTCCAAGCATGGACAAACCAGAGAAGGCATGGCACGTTCTTTATAATGTCAAAACCGATGATGAGCGATACGGTGCTAACGCGAATGATTGCGCGGTTGGTGTCGAATTATGTTACGGTGGATCGGTGAACACAAAAGAAGCATACGCGCGTTACATTTGGACGTTGGCATATTTGTGCCACGTTTACGATTTGGATCCCAGACTGCATATAGTCGGTCATCATGAACTCGATCCAAAGCGGAAAACTGATCCGGTAAACGCCTTGAAAACAATTGGTCGAACAATGGAAGATTTGCTCGAGGACGTAGCTTTTGAATTGGAACTATGCAGATACGGAGATGATCCACAAATGCAAGAGATTATAAAGCGAATCGAAACACTAGAAAAAGCCAATGCACAATACTGCCCTGAATGGGCGAAGCCAGCGCAGGAAGCGGCGATGAAAAAAGGGTTGATACAGCAGGTTGATATGGCTAGTCGTGACTTCTGGCGGTTGCTTGCTATACTTCATCGGGCGAAGGTGATTTAATGGATATCACTTTACAAGCCGAATATGCCGCACTTGTTCCGGTATTGGTTGGTATGTTGATGGCATTGAAAACAGCTGGACTTCCGACAAGATACATACCTACACTTGCGTTATCAGCCGGAATCCTGATTGGATTATTTCTGAGCAAATGGGATATCGTAAACGGATTAATGATTGGCGGCGGTATAGGATTGTCAGCAATCGGCGCACATTCAGGATTTAAAAATACATTTCAAAAATAAATCGCCTTTGGGCGGTTTTTTTTGTTTTAATCGCTTTACTTTTATATTAGTTTTATTATATAATAAAAGTGTAGCAAATACGAAATGGGCATAGCCCGAAGGAGACGGTTAACATGAAACATAAAATTGAAGGATATCGCGGTTATTGGACTATAGAAGATTCACATTATTACAAAGGAGAAAAAATGTATTTTATGGAACATGAATTTTACGGAGACGAAACTTGTTATTTAATTTGCAAAGAGGTTGGTTTAAAGCTAGTTGCTATTGCAGAAACTCATGATAATTTTCTTGAAACCTTAGCCAATATAAATGATTATCTGATTTAACCCTTCACAGAGAGCCGGATTGATCCGGCTTTCGATGAAGCGTTAAAGCTTCAAACGATATGGGCATAGCCCGAAAGGTGGAATTACAATGTACAAAGTGAATGTAATGCAGTGGGGCGATTTATCGCCGAAGTTTGACAGATTTAATATTTGCAAGGATCGGTTGCATATTTGGAAGTGTAACGTAAATAAGTACGGAATTATCACAAGTTGCAAGTTGATCCGCGAGAATTGCCGCGATATGAGTGATACGCAAGGGTTGCGTCAAGTGTTTTATAACTTGCACGATGTTCGCGCTCATGTGGAATTATGTGAGAAGTTAAAAAAGGAGGTGTAATTATGACAATTGAGCAATTAATTGAAATGTATCAAGCAAGACGCGAAAAGGCATGGGAGAAGATGCAACAAGGTACGCCTGATTATGATTTGATTTACGGTGAATATCTGACGCTTAACTATGTCATATCAAATCTGGCAATTATACAAGCTAGGAATAATGCACGATTCACCTTTGAACAATTTGAAAATCATTACATGGAAACAGTTCAAATGTTTAAAGATAATGCCATTGTAAATATGGAAAATAACGAATCGAATTATTTAAGGCAAGCATATTGCGATGGATATTTAACCGCAATTGACTCTTTAACAAAGGCATTCGATCATAGCGCACGATTCTATTTAATGCGAAAGGATGAAAAAAATGATTTATCGGATCAGGAATAAAACAGGCTTCCGAATGCAAATGCGCTTCGGAGAAGGTCGGCTGTTTGTCGAGAATGGGCAACAATTAAAATTGGACTTTATGCCAGCATTATCAAGCATCATCTTAAATTGTAAGTATCCTTATTTGCTTCGGATCATCGACACAACGGAGTTACTAGACAGTAAAACAATGATTGTAGACGTTGGACTGGTTGAGCCAGCGATGTAATATTTGCGCTTTACACTATTTTATAATAGATATATAATAAATAGTGTAAAGCGCTTTTGAATTGTACTCGTTAGGGGGGTGAAAATATGAGAGAGCAAATTATCTTCGGTATTCAATTAACACTGGTAATGACTGCACTATTTTTTATTATTGCAGTCATAGAAGGGCGGACACCATGGGCTTAAAGCGATTACAAGAATTACGCAAACAGAAAATGACACAAGCAGACCTAGCAAAACGGATCGAATGCGCCACAAATACAATAAGCCAGTTAGAAAATGGTTTCATGGGTATATCGCTTCGAATGGCATTCGCATTATCGGACGCGCTAGGATATCAACTTGATCCAACCGGATCAATACGCAAATCATTTTCAAAACTCGATTATGTATCGTTTTATTCAGTAAAATACGCGGCGGATCAGTTAGGCGTTGTATTCGATCCAAATGATTTATTCAAGGAGGAATAACAAATGAGCAATCAAAAAAAGCCAATGGACGATCGGTTAAAAGATTACATCCAAGTAAACGAAAGGATTCAAAAGTTCTGGGAATTGTATCCGAACGGTCGAATTCATAATGAAATTGTAAGCTGGCAAGATGGTATTTTAATTATGCGAACAACAGTCTGGAAGGACAAGGACGATGCGTTCCCATCTGCAAACGGTCACGCCTATGAAAAAGAAGGTTCATCTTATATCAACTCTAGTTCGCTACTTGAAAATGCTGAGACTTCAAGCGCTGGACGTGCACTCGCCTTACTCGGTTTAGAAATCAAACGTAGTATTGCAAGCAAAGAAGAAGTAGCAAACGCGATCCACCAACAAGAGCAAGCGCAACAAGAACCGGACCGGACAAATGATCCGGCAATCAAAAGTAAATGGGCGTTGTTGGCTGGCAATTTAGAAGGATACACAGAAGGAATTAAGAAGTTACGCGACAAGGGAATGACATTCGCTCAAATAGACGAATACCTGACAATCAAAATAAAAGAGCGCAAAGAGAAAACAGAAGCGGCGGAGGAATCCAAAAATGAATAGTGTCCATTTAATTGGTCGATTGACGAAAGAGCCCGAATTAGTTTTCACACCTTCGGGGGTAGCGGTATTTAATAACTCAATAGCGATTGATGAGAAATATAAGGACGAGAAGAAAACCTTCTTTTTTAACGTCAAAGCATTTTCAAAGTTGGCGGAAATGATTGCAACGTACAGTTATAAAGGTCAACTGGTCGTAATCACCGGACGACTGACACAGCGTAGTTATGACGATAAAGAAGGGCGAAAAATCTACTTGACCGAAATCACAATTGAGAATATCCGATTTTTAAGTTATAAGGATGACGGAACACAACCAAATAATAACGCTATGCCACATTTAAGCGATTCTGATTTGCCATTCTAATATGGACAACCTTCAAATTGTAGAACGATTAGAAAGCCTAATAGAGCGCCTAAACGAAGCGCAGAAAGTGTTATACAAGCAAGCGCGAGAAAAGGCGGAAACGGAACGGATATACAGAATGGACTTAGCGCAGGAGATTGTTCGCCTTCGCGCAGAAGGTCAACCAGTCGCACTTGTAGGAGACTTAGCGCGCGGATCATGCGCCGATGAAAAGTTTAATCGTGATTTAGCGGATTCGCGTTTTCGGGCAACGCTTGAAGCGGTGGAGACGATTAAGGTGCAAATTAGCGCGTTGCAATCTATTTATAGGCACAACGAATAAAAAAAGCCGCCGGATTTGGCGACTTAAAACAAGAAAGGGACTTATTAATCATATCATAAAAGGACTGATACTTTTGAAATTATATGAATTGTCCACACAATATGCACAGCTTGTTGATATCTTGGAAGCGGCGCAAACTGGAGAGGAAGCGCAAGACGCAGAAATTATAAAGGACACACTGGACGCGATCGAGGGAGCAATCGAAGAAAAAGCGGACAATATCGCGCGGATCATCAATGAATTGACTTCGGTAGAATTGGCGATCAGTACTGAATTGGAACGATTAAGCAAGCGAGCGGCGACAATTAAAAAGCAAAAAGAATCGTTAAAAGGTTATCTGATGGCGGCTATGCAGACAGCAGGGAAAGAGAAATTCAAAACAAATCTATACAGTTTTACCGTTAAAAACAACGCGCCTAGCGTACAAATCTTGGATGAATCATTAATACCTGCCGAATTTATTCGGACAAAAGTAGAAACCGCACCGGATAAAAAAGCGATATCCGAATTGTTAAAACAACAAATTCCGGTTGCTGGTTGCGCACTCGTTCAAACGAAATCGGTGAGCATCCGATGAACCGCGAAACGCGCCGCCGATTAAAGCAAAATGCGATACAAAAGCAATCTGTAATTCCGCCGGATCAGTCGAAGCTGGCGGAACATTACAAAATCAAAAAAGCGCTCGATGAAGGTATAATTTTAGGATTCAGCGCCGCCAGTCACCTATTTGAGAAGGTAGCAAAAACAATCAGTGGAATTGGCGAGAAGCGAGCCACTGCGATCCGGAAAGCATTTGAAATTGAATTGCGCCGGATGCAAAAAGAAATAGAATAAGGAGTGATTAAGGTGTTTCTATATAAAGCAACGGTCAAAGCAAAATTACAACGAATTTACAACACGATGAAACGCCGAAAGAACTTTTTAGCAGTACAGCGCGAGGAATCATACACAAATTACGATGTTGCTTGCAAAGTCATTTTGCAGATTGCAGATGAATTAAAAATAAAACTGGAGGAATAGATCATGAACATAAAAAAACAAGTTGCACTTATTTGCGCCGCTTTCCTGACGTTATCAACAGCTATTGTAACAACTAGCGTTATGAGTTATCCGCAGGAAGCCGAAGCGCTAGTTACTAGCACATATAATATTAATTTTAACGGTTCAAGGAATTTGCCAAACGGATACAATGTACAAATCGTTGGCGTAGGCTTTCAACAGGATGCACTGGCTTATGTCGCCAGTAGTGTCAATGCGGCGGTGAGCGTTCAGAAAGTGAGGTCTAGCAAATCGGTTTTCAAGTCAATCCGAATTATTCACCAGACACGCGCCTATGGTTTGCTAGGATTGAATGGACTAGGGCGCGTTGCTAACTATGATATGGTGCAAGACTGCCAAAATCAATATTGCACAATTCAGCGATATAAAAGTGAACTGGCGGCAAGTGTCCACATGGAAACCGGATTAATAGCGCAAATTGAATTTAATGACGGAAGCTATACGGTTCAAGCAGACAAGCAGTTATATAGTCAAAAATAGAGGTGACACAAATTGAACATAACCGAACGAGTCAAAACAATCATTGACGGACAACGCGAAAAAGGAATTGCCAAGTATGGGAAAAGTGTGGATGATGCAAAATTATCGACAGTCGAGTGGATCAGGCACGCGCAGGAGGAAGCGGCTGACTTGATGGTATATCTTGAGAAGTTGAAAGAAGAATGGAATAGCGCCGGAATTGTAGGTACTATTAAAGCGTTATCAGATAATCGCACGACTGCACAAATTGAAATAGAATTGTTAGGTGAAGTTTTGAATAGGCTAACCAGTCTGCAATTAAGTTCGATCCAAACAAATGGCGGTTTGTCATTTGTGGATATAATCCAAGAAATTGAAAACATGATAGAGGAGACTGAACAATGATCCAATTACTTATTAACTTAGAACAAATCGAAGGTGGCGAACAAATCAACGCAACAGCCAACGCGCACATATCGCCAGTTGTCGCGCTTGGACTTCTGGAAGCTGCAAAGCAAGTAATTCTAAATGGTGGATTGCAAGTTGTAATGCCGGAAGTGAAGTCGGATGAACTCACCGATTAACTCGATTGAAATTGCAAAAAGCGCAAAACGAATTGCATTATTAGATGCAATCGAAGCGCTAGAAGTTGAAAGGGCAAGGCTAAAGTCGGTCAATGCTGAAATGGCAAAAGGCATTAGTTTAGCGATATTGTATTTGAGAAGTCAAAAAAGTGCGATTCGATAAGCCGGAGAAATCCGGCTTTTTTCTTAAAAAACATAAACAAAAATAGATATTATATGTTATAATATATAAGTGATTGGGGGTGAATTTATGCGAAGAAATTGGCAGGAAATCAGATTGCCGGATCATGAAGCCGCAACCGTTCAATTAGGATTGAAAATTGATGAAAGGTTGTATAATTTGCTTGATTTGGCTAGTAAAAAATATGGATGGGGTGGAAAGCGCAGAATTATTGAGGATGCGTTAGTTAAAGTATTTGCAGAAACAGATTTTGAAAACTAGAGAAAATAAAAAAAATGGAGTGAGGGCGAACCGATCCGAAAGGCGGTGAGCTGATGAACGTTTTATATCTTGTTTTGTGGCTTATTCATAGGTTTACAACAAAGGCGATAGATTGGACGGTGCATCGAATTGGCTAGACCGACAAAGCTATATCTTGATTATTTTTCACACGACACAGACGCAACAAATGATGAGAAAATGGATATGTTCCGGTCTATGTATGGCAACGATGGTTATGCTTTTTATTTTATTATTTTAGAAAAAGTATATCGAACAGAAAATGCTATGATTGATTTAAGCAAAAATATTTTCGTTGTCGGTCTAGCTAAAAAATTAATGATATCCGTCGAAAAGTTTTATGAAATGCTTGAAACTGCCTTTGAATTAGAAATGTTTGATCGTGATTTGTTTGAAAACGAAAAAAAATTAACTAGTAACGGAATTCAAAAGCGATTTGCAGACGTAATGAAACAAAGAAATCAATGGAAAAAAACAAAAGAGATTAAAGAAAAAGAGTTTTCCAATGAGAAAACAAATAATAACTATGAGTTTTCCAATGAGAAAACTATAGGGAAAACGCGACAAAGGAAAGGAAATAGAAAGGAAAAGGAAATAGAAAGTGAAATAAAAAATAATAATTCGGATTCTAACGAATCCATATCCGCTTCATTTTCTTCTGATGTTATTTTTTTAACTGATTTACTAATATCCGAAATCAAAAAAAATAACCCTCAAGCAAAAACACCTGCTAACATTTCAAACTGGCGAAACGATATCCGGTTATTATTAAACGATGGCTATGACAGGGAGCAGATCGAGAAGGTTATTAACTGGTGTCAGGCTGACGAGTTTTGGAAGTCAAACATTCTTAGTGCTAAAAAGTTAAGGGAGAAAATAGGCACATTGATTTTGCAAATGGGGAGGTCAACGGATGCAAAACCTTGGTCAAACAGCAAAAGACCTATTGTCGAGATTGCAAAATTTGAGGGATACAACGAAAGCGATATCACACCAGAGCGAATTGAAGAAGTCAGAGGAAAAGCCAGAGAAGTCGAGGAACTCTTACGAATGCGAAAGGTGCGGTGACGAAAATGGTTATTTAATTTTACATAATGGGATGCAGGTATGGAAGGAGTGTGAATGCCTTCCTGCTAAACGTGTAAAACGAATTATGAAAATGTCAGAGATAACGCCGGAGATGCAAAACAAGACTTTTGAAAACTTTGAAACGGTGAATAAGTCGAATCAAGTAAAATATGCAAAAGATATCGCGGCAACTTATTACTTAAAGTTTGACGAGATTAGGCAACAACGCAACAATTCTTTTGCGATTGTCGGACAAGTCGGATCAGGTAAAACACACTTGTTATTTGCAATTTGCAACGCTCTAATTGTCGATGGTGTACAAGTAATTTATTTTCCGTATGTTGAAGGAATGAACGACTTAAAGTCGAAGTTTGATTTGTTGGAAGAAAAGACGGATCGACTAAAAAAAGCCAGTGTTTTATTTATTGATGATTTATTCAAGGGGAGAGATAAACCAACGGATTGGCAGATTGAAATGATGTTTGCGATTATTAATTATCGTTACCTTAATCACCTGCCAATTTTATTAACAAGTGAAAAAGATTACGATACACTTTTGGAAATCGATGAAGCGATCGGGAGTAGAATTTACGAGATGACCAGAGGTTATCGTTTTGTTTTTAAGGGGAAAGAATTGAATTATCGTCTAAAATAAAAAAAAAATCTATCGAAAAGATAGATTTAAGATCAGAAAACTGATAAATTGGGGTGTTTTCATGATAACAAAATATAAGGTATTTTACAAAGGCAAGCCAATCACCGAAGCATTAGAATTACATGAAGCGATGGAGCAAATTGATAAATTGCGTTGTCTGTTTCTAGGTGTTCACTTGCAACGCGTGGAGGTGGCTGGTGGTGCAGATTGAAGTAACGCTTTTACAATATCATGTGGTAAAAGTGATAAAGCGAAAGCCAGCGACAAGGGAAAGCATCTGCAAACAATTAGACAATTTTAATCTTTATCAAGTTGGTCAAGCGTTACGATTTTTGACCGAACAAAACAAGATCGAGTTAAAAGAAAATTACTATCATGTCATACATAATGCAAATTATTTTATTGCACCAAGGTTACAACGGTTGATCGGTGAGGAGGAAACGCTTGTACCGCCGATTAAAGTATATCAGCCGGATGAACTGACGAAACTGGACGTATTAAAGTTACATAAACAAGGATACACACGAACGGAAATAGCAAAGCGATTAAAGCTAACAAAAATGATGGTTCTATGGACGTTGTGCAATAATGTGGAGGAACGCAGACAAGCACCGGACGCAGACGCGCTTTATGTTGATGATATGCAAGCGCGAGTTTATCGGGTGATGCTTCGACAAATTACACAACTCGAAACAATAGCAGATCGGGCGAAGATTAGTCGCCAAGAATGTGAAACGATTCTTGATGAATTAATTAAATTAGGCGCGGTTGTGATCCAGCGCACGAAATACGGTTTAGCATATTTTCAAGTCGAGTGTAATTTAATACCGAATCGGAAAAGGAGCAAAGTGGCGAATGCAAATTAAAATTAAGCTAGCAGATGGAGCAAAAGCACCAAAACGAATGACAGATGGGGCGGCAGGGTATGACATTTTCGCACTAAACGATGAAACAATTAGAGCGAACGAAACGAAGGTTATTAAAACGGGCGTGTATGTCGAGTTACCTGAAGGTTGGGAAATGCAGATTCGTCCACGATCCGGCTTGTCAGTGAAGTATGACGTTTTGCAGGTACTAGGTACGATTGATTCAGATTATCGCGGCGAAATCGGCGTAATTATCAAGAATGTCGGAAGTGTACCGTTCACGATCAATGCGCAGGATCGAATCGCGCAAGCAGTGTTTAATCGAGTTGAGTTGCCAGAATTAATTGCGGTAAACGAGTTAAGCGAAACGAAGCGAGGAAGCGGCGGATTCGGTAGCACAGGAACACAGGCGCAGGAGTTAGAGCGATTGGTAAAGGAAATCGTAAACAATGAACGATAACAATATGAATTTAATTGATAATTTTCAAATGTCACATGATGAACAATTTCATATAGCATCAAAAGTTAACAGGGAAAAATTTGATGCGCTTATGTTAGCAAAAAAACATATATGCGATGAAATTATTAAATTAACCGAAAGCGATTATAAAGAAAACAGAAAAAAAATTTATGGACTAATTGAGGCAAATGATATTTGCACAAAAATTATTTGGGGTGTGATTAATGATTGATAGAAATGTACGTTTCCGATTGTTATTGATCCTTGACCTGATGCAGAAATATGACAAATGGTTTAGCGTTCAAGATATAATAACTTTAATTCGCAAAACACACGATAACTGGTTTCAAGTGGAGCGCCGCGCGATATATGCGGATTGGAAAGCGCTAGAGGAGTTTGGTTATGTCACTATAGAGAATAGGGCGCACAATAAACGATATGCAAAAGCAAACATTTTTCATATGGACGAAACTATACAGCCTGAACGAGTACCGGAACGAGCACTATCAGAAGCTAAACAAGATAAAACGGAACTGGACGGATGCAACTGTATTAAGTGTGAGGTTTTATGCGATAAAACAGGTGAGCAAGTGCGAAATAAAATTCACGCTTTTGTTTAGTGATAAGCGCAGAAGAGATTTAGATAATTACGCGGCAACGATTAAAATGATTCTGGATGGATTGGTAGCGGCAGAAGTATTGCCAGATGATAATTACAAGTACGTTCAAAGAATCATCATTGAGCATAGGCAGATAGACGGTAACGAAGGAATTCAAGTTGATATAACGGAGGTATAGCGTGTACGGATGCAAATTAAGAAACAAAAAAACTGGAAAAGAATTTTCGTTATGGTTTGACGATCCCGAGGAAATGGAATTGCACATAAAGCTATACAGTAGGGAAGTTTATGAGATAGTGGAGTATTTGCATGAACAGCAAGAACTGATTTTTGATATAGACAAATGATAAAATAATAATAAGCAACGCCGAGCCTATCGCCTTGCAAGCGGTGGGCTTGATGCGTATTAAGGGGGTTATTTTATTAAATATGAAATAAAAAATATAGATTGCTTCGAAGCTATGAGAAATATTAAAAATCAATCAATTGATTTAATTTTATGTGATTTACCTTATGGAACAACTAGAAACAAATGGGATTCAATTTTACCATTTGAATTATTGTGGAAAGAATATGAAAGGATTATTAAACCAGATAGAGCAATTGTCTTATTTGGAAATGAACCTTTTTCATCTTATTTAAGAATGAGCAATATTAAAAAATATAAATATGATTGGATTTGGAAAAAATCAAATGTAATGGGTTTTCTAAATGCAAAAAGAAAACCATTAAAGGAAACGGAAAATGTTATTGTATTTAATTCGAAGATATATTATCCTCAAAACCTTGAAAAAAATGAAAAACTAAAAAATAGAAGAGGAAAACAAACGGAAAGCCTAAATAATTATAAAACGATAAATTATAGCGAATACAAAAATTATCCCAAAACAATTTTAGAATTTAAAAGTGAAAAAGGCTTGCATCCTACACAAAAACCAGTAAAGCTATTGGAATATTTAATTAAAACATATACAACTGAGAACGAAATTGTTCTTGATAATTGTATGGGTTCTGGTTCTTCTGGCTTAGCTTGCATAAACACAAATAGAAATTTTATAGGTTATGAGAAAGAAAAAAAATATTTTGAAATAGCAAAAGAAAGATTAGAGAAAGCTTATGAAATGAGGTGGAAAAAATGGGTAGAGATATAAAATTAACGTATCAGATGATTGAGGAAATGGAACGATATATAGAAAAAGGTTCTAGTTATATTGATGCGTCAAATTTATGCGGTATTCATCGTGATACATTTAACCGTTGGAAAAATCGAGGGATGAAAGATTTTGAAGAAGGCAAAAAAGGGTTATTCTACGACTTTTTCGACAGATTAAAGAAGGCGGAAGCGAAAGCGAAAGCAAGAGCAATTTGGATTGTAAATAGTAGTGAGGATTGGCGTGCCCATGCGTGGTATTTGAAATGTAGGTATTCTGATGAATTTGGAGATAAGGCAAAGATTGAACACAGTGGAGATGAAGAAAAGCCGATTCGGGTGAAATTAAAATGGGATTAAACGAGCCAGAGATTGAACTATACGCGCCACACGCAGGGCAGAAGTTATTTCATGAAACGCCAGATATAACAAAGCGTTCGCGGTTTCGTATCGCTTGTTGCGGTCGCCGCTTCGGTAAAACGATGGCAAGTGCTAATGAGATTGTAGAACACGCACTGGCTTTTCGAAAGACGGTGAACTGGTGGGTAAGTCCGACTTATCAACAAGCTATGATCGTTTACCGAATGATTGAAAACGCGCTGATTGATTCGGGATATATGGTCGAAAATCTAAAAAGTGAAAAGCGTATTCTTTTGCGGAACGGTTCAACCATATCATTTAAGTCTGCGGACAATTTTAACGCTTTACGCGGTGAAGGTGTTAACTTTCTAGTCATAGACGAAGCGGCGACAATTCAGCGTGAAGCATGGGAACAAGCGCTTAGACCAACTCTATCAGACAAGAACGGACGCGCCTTGATTGTTGGAACTCCGAAGGGGCGGAACTGGTTTTATGAATTGTTCGCGCGTGGTAATGATCCAGAGCAAACGGAATACAAATCATACTCTTTTCCAACGTGGACGAATCCACTAATACCTGAAAGTGAGATTGAAGAAGTAAGGCGATCCCTTCCGGCTGATGTATTCCGGCAAGAGTACGAAGCGCAGTTTTTGGAAGATAGCGCCGGAGTATTTCGAAACATTCGCGAATGCGTATCTGGTCAATTTCAGGAATATGTTGCAGGTAAACAGTATTACATTGGCTGGGATATCGCCAAGCATCAAGATTTTAGCGTGCTGGTATGTATGGATTCAAATAGGCACGTTGTCGCATTTGATCGGTTCAATCAGATTGATTATAGTTTGCAGCTATCACGAGTTGAAGCGATGGCGAGTAAGTACCGCGCCAGTGTATTAATGGATTCGACTGGAGCAGGTGATCCGGTACTAGAGCAACTTCGAATGCGCGGCGTATCGTGTGAGGGATTTAATTTAAGCAGTCAGAGCAAACAACAACTCATAGAACATTTAGCGGTGGGGATTGAGCAACGCCTTTTGACGTTTCCGCAAATTGATGTTTTAATCAACGAGCTGCAAATCTATGAATATGAGATCACGCGAGCAGGGAATGTGCGATATAATGCGCCAAGCGGGTTTCACGATGACACAGTAATCGCGCTGGCATTGGCTTATTGGAAATCAAGGCAAACAGATGCAATCATTTTCTGATAAAATAAAAGGCATGAGAAGGAGGTGAGCGCGTGGGATTTTTGGATTTTTTGAAGAAAGACAAATGGCGTTATGTCATGCAAGGGAACCTAAATAAACCAGTTTGGACAACCCAAAAGGACAAAGCTTTTATCACAGAAGGATATAATCGGATTGTGTGGGTTTACTCTTGTGTAGGCGCGATATCTAGCGCAGTGTCAAGTGTACCATGGCTATTGTACCGGAAAGGGCGCGGCGGTCGATTGATCGAAGTTGAAGATCATCCAATTCTAACCATGCTGAACAATCGAGCAA
>OGVZ01000009.1_pt1 | contig 24707 bp, 13 predicted proteins | sample 1575881 | NCBI WGS metagenome assembly OGVZ01 (sample SAMN07581520, study PRJEB24739) | freshwater metagenome | place: Singapore | collected 2015-01
GTTTCCCAGTCACGATAAAGGGCAACCGCTTGAAAAAGTACCAGTAAAACTTGAACTCTTTAAATTCTGCGCACAAGCGGCAGCACTCGCCCCGACCATTGGGTAGACAGCACGCATTGCAGTCCAAATTCCATAGGATTTCATATCCAACACAAGTTGGTTAGTGGCATTCTTTTCGGTGGTGGTTAGTGTTCCACCCGCAGTTGTAACGCGGTCAAAAAATGCTTGTGCATCAGCGTCAAAGCCGCCAGATACAATTACACGATTACCAATATTTAGGCCAATTCCTATCATTTCAGATAAGCTACAATACTACCGCTGGTTAAGGTGATTGAGGAGAAGTGAGACCCCTTGGCTGCTGTGATGAGCATACCTTGCTTAATAGTTACACCGCTGAGACCCAAAGCAGAGGTTATATCTGTCCCTGCTGGATTCAACACTTGAGCAACTACAGCATCTGAGTTAACTACGAAACCTTGAAAGGCACCTGTATTGGCTGATGTATTGGAAATGACTTGACATCCGGTCAAACCGCTTTGAAAGTCAAATGTTCTTGAGAATACTTCTTGCATAAAACAAATTTAAGTAATAAAAATAAAAAAGGCAACCAATTGGCTGCCTTGCAAATAAAAATAAGTTTTAATTTAAAACTCCGCTAATGCTTGAGCTTTAGTCAGAATGGTTAGCGTTTCAGCTTCCTTGATAAAGTTTTTCAAAGTTTCGGTGTCCGATGGATCTAACTCTAACTCTTCACTTGCGTACAACTTTTGTGCCCAAGTAAAAAACTTAAGAGCGTCACCTTTGCTTGCACTAGCCAAGGTTTGAGCAATAATTTTTCCTAGATGAGTTCCCTCAATTTCTTTACCATCCAATCCAAGGATGGGTTTGTCCATGTTTATTTTCATACAGTTAATTTAGTAAATCCTAATTTTGTTAATGCCCAGTCTATAGCGTATGTATCATCTGTTCCCCATTGTGCATACTCTTCTGCAGTCATAGTGATGTTGCCATCCAGAAGTGAAGATCCGGGTTCTTTTGTAGGTTGCTCATCTGACTCCGCAGCTGGTACTGTAACTTCACTGTGAATAGACCAGTAAAAGCTTGCAGTGGTTCCGGGCAATGGCAAATTCAACGCCAATAGGTTAAAGTATTTAGCAGTTCCTTTGGTTGGTACGATAACGTCTTGAATCTTAATCATGAAACAAAGTTAGAAAATATTTACAATAATTCCACCCTGTATGTCAACATTTTGCATACCCGGGGGGTTTCCGGGTATCATCAGTAATCCTGTATACCCTGCTATGTTATTTATACTGTATCCAGTAGAGTCTATTGATCCACTTACTTGCAATTTATTTCCGTTGTCCGCTGTTGTTCCGATCAAGAAGTTACCTGTGGTATCTACCAAACGCATTCTTTCTTGGTTTCCAGTTCCCATCACAAAGTCAGTAGACGAGTAGGTTCCAACCAAGAACTTACCACTCCCTCCGAGGTTCGCCATCAGTGACGCACTACGTGCAAGGCTTATTCCCATCTGTGTACCTGTAACCGCTGAACCAAACACACGATACACCACGTTGTCTACTTGGTCGTTCTGTGCTACCCAAGCGGCAGATGCGTTTGTACCACCAGCAGATATACGTCCAAACTTATTTCCGTTGGTGTTATCTACGATGTGGAACTTGTCTGTTGGAGTAGTTGTGCCGATGCCAACATTACCAGCACCTGTCTGTGTTTGATGAATTATTGTAAAATATTCAGACCAAGTAGGACTTGAATTTGCATAAGCACTCTGTATTCCAAAATTTGTTCCTACATTTATTCTCCACCCAAATTGTGCACTATTTGATGCCCATCGCAATGCTCCTCCTGAACCTGTTCCTATAGAAATTTCTCCGTCTGATCTAATTGTTTGAAGAGAACGTATGCCTGCATAATCTATTACAATCGAATTTTGTAACGCAGAATTATTCTTTGCTTTTATTAGGATTGAACCTAAGTTAAACCCATTTTCTTCATACTTTTCAATATTTAAACTACCACTCAGTAAAGAAGCAATTAAGGTTCCACTTGTAGCAGCAGTAGTTTGATATAATGCTCCAGTAAGTCTAGCAGTTCCATTTACATCTAACTTATATCCTGCATCTGTTGTAGTGCCTATTGAAACGTTTCCTGTAGAAAAAAATCTAGCATTCTCAACTCCGTTTACGGATATTCTTAATGGAAGGCTTAAGTAGTTTCCAAACTTAACACCTGTAGCATCTGCTCTCCATTCTGGTAAGTTATTTGTTATTCCAGTACTTTCCCATGAAATATTATTTCCACTTACACGAATGTTGCTAGTTCCTAATTGAACGTTTCCATTCAAATACGATCCACCATTCACATATAATTTAGGAACCTCCCCATATTGCATATTGGTTACGGATGTCGCAGCAACCACAACACTCCCACTTGTACTACCGAATATTACATCACCAGATGTAGTCTCTATTGCTCGGTGAGTAACACCTGTCATAGAAGTCAATATAGGATTGTAGTAGAATCCTCTAACTACTCCTGAATAAGTTCCAGTAAAGTTATAAGTTGGTCTAAGAGATTGAAAATTCCATTGAGCAGTACCTGATGAGTTTGTAATTGAACTATTAAAATCATACCTGTGGATAGTTCCACCAGTAGTTCCTGCCGAATCTCCAGCATTCTGATTAATTAATAGATAACCACTTCCTGCTGCAGCAAATCCTAATGATATTATACTTAAACTACCACCTATATGATAAAGACTTAAGTATTGGTTATCTGCAGATATTTTCCCCATATAATCTAAACCAATAGTAAGTAGTCCATTCACTCTGGCAGTACCATTTACATCCAACTTATATCCTGAGTCTGTTGTGGTGCCAATTAAGACGTTGCCTGTAGTATTAATTGTTAAGTATGAAGCAGTACCAGTTGTTCCAATCTGAAAATACGGAGATCCATCTCTAAAGAAAACATGATTATTTCTTGTGTGGTATTCCCAAGCACTACTTGTGCTTATAATTTTTTCTGGATAAGTTCCGTCTGATGCACGACTTACATAAAGTCCTTGATAAGTTAATCTACTTCTTAAGTTGGCATTGGTACTTGTTGTTACAAATATCTCACCATCCTTTACATCTACTTTTCCAAAAGGACTAGTTGTTCCTATTCCTACGTTACCAGCAGAGGTAATTCTCATCGCCTCAGTATCAGTACCTCCTGTCTTGTAGTTGAACGCTATACCACTAGTATTGTTGTCTGTGTATATTGCTTGAATTGCTTTGTACTTGGTAGTTGATCCATAAGTAGTAAATCCAAACGCTGCATCATGCCTTGCATACACGTTTCTAGACATCATTACAGCGTCATCACCGCCACCTAGTCCTCTTATTGAGGTAAATCCAGTCAAGTAAAGCGCATCACTATTGTCGCTATATTTAAACTGATAGGTTGACACTCCATAAGTCCCTTCCCTTTCAATAGTAAAAAAGTAACTAGACATAGAGACTTTTGCCCCATATGTTCCGTCATAAAGTACAAGACCATTAGTACCCGAACTTCTTATGGTACCATTAACATCTAACTTGTATCCTGCGTCTGTGGTAGTTCCGATGAGAACATTACCTGTACTTCCTACAATAGTAAACAGTCTTCCGTAGTTATTACGGAATGCAAATCCTACGTTAGTTCCACCATAGAAATCAATTCTAGCTTGATCTGATTTATAAATACCTTCAGTTGTTTGAGAATCATAAATCCAATAATATTTATAGTTAGCTACATTTCCTTTAATTTGGATTGCAACATTATTTGTATCAACATTTTCAATTCTTAACGTAGGAGTTACTGTATTGTAAGCACCATATGCATTAAACAAAACTTGTCCACTAACTCTTAAACCTATATTACCTACCCCCGTAAATGCACCATTGGTAAAGGTAGGGTTGATATCTAGTCCTACTAGTACATCGTTATTCGCTGCTGCTACGAGTGTGTTGTTGAAGTATACTCCTTGTGCAAGTGCTGAGGCCGCAGTTGTTGAGCCTGAGACTTGTAATTTAGCAGACGGAGTTGTGGTTCCTATTCCAACTCTACCCGTTTCAGTAGCACGCAATACAAATTGTGCACCGTTTGCAGTTTTTAATTCAAATTGACCATAAGCTCCGTAACCAACTTGATATGTGTGAACATTTCCTGCTTCTGAAAATTGATGTCCCCGAATCCAAGCATTTAAAACTACTCTAAGGCTACCATTAACATCTAACTTGTATCCTACGTCTGTGGTGGTGCCTATTAATGTATTACCATTAACCAAAACCGTGAATAATTGAGCACCACTTGGTGCAGAATCGTGATAACTTAACGAACCATTGCTGTTTATTCTTAATGCAAAATCATTATTGTTATAATTCCAGTTATTAAATCCTAAAAAACTTCGTGTTCTATCCCAAGCAAAACCAGCTTTTACGAGTCCATCAACTAAAAATCCTGCGTTAGCATTACCTTTCCCTGTAGTTGTCGCAATCCCAAGCGTTAAATTATTCCAAGTAGATGTATTTTCAACAACCAACCCTCTAATTTGTCCGTGACTTGTAGCACTTCCATCTTGAATATGTAATTTATAAGAAGGAGTCGCAGTGCCAACACCTACTCTGTCATTAACTGAATCAACAACAAGCGTATTGGTATCGACTACCAACCCACCAACAGTAATAGCATTCGTGGTTGTGTTACCTGCTGTGGTGACCTGTGCGAGTGTTGGTACTGAGACCAAAGGTGTACCTCCGAAGATTGTAGATATGGTTTTGTTCTTCCACAGAGTAGAGGAGGACTCATAAACTAGTAAGTCGTTATTGGCCTCAGCAGAAATAAGAACACCGTGTAACTCGTTTAGCTCGTATCCGTTTTGAATCAAGATAACTAAACGACCTTGGGTGGGGTGAGAACGAGCTACGTATCCAATAAAGACCGTGTGATTGGGTTCTGCTGGAATTGTACTTGTATATGCTCCTGCTGTAGTAGCAGACAACCACACAGCATCTCCATCTGCAAAAGCCGAGGTGTCTAGATCGTGGAGGGTTCCGTTACACGCTACATAACCATCTGAGTTATTTGTAATATCAGCAACTACAATACCAATTGTTTTGGATGAAGTAGCTTCTGTATCAGCTTGTGCTCTAACTGCATTGGGTCTATTTCCTGTAGCTCCACTTAAGTAAACTACTGTTCCTTTTGTAAGCGTAGTTCCTGTAGAGTTTCTTACAATAATTTCTATTCTTTCTGCAGAGTCTACCGTGCCGTCATTGTCCACATCATATGTGGATTTAAGCATATCTCCTCCACCACCACCGCCAGCAGGAGTTTGATTTTCCCACTGGCTAGTAGTAGAGTTGTATGTTAAAACTTGCCCATTTGCAGGGGCACTTAAAGTTACATCAGTTAAACCGTTTAGATTTGTAGGAGGCGTATATCCTAACGCAGTTGTGACATCAGCACTCGTTAATACGACTGCTCCAGTTCTGCCATTAAAAGAGTTTACTGAACTAGTACTAGTAGAACTAAGTAAAAGCTTTACATTCTCAGCGATTCTTCTTAAACGCTGCTCTTTAACTTTATACTCGTTATTCTTAGTTTGATCGTAAAGTCTTTTATACTCAATTGCAGAACTCAGTATATTGGACGCTATGATTTCAGCCTCATTTGCCATGCAACTTATGCAATATCCTTGGACTCAATCAAAGTATAAGTAAATGAGTTTCCTTGGGCTTTAGCAGCTGCCTTACAAATTTTCATGAACTCATCAAAATCTTTTACACGCTTGAACACTTGGCAACCATGTGACCAATGATCAATCCAAGTTGAGTCCAACCCTGCCTTATGAATATTGATTCCGTATACACCTTCAGTGATTTTGGTTTCATCATAAGTCATGTCTTTGTTAGCATCACGATACACCTTGATGTTAGCTTTTTGTTTCAAAGCTTCGTACTTACCTTGGTGCAAACCTACATGATGTGAACCGGGGTATTGACCGGGAACAACACGTGCAGTACCTGTACCGTTGTTACCTTCAGCCATGGGTGCTTTACCGGGATCAGTTGTAGCCAACCAAATAAAAAACTTCCATGTTCCGTTTTCCTTGTACGATAAAGTCAACCAATCATCAAACTTATTGGTTACCTCTTTGCCGGGTGCACTATTTCTAATGCCAATGATGTTTAGGTTCAAATCTCCGTTCTCGAAATATTTGTAACCTTTAGCTTTAACAGCTTTTTCTACTTGTTCTCTAGTGAAGCTCATATCATTTTAATTTAAGTTCCTGCTGGGTCTAAATAATCTGGTGTACCATCACCATCAGTATCTTGAGGTACATTAGGATTGGGTCCTGCCTCCAATTGATCAGGTATACCATCGCCATCTGCATCCCAATCTAAATAGTTTGGAATTGTATCTCCATCCGCATCGCCAACGCCTTCAACTACGTCTGGGATTGTATCGCCATCTGTATCGAGCAAAGGAGTCTCCCCACCACCACCGCCTTCACCTTCTCCCGGATCTACAATCACTTCACCGCCACCAGTTCCAATGTCGGGGTTTCCGTCACCATCTCCATCTACTAAATATTCCTGACCAGATAAACTATTAACAAATGCATAGTACTCAGCCATGCTGACTGCAAAGTTAACTCCGCATACTCCAGCAGTCTTCGACAACAATATATCAACTTGGTCAGAAGTCAAATAACCTGCATGATCCACTGCAAACAAATATTGTAATGCATGCTTCTGATCCTGCACTTTGGCTGAGCATGGAATGTCATATTGAGCAGATGTCTGCAATGCAGTCTCGCTCGTAGAAATAAACTTTCTAAGATAAATCTTAGCCTTAACTAAGTTCTCTATTTGAATTGAAGTTAGTGCCATTAGCAACCACAGCTTGAAGATAAACCAGTATTGCCACACCCAGCAACAAGATCATTAAATTCCCCCAACAAGGTTTGAGCCAAAGTATAGTTCTCATACTCTTCGGCTAATACCATCTTGTCATAGATAAATTTAAGTTCCTCAAAATCAGAATTGTTCTGAATAGCCAATTGAGCTAGAGTCGCTTTAGCCGCTTCATATCGCAAAAAATAAAAGGTTTCAACAATATCTCCGGGATCAAACTCAATAACTACTTCGTATAAACCATCAGGCGTTGTGGGCAACTGACTGAAAATGTCGACTTGTCTATATGCTGCAGTCCAAAAGGTTGAAGTGTAAAGACCAGTCAAGTTATCGTAGGTGGTTTGACCGGGTCTCTTTACCTTTTGCTGAGGAATAGATGTTATAGAGGCTCTTGTCGTATTCGGAGTACCCCAACCTTCAGGATTGGTCGTAGCGTTGTAATCACCTGTCACATCACACAACAGCATTGTGTACTGACCGTTTACAACATCAAGTTTAACATTAAGTGCCATATTTCAAAATTAATAATTATTTTTCATAAAACGTGCTACAAAGGAACATCCTCGTACCCACTTTCAGCAGGTATATTTTTTTGAGTCTTTACTGCAGGTTCTTTTGTAGTAGTTTTTGGTTTACCCAATGGAATATCCTCATACTGCTGTTCGGTAACTCCATTTCCACTTGCATCACCTTGCATCATGGTTTTACCTGCCAAATCAAACTCTTTCACTAAATTAATTGCACCTGTAGCAAACTTTTTAAAGCGTTTTGGATCTTGAATCAACTCTTTATCTACTCTAAAGAATTTGTTACCAGCCGCATTTTCTGCATCTGCAACATTCATAAAGCCACCAACATACTCATTAAAGTTATTAGTCGCCTGATCTTCTAACTCTTGACCACCGTAAAGAGTTTGTGCCAATCCTCGAGTTGCTGTCAGCATCTCACTCTGAACCATTTGCATATATCTTTCTGGGTCATCTCTATACAATTTTTCTCTTTCTTTATCAATGAATATATAGTTCGCAAACAAAGTCATTTGATTAGAAATGTTGTAAATATCAGACATGATTCTCGCCATCAATTCAAATCCAAATGGGGTCTTAGGATTATTGATACCCATAATCATAGTGCCATCTTCTCTTCTATTATAAGAAGATTGCAAGTCAATCATCTCCTTATAGCGACCTTGGTCAATCAAGATATCCTGAACCATTTGTCTACGAAGCATAGCGTTATACTCAAGAATATTATTGTACTCGTCAGGAGTCATTTTGTATGAGCCACTAGGAGTACTAACTTTTCTCGGCAATGCTTGTGGAAGTGCATTCCATGCCTCCATTTTACAACATAGATAAGTCAATGCTTCCCAATCTGGTATTTCATAACCTGCATATGCTTTAGTTGCTTTGGTGATGTCGAAAGTATTATACATGAACTGTCCCAACACACTTCCTTCAGGAGTCTGCAAAATACGCTTGCCAAAAGGATCTACTTTTACTGGCAACAAATCACGATCAGATTCTATAAACGGCAAGTTGACATACTTAGTCGGATCACCAAATGGCCATCTTTCCGACAACTTGGTTGCCAATTTAGTAAAGAACAATGTTGAGGATTCGTTCTCTACTCTAATACCAAATGCCTTAAATGGTTCTGAGTCTCTAGAATCGTAATCAACAGCATAACCACGTCTCCATTTATCAATCCAAGACAAACTGTTTGGTACAATAGCACTTGCCATAGTCAATGTAATGTCCGCAAAGAAGTTAGGCAACTTGTTTTCGTCTTCGTCACTGATTGCTTTTGCTACACTTAATACTCCACGTACAAATGTTTGATCAATAATGTATTTGTACGCAGACTCATAGTTGCCAAACAGACTTGATGCAAACTCATCGGAGATTTCTTCAAATGCCCCACGGTTTACAAACTTAGGATCAGTTTGCATTCTATGTTTATTTTCTTTAAACTGGAAATATAATGCTGCACCTATAACACCAAAGCCTCTGTAGTCAGTAATAAGATCGTTCTCTCTATCCCATGCTTTACTTAAACGTGGGGATTTATATGGTTCTCCGATACCCAGTTCAGAGAGTCTCTCTTTCATGTGCTCTTTAACCAAAGTCCAGTTGATAGAGTAGGGTCTTTCAAACTGATAAGTGAAGTCAGCTGATTTGGTTTTGTCATCTTCTTTTTCATCCTGAGGACCCCCAGACAAAGCACCTGCTTTTACAAATTCCAAAGCTATATATTGTAAACCTGCCCCAACCAATGCACGAGCCATTACTCGGTCCATATTTCTAGCCTCAGTACGTCTCTCATTTGCAAACGCTTCTTGAGTAGTACTGCCACTCTTTAACTTTTGACCACGGTCATAAGCCTTCTTACCTGCGTTCGCCACCTTGAACAATGCATACTCGGGAACCAAGAACTCAGCTAATTCTACAGCGTAGTTACTAGGAATCTTTGTGAATGGAACAGTACTAGTTCCAAACAATCTTGCAATCTTACCTGTGAAACTACCTATTGATCCGTCCGGTCCAAAATTACGTGTGCCTCTCTGCATGCGTGCAAACTGCTCAGTTACCCAGTTGTCATTTGCATAAACGAATCTAAGTGCCTCTTCACTAGCTACAGGATTTCCATAGTCTTGGTTAATCATCAAAAAGGCTTTTCTCAAATCATTGTATTCCTTAATCAACCTTTGCTTTTCTGCTTTATCTGTAGTAGAATCAATGCGTTTTTCAAGTTGAGTTGCCTGAATACTCTGTTTGAAATCTTCTGACACAGAAGTCATGTAAGCAAAATCACGGAACACCGCATCTGTTGCTGACATCACTCTAAAAATGATATCTGGGATAATACCAAATGTGGCTTCCAATGCTCTGACGCTTTTCTGTTTGTCTGGAATCTTACCCAACGCATTTATTCTGAAACCATGCTTGTAAGCCAATTCCTCGTCTGTCATGGATGATATGCCTGCCGCACGTTTCATTTGATCGAGCTTTAAGCCGAAGTATGAACTAAATGCTTTGAATGAATTAAACCCTTGTGCATAGTTGTTTGTATCTGCCAATCCTTGACTTACTGTGCCATCCTTTAGAATTTTCATTCCCTTCTTTACTCCCATTGGCATACCATACTTAATACCTCGTACGATATCAGCCCATGTAACTTTGGTATACTGCTTATCAACTAAACCAGTTTTTGCTCCAACATAACTCACCATTGTTCTCAAAGGATCAGTAAAGAATCCTACAAACAACTTCACTACGTTACTTGTAGTGTTTACAGCTAACGACCCGGGAGTCATCAGACCACCTTTAATAAAGCTGCGGAACGCATCAGTTCTAGATTCAGATCCCTCATATGGTGCACGTGCTGCAATGTATTTTTCTGTAGCCAGATTCAACTTTTCATATAAGTCTTTGTGGTATTCCAAATTTGTTTTTGTTGGATCTGCGGCAGATTCTTCATAAGGATTTGCCATAGCCTGTTCACGACTTGCTTTGAACAGTTCTTTTAGTCTGTCTACCTCACGTGCCAAATCCATCATTTCTTCTTTCGCTTTTTCTGGAATTGACTCGCCTTTCTTCAACAGCTTCGCAATCATAGCCTCAGTGCTAGTAGTATAGGTATCCTGAGTTAACTGACGGAACAATCTCAGCATTCTACCAACTTGTGTACCAGCTTTAAGAATAGATGCATACTGCTGACGAATAGTTTGTGGGTCTGCTCCGCTATGTTTTGCCTGAAGTAACAACTCTATTTCCTTTGCTAATAATACATCTCCAGACTCAAGTACATCAGATAAAGTTTTTAGCAGCATTGGGTATTCAGTAGGATCTATGTTTTCCATAGCATCCAAAAGTTCTTTCTTATCTCTGACTACCCTCATTGCATCTTCTTCATTCTCCATCACAGTTGCTTCATCTTCAAAAAGACCCTTTCCAGTTTTTTGTTTTTCAATATTTGCCCTTTGCTTCAAAGAGAAATAATCTTTAATGTCATCTGGCTCAAACCCACTCTTCATCAAAGCAGTATACAATTCTTCATCTGTGATACCTTTGAACTGAGGATTAGCTTTTAGATCCGCAAGGAAATTTCCAATGTCATCTATAACATCACTATTTTTCTGCTGTTTTACATCAGCTACGGTGGTTCCATTCAACATAGCATTGTAAATCTTACGCATTGGTTCACTTACTTGCACTTCAATAGGTGTACCTACAATGCCCCCATAGATTCTGAGAAGCCATGCTTTAAAGTTTTCAAACGCTGATTTTACTACTGGATTGTCAATCTTGCCATCACCTAAGAATTTTTCAAAGCCTCTTGCAAACAACTCAGAAGTATCTCTATTCCACTTCTTGTGACCTACTTGATCCATAAACACTTGCTTCTCATGAGCAGTCAAATAGTGCTCAAACATATGAGCCAACTCGTGCATAGCAGTAGTTATGTTCGGATTGGTCAAGGCAAAAATTAAATTTTTACCTGACTCAGTTTTCAAGAATGCTCCATGTGCACCAGCCTTGTTTTGCTGGAACAATGCTTGACCTTCTGCGGCTTTTAATAACGTATCTTGAGATAGTTCAATAGAATTAAACTCTGCGTTAGGCAAATAATCTGGACCTACATATTCACGCAAATAGGTCATCATCTCCTCTGAAGTCATGTCTTTCAACACGACTTTTCTTCCTTTGAAATCAACTTCTTGATCTAAATCTATTCCTTGAAGATTTGGTATATCCCCAGATACCTGAGATGTTCCAATTGTAAACCCAAGCTTCTTCTGTAGATTTTTTAGTCTTGATGGAATTTTCTCATTGTATGTTTTATTAATGCCTGTTCTAGTGCTCGCTTCAGATTGATTCAATGGTGCAACAGATGCTCCGATGCGACTGCCGCCAGTAAAAATGATTTTATTTAAGCCGTTATCGCTTGCAACTTTAATGGCTTGCTTAATAAGCATATCCATAAAATTATCTGTCTGAAGCAGTGGCGTATCTTTTCTAATCGCTCTGATTCTCTTGTTTAGTGCAACTTTATCATCAAACGCTTTGAACGCCTCTAAATTTTCATTACGCAATGTTGCCGCATACTGAGATGTTAACTCAATGAGTTGATCCATGTCAAGAGGTGACCACTGAGTAGGCTTGCCATAACTAGAAGTATCAACTTGTCTTCCTGTAGCTTTCTCAATCTTGTCCTTGTTAGCATTTAAAAATTTACTTAATTCAATTGCAAATCCTTGCGAATAGATACTAGCGTTCTTGAAATTAAATAATTCCTGAAAAATGAAATCAGCAAACAGTTCGTTTTTAATCTTCTTAACTTGATCCTGACGTGCCTGCGATTTGTCTGATTGCATTTCGTGAACAAATAGTGCCAAGTTGCCATCGCTATCAACTACAATTTCAGTTCTCAAATGGCCAATCACCTCTAGAGGATTGCCAGAAAAATGCTTTGAGTTGTATAGTTCTTTTCCTATGTCGTCTCGTTTCTGTCTAGCCTGCTGTAACCTATCCTGCAATATTGCAATCTCACCCCTGTTTTTCGTTACCTCTTCTGGAGTTCTTGACAGGTTATGCAACTGCTCTAAATAGTTCAAAACCCTTTTGTTATATTCTCTATACAACGGATTTTGAGTAACTGGAGTTGAGATTAAATGCTCTCTATAAGTATTGGGTACTGCCCCAGAGCCCAAATTTGGCTTGAATGATTCATAGTTGTCAAACAAATTCATTACACCATCTAAACCAGTAGCTCCACGATATCTTTTTAGACGCAATAACTCATCTTCTGCGTTCATATATGTTTTAATATATGATTGCAAAAGCTCTTTGGTAGATGCATCTGTGTCAATACTTTCTTTTATTTTTTCTATGTTACCTATGATATCAGCAAATTTTTGATACTCATTAGTACCAATGTAGTTTTTAAAGACTGCTAGATTATCAATAGTAATATCTTCTAAATTAATAACTCGAACTCTACCATCAGCAAAACGCACTACAGCATTTGGACTTCCAGTAGTCCCACCATAATAATTTAAACTATCAAATCTATTTGAGTTTAACGTAAAGGGTATATTGGTGCCAAAAGCTGTCAAGGCTCCCTGCTCTACTTCTGGGATCGCTGATAATAACACAACTGATTCTACCGTAGAAGTTTGAACTTCATCAGCAGGGTTATACGAAATAACTGCCCTATGGCTATCTTCCAACCAATCGATTAACTGTTCCTTCGTAATGAATATTTCATTTGGATTAAGTGCAGGGTTTTGACTTTGAGCATCAATTCTTACATTATCAATAAATTCAGATAACCCCAGCCAATCTAATTCACCATCCTTTGCTCCCATAGTCTTCAGCATAGCTCTCAAATCTTTACTTGGATATCTCTTTGCTGATGTAACCAATCGAGCAACCGCTAAATCGACATTGTTATAAAACGATGTGCCATAATTATCAAGTATTGATTTCTGAACTGTGTTGAATTCAATTAATTCTTTTGTCTGCTCTTTGTTTAATTGACCTTTTGTTTCCAAAAAGTTAGATGCTACTGAGCCTGTAAGTGTACCAGTAGATTCATACTCACTGTAAACTTCGTTAAATCTAGTTTCAGAAATCAAACCGCCACTTACAAGAATAGACTTCAGTTCTTGCTTTGTAAAGTCTGTAATCGATTTGAATGGGTCATAAATTCCATCCATGTACTTATCAATGCCGGGGAACATCTGATAATACACTTCTCTAGACTGAACTGCCGTAGTTGGTTCTTGTGCTCCATTCAAACTACTTGAATTAAGCTTAGAGTTTATCAATGAAGAGGCATCGAACAACAGATCAGATAACTCTGTCATTTGATCCAGTAGTCTTACCCCATTGAAGCCAAACTGATCATTAACTAAATACTCTGAGCCTATTGAATTACCATAGTCATCATAACGCTCCATGGCGTATTCATTACCTAAGTTATCTAAGAAATCATACAAATCTTTGCCGCCTCTACTTCCTATATAACTCGCCACTTGATATACTGTATTAGGATTTACTTTACCTTTTTTAATTTCTTCTTGCAACAGGGCCAAAGACTCTTTCATAACTTGAGCCTGCCCACTGAGGTGAAACCTAGCAAAATCAGGGTGGTTAATCAGCTTTTCTAAACTAGATAACAAAAATGGTATTTCACCTACAAAAGATCCATTCGGGAATATTTCATTGATTGTAAGTACATTTTCAGACTCTAGAGTATAATCTAATCGGTTAGCAAAGTTTGAAGCAAAATCAAAGTCTATTAACTTCTTGTCAGTCAAACTCCCTAACTTCATCGCAAAGTTGAAAGTATTGTTATACGCTTTACCTTCCGACTTTGTCTTAGCTACATAATCCATGTACATACTTTTCAGTGTAGTGATGTCACTGTCGCTAAGCGAATAAGCTGCTCCTAGTTTTTCAAAGTGATCGTCTAGATTTTTATTAATTGGAGTTTTATATAAAATCTGTGCGATGTCTAAAAACAAACTCTGATAACTGCCGAATTGAAATACTCCTTTATCAATGTAAAAATTGAGAATTGAATTCATGAAGTCAGTAGCATCCTTATCTAAAACATTAGCTTTTGATGCTTCCATGATTTTTGCCCTAATAGTTGTAGGTGTAACAAAATCATTGATTACTCGTGAATCATACTGCCCTTCCATATGCTGCACAGCTTGACGAACAGCATTCTCAAAACCCAATTTGTTCTTTCCTACTGCTGCTTGGTTAAGGTTAATTATAATGCTACCGGGAACACCTTGACTTTTACCTTTGCCTGTGTATAATTCATTTGGTCTAAATGAAAATGCAGCACTAGTATTGTCCATAATAAAACGGACTTTTACTTGAGTTAAATCTGGGTACTCAGATAACAATTCAGAATTTCCAGCTAGAAACTCACCAAGCCCTATTATAGTTTTTTCCGCACCTAGTTGTTGATTTCTATCTACCTTGCTGAAACTAAACCTGCCAAGAATTTTACCTACATTGGTTTTCTTTGCCATTGGATTGACAAACTCATTCTTGATAGCTTCTAAATTATTCAAAAAGGTTAGAGGGTATTCAATATTAATGTTGTTTGCCGTTATAGTCGCTTCACCATCCTCTCCAATAGTGAGACCAGTCATCACTTCAATTTGACGATCTGTGAATCCTTTGCTCTTTAAATCATTAGCTTTTTCTATATTGGCAACTAAAAACTCAGGTGAATAATTGGCAGACATCTGATACAACGGATTCAGTTGCGGTGTCATCTTCAAGAAGTCCAAAAACTGATCTTCTGTACGTTTAAGTACTCCGATTTGAGTCTCCATAAATGTTTGGAGAGTCATTTCAGCACGTGTAGCTGATTCTTCAACTGCTGCGAGATATGCTTCAATATATGCTTTTCTTTCCTTACGTGATCTCCGTGCTCTAAATGGAGTTTTTAAACTTGGTCTGAAACCCCAAACTAAGCCAGCTTCTTGAAACAAATGTTTTCTGTACCGCTCTCTTGCTCGATCGTTCTGTTTGATAAGGTTAACCCCCTCCTGATATTTTTCAAAGTCAACAAGTTGTGCTGCATTTGAATCTGCTAAGCCATTTTTTTGCTCGGCAGTGTAGTTAACAGGAGCACCGACACCGATGTTTTCCAAAAACTCATCTGCTGTAATTTCACCTGTTTTGTAGCGAATGGCATCAACTTGATCATCGGTTACAAACGCACCTTTTTCTTCAGTAGATTTCAGTACGCCTTTGATTGTCAATCGCCTTTGCTTATCTTTCTCTAAATCCAACACCTGTTTCTTCAAATCAGACTTTCGGTTTTTAGTAGTCTGAGTAGACATAACAGTCTGATTAAGAAACTTTTCAGTTGTGCCAAATGTAGATGCTCCAGTATATTTGACTGCAACAAAATTGTTCAAGTCGGCTCTCAGCTTTGTAAATGCATCCAACCCGGCCTTATCGTTACCCAACACTTCTCGCACTTTATTGCGACTGTTGATTAACAACATCCCAATAAAGTTATCAATTGCATCTTCTTTAGTGATTCGCCCATCGTTAATCATGTCTCCAAAAACCTCATTGAAGAAATTGTTGCGACTAACTGACTCTCGAACTTTATCAGTAACCGCATCTTTCTTACGAGTGCGTATTGGCTGATCTGTGTTCAAGTCTTGATCTTCTGTACTGTATAGAGTATCATCAAACTCTTTGAGTAAAGGAGCAATGTAACTGGCTACTTTATTCAGTTTAGTTCGTGATGAACTAGCGATATACACAACTCCATCTTTAACAAAAGAAGTCATGTTTAACTTCAACTTGTTTCCTACTTTCCGACTGATATCATTAAGATAAGTACGTACTGCATCATCATTTACATCTGCTTCCTTCGCTGTGTTTGTAAACAAACCTAAAATCTGAGATGCTGCCATATTGAATTGACTTGCGTACCTCGTCTTGGTACTAGCAGTTGCCTTATCAATACGCTCCTTCTTGCTTCTTCCAGTACTCGTGTTGTTCTGAAATAAGACTTGGTCCTTGTTTACTTGACCATTTGCTTCAGCTTCTGGATCAATACCAAGATTTGCTTTTGCAACATTTTCAACATTTGTTTTTGAAACGATTCCATATTCTTTTGATTGTTTGTCGATGAATTCGGCAGTTTTGTCGTTAACTTCTACAAATTCGTCTGTAACTGAAGTTAAACCTTTTGCCTCTAGTTTTGTGGTTTCTGGGTTGTAACGGTAAACCACTTTGTTGTCCACTACGCCATTCTGTGAAGATACATAAAACTCCTCACCCAAATTACCTGCACGCTGTTCTACTTTAACTCCTTCGGTGCCAGCACCGCTACTAGCCGAACTCGATGTAGTAGTACTTGTATTATCGTCTACTGGGCCTGATGTCATTACTGGGTTAAATGCAAATGATGGTGCATTGGTTGCATTCGGAACCCCTGCCATAGCCATTGCCGGAGCAGTCACTACTTCAGGTTTTGTAGTATTATTTTCGTCATAGTCAGAGTTCTTTATTGTCTGATCCAATAGTTTGAGAATCTCAACGTCTACTGCATCCACATCTTCTCCATAAACTCTATCTAAGTAGTCTTGAAAGTTTTGCCGAGTCTTAAATAGTACGCCTAAGTTTTCTAAATTCAAAGATGAAAAACTCATACACATCAAGGCAGTAGCTCTCAGATTGAATAATCTTTCATCCTCAGTCTTACCATAAGCATTTTCAGTAGCTGCTACAATATCAAAACCATTTGCTTTGAACTCAGACCAAATATTTGAAAAAGTCTCTTCAGTCATTGAAGCTGTGGCACCAGAAAAAGATCGACCCATTATAGTAGCCATCTTACCAATTAAGTTAGTTGGAATAAATCTACCTAAATTCATTACTCCAGTTGCTTTATCGTACATCTGACTGCCCACTTTTTCAGCAACCCCCATACCTCCATCTTGTCCTGCCAATTCATAAGCCATAAAGTCAACTCCATAATTGACCGCTGCTTTTTCAAATAGTGTAAATACTCCTACTCCAGTACGGCCATATTTATTAGCCATGTAACTTCTTGCGGCTACTGCGGCTTCTCCTGTAAATAATGCCTTTGTGCTATTGGCTACAGGCTTACGCATTAATCCAATCTGAAGCCCAATCCCCAAAGAAGTAAGAAACCCTTTGCCAAGCTGTGAATCTTCATTTAGAGTTTTTAAAGATTCGACAACATCAGGATTAACATACATTCCTTGTTCTGTCAAGAAATTGGCTACCGTTAATACTTCCTCGGCAGGTGTCTGAAATTCTTCCTGCTCTACTAAATTAACAGTATTTGTAACTACAGTACTCAGCATGTTATTAATAATGCCGTCTGCTTTTACTTTGGTTAAATCTGCATTTGTATAAATTACTCTGTTCAAGGCTTTGATCTGTGCCTTCTTTTCAAGAATCCGAGAGTTTAGTTTATAAAGATATATTGCGTTTGCTTTCTGTTGGTCGCTTATAACTGTGGTAGCTTCAAAAGATGAAAATGGTACAGCAATAGCATATAACTTCTGCAAGAAATTACCATTCTCTGCAACTAAAGTTTTGTACTCCGCATCTAGTTCTTCTGCGTTATAGTTCTCAGGTAAAACGACTTTCTTAGTCTGCATGTCCTTGAACCTTTGACTCATATAGTCCAACTGCTCATACAATACGTTTCGCTTTTCTTTGAGAATTGCTACATCGGTTTTTTGTTCTGCCTGAGCTGTCTGTGTATAAACCTTGACAACTTTTTGCTGTTCTCTGCCTTCTAAACGATTGCCAAATGCATCAAAGAATTCTTCTTTAGGTAATGCATTCACGCCAAAAAAACCAACTTCTTGCTTTCGTTGACTGATTTGAGCTTTGAGTGATTGCAACTGTTTGAGTTTGTCTGCAGGAAGTTTTACTTGGTTTTTACCTTTAACTTTGACTCCAGACTTATAAATTTCTTGCACTTGTTCGTACAAGGCAGCGATTTCTCTTTCTTCCTTAGTTAATTCTGCTTGTGCTCTATTTTCCTTTATTTGATCATAGTTGGATATCAACTGACCTTTTTCATTCTTAATAAAGCCTGCTTTCTTACGCTTTTCTTGGTAGGTTTTCTCTACCATGTTGTTCAGATACTTTGACTTATACTCTTCAAGAATCTCTGATACTTCAAAATCATCTAGGTTGTTTCTTCGTAGAATATTTTCAAACTCGTCACGATCTAACTTTTTAAATGAACCTCGATAATTAGGATCTTGATAATCAAATGAAATATTATTACCTAACTCAGCTTCAAAAAGCATCTTACCGATTTGTTCTTCATTCAACGCTGGAACAGAAGATGAACGATCATTTTCATCAAATACTGTTGCAGCCTTATTCAAGAACTCGGTGCCCATGTCTCTTTCCGCATTTGACCTCCGAATCTCTTTCTGATCTTCGTATCTTGCTATGTCAATGCCAAGTTTACCCTTTTCATAATAACTTCCTGCAAACAAATCTTGTGCACTTGTAAAGCCTAGTTCATTCAGTTTTTTCTTGTGAACTCGACCATACGAATCTCTGTTAATTGGATCTTTCAAGTATTCGTAAAAGTCAGCCGCATTATCAATTGGTTGACCATACGCATCAACATTTAAGTTATTTTCACGGAGCGTGTTAAAGTTTCTGTCAGCTACAATTCTCTTCTGCACTGATCCAAACTTTTCAGCTACTGGATCAGGAGCAAATTGGTCTAAACTTGTACTGTATCTCGGTGCGTTTGCTGCTAGAAAAGGTTTATTAAATCTAGGATCATATACACTTATTGCATCTTGGTTAGCATATACACTTTTTTCGTACTGAGTAAGACCGCCTTGAAGTTTATCTGTAAGTTCTTTCGCACTACCAATTTTAAAATATTGGGCTAATTGACCTCGGTTAGCCAGAAAAAATTGATCTAGATTATATGGGTCCTGCAAAGCTTGACCCAACTCATCAGCATTATTTACTTTTACTTCATATTTACCAGCACCAATACTCAAAGGTGTGGGAGATGCTGGATCATGAACAGCTGTATAGAGATTATTAAAAGTTAAATCTTTTCCTACAATATTATCTAACTCTTTCTCTCTTGCTATCTGATCATCTATACTACGCCATGTAAAACTCTCATTGAAAACTGCCTGAGCTTGTTGAGAGGCTTTTACTAAAAGTTGTCTCTCTTTCGATGTAATCTGCTGACTGCCTTGCCGAGGTGTCTGAAAACCGCCTGTTTTAGATACTATCGGCTTGATTATAGGTTGACCTACTTTAGTACCTCCACTTTTAGATGCAGCAGAAATTTGATCCCACTGTTCCTCAGAAGGAAGTCTAAAATCAACTAATGGTTTTGGAGCAGGCGTATCTTTTTTAACCGATCCAGTATTTATCCTAGGGGTAGGCTTTGAATCTTTTTTTTCTTCAGGCATAATACAAATATAATACCTAGAAGAAAATTAAAACAGAAGTAAATTATTTTATTGGGCTTGGTACTATTGCGTTGTTCTGATCTTTAACAGAACCTTTAATACTAGCGTATGCTTTATTCCAGTTCTTTAAATCTGCCTCATTCCACTTTGCCCTGCGTGTTAAATCATCCAACACAACAGATTGTTTATCAGCACCAATAATTACATCACCATTTTCTTCTGGATAATACAAAGGAACTAAATATGATTCAACCCCCACTTGAGGAGCTGCTGCTACTGCAAATTGGTTCTGACTTGCAAGTGCCCAAGGTAAATACATAATCTTTTCCCCTGCTGCTGCTGCTTGATTTACTTCATCTGTTTCTAGAACACGTAAAAATATCTGACCCGTCTTCGCATCTTTACTCTTTTTGGTTGGAAATACACCGATATGGCTTGCATAAAAATTAGTTTCTGCTACATCACTAAATGCAGGCAATCCTGTTTTCATGCTCAAAATGCTTCGGTTCTTCGGAATCCTGATCTGAGTACCGCCATTAGCAGATGCAACTGACACCATTTTTTCAGTTCGCAATGCATTGGGTTTGTTCTTAAAGTTCAAGACCATAGATGCTACTTGGAAAGTAGTAGGAGCAGCGTCTTGCCCTGCGTTATTAACTGTAATATTTGTTCTCGTACCTAAAAATAAATTTTTGTCAATTGACTTCTTAGGAATATTTGGTCTGATTTTTTCGTTATAGAAATATTCATATAATCCTTCTGTACCCTGTGCCAATAACTCATCTCGTGCTGCCGCGTCCGCACTTGACCAATACTTCTCACTAAAATATTGAGCTCTGACATCTGGAGAACTCAAAAACCACTGCTTTCCAATTTCATATGCATTATCCTTTTCTGTTAATCTTAAGCTAGGATTTTTTGCTTTCAATGCTCTGGCTTCCTCAGCATTAAATGGAATACTATATACTTTTTCTTGACTTAATGTTTTGCCTTTTGTGCCTGCAACTTTCTCAACTGTTTCACTAATCTCAACACCTTGGGTATTAATGTCAAACAATTTATTTTGCACGTAGTCACTTATATCAACAAATGGCTTCGGAGAAAATTCTAAAAAGCCTGTTTCTGGAGATACCCCAATGTATCCATCTGCAAATACATCTGGGTTTTCCTGAAATTTCTTAAGCATATCGGATTCACTTTTTGCATCCTTAATAATGCTATATGCTTTATCAATTGAAGGTGACAAATAATTTCTTCCGGGCTGCTTAACAAAGTTTTCAATATCAAACAGAACTTTTGATTTCAAAACCATTCTATCTGTTTCAGTATCCCAGTTAATAAGGCCATAATCAGCTTGTTCTACTATATTAGGATCTTTTGACTTTTCTAGAGATGCTAATTTGGATATGTAATTTGTAGTCAAATCTTTTGCGTCATTCAAATATGCATTGTGATAAATCTTTTTATTCAATGCTATCTGTTGACGAATTCGATCTAAGTTTTTATCTATTCGCTGATCTGTATCTCCACTCGAAACTTTTAACCGAGGGGCTTTGCCTGTAGCACCAATTGCTGCTCCTAATGAAAATTCTGCCATGTTTATGCCTGTTTTTCTTCTGGTGTAGTGCCTGCCATCATATTTTCAGTACCAACTTTAATAGCAGTACCTGCAGCTTTCTCAGCCATAATTCTATATGAACGCTGTGCCGAAATATCTTTTTGAATGATATTTGACATCGCTAAATTCATACGCTCTAGACCGCTCAACATCTCCTGTTTGTATCCTACATTCTGTTGCATGATATTCGCTTCCCCACTAACCCTATCCATAGAAGCTATTCGACCTACTAATGCCGCAGACTGTGGAGAAACTAGTCGAGCCTTATTTTCAAATTGTGCAAGTCTTGTGGCTAGATTTGATCTCAGTTGTCCTGTTACCTCACTAGGTAATCCAGCCTTTGCCCCCTGCTCATAAATACTTTTCATACCTGCATAAGGTCCCAAAGCACTTCTAAAACTTGGCAGAGGTAATCTTCTAGCTTTTTTTAACTGATCTTGACCAATAATCATTTGGTAAATACCGCCCATAATAGAAGCTGACCCAGCTCCGTCTAAACCGTATGAAGGTGCAGAAGACCCACCTATGCCCAAATCAGGTCCAGTGGTCCCATAATCCATACTAGATTGGTTGGGATTTAGTTTTACTTGCCCAGAGGGAAACCCGGGTGATGCCATGTTATGCTATACCTCCTGTAGCCATTGAACTAGCTGCTTTACCAGCCATTTTACCTGTATACTCGATACCCATGACAAGGTTCTCAGAACCCTGCTTGATCGCTTCTCCTGCGGCTTCTTCAGCCATAATTCTATAGTCTCGTTGTGCTTGAACTGATCTCATCTTAATGCTTGATATTTCACTAGCTGCCCTAGCTATACTATTCAATTGCATTTGACGATACTGTTGATCCATGTTCGCCAATACACCTTCAGTTTTTATTCTGTCCATAGATGCAAGTCTACTTGAAATTTGTCCTCCGAACTGGGGTGAAGTTTCAGTTAGTGATCGCATCGTTTTAGCAGTCTGTGCTGCGGTTGCTGTACGCATAGCCTCCATTGTAGTTTGTCCTAAACCAGTTTTAAAATTATCACGATACATGTTTTGATTCTCCCTTAAATATTGAAGTCCTTCGGTATAGTCTGGAAAAGGTAGCTTTCTTGCTTTACGTGCTTGGTTCATTCCTTTTGCGACCTGTATACCACCCTGAACAGTACGTGCCATCGCACCTGCTGCCATAATAAGTAATGAGATCGTAATTGGGTCCATATTACAAATTTAATTTATTTTATTTATTATACAACCTAGGGTTTGGTCTATATTTAACCACGTAGTTAATTAGTTTTTGAAAGATATTAGGTGCAAATCTCAACTTGATTTTTAAGTATCTGCCCCACAATCTAGAGGTATCGTTAGAATTTATGCCAGTTCCTGTAGAGTCATTTTTAATTGGAGCATAGTAAAAGTCTTCTAACTCTTCAAATTCTGCACTAGTCAAAAATGAAACATGATCTCTAGTGGCAAAATCTAACCGTTCTGGAGTAATGTCACTTACTACCTGCACCGCCTCAAAGTTTTTACTCAAATTCGGGTCAATATTTACTACACCTTCAATATGACCATTATACTGAGTTCCATAGAATGTACTATAGTTACCTGCGTTCGCTACATAAATTTTGTTCTGCTCGTCTGGTTTACTCGTATAGTAAGTATTTCCACGACTAGTAATGATATTCGGATACTCCGTCATGAACCCAATAAAACCACTTTTAACTTCATCATAAACCAATGTAAATATTTTGAAGTACTGTGGATGTGTATCAGGTGTTAACTTTTGCCATCTATTTGCCCAAGTTGCTCCAAACTGCGGTACTGAATTAATAGTATCTAGATTGTTTACTGTTTTCAAGTATACAAATGGTACACCAGAAATATGTCGATCAGCAACTTCAGGTTCTCCGTAATAATTGAAATCTACAACATCGCCATTATGACTATTGACAACCAATGAGTTGATGGGGTATTGAACAATCGTAGTATAGGTAGTATCAGTATATGTTTGAAATTCAGCAATACTTGGATCTACTGCTGTAAATGACATTACAACTTCATAAAATCTTTGGTTGTAGCCAATGACTACTCCTTGACCAGTAATTGGTTGATCTTGTCTCGTATGCCAATCCGTGTTATTCATCAAATAGGATATCAATCCTTTATCAGAAATAACTTGAACCCCATTACCTGCAAAGCGTATTAATTTCTTTGCCCTACTATTCCACCAATACAAATTCTCATCTCCAGTAAAGGTTTTACCCTTGGCGATAGCAAATTTATTAGTTGCTCCAAAACTACTGAGCTGTTGCCCTTTGTTGTTCAGAACCCCACCTGTACCAATAATTAGTTCAGTGCCTGAGTCACTATTAACCACTTGAGTATCACCTACATAGTGTCTTATAAATGCATCTGGCTGCAAAGAATATAAGTTACTGTTTATAGTTACAATGTCAACTATCTCACCTTGGTTAGTATCTAAATCAACAACATCAATAGGCTTAAATACTCTGTAGTTATCTTTTTCAGAACCAGTGCTTTTGACTTGTGAAAATCTTATAGACGCTGGACGCTTACCATCCCATCTTGAATTCGGATCGAAACCCGTTTCAGTAAATACATTATCTATTACTGAAAACTGTGAGTCATAATTATTTTGATTGTCTACTTCCGGCCATTGCTCCAGCCAATAAAGTAGACCAGTACCCCAAGATCCTTGCGGTAGCTCTGCATAAGTAACTACGTTTGAAGCCAATGTGGCTACACCTGTAAATGTAGGTGACCAATCTCGTATATACGCATTTCCTGCACGCAGATAACCTGTTTCGTTGATACCGGTAATGAACTTCTCCATGTACTGTGGATAAACATATCCGGGACCTTCCTGCTCATCGTTGTGGTCTATTGTATAAAACATCTGCGTATTAGAGATGTTCTGTGAATAGAATGAATACGCCAATCCGAAACCATAATTCAAGGAGTTATAAGTACTCATACGCATTTTTAAGTGCGACTTTTGAGTAAATACACCTCCTCCGAAAACAGATACGTCTGATTGTATTCCTCTTTCGTTGCCAGTCATTATATATAAATGATTGGTTGTTTCATACACACTCTGCTTCTATCGTGACTGGGAAAC
>OGVZ01000010.1_pt1 | contig 24083 bp, 34 predicted proteins | sample 1575881 | NCBI WGS metagenome assembly OGVZ01 (sample SAMN07581520, study PRJEB24739) | freshwater metagenome | place: Singapore | collected 2015-01
TCAATATTACATGGAATGCAGTTTCTGGAGCAGCGTATTACGGTGTTTGGTATGGAGGCGCACCAGGTTACGACTCTTTAGCAGATTTTGGAGGAAATAGAAATACAAGTTTAATTACTGGAACATCTTATTTAGATACTTCCATCAGTTCTGGATCTTCAAGAGATTACTATGTTCAGGCATATAGATCTGGAGATCCAACTGGAACAAAATCTGAATGGGGTGGGCCCAATAATGGAACTAGGTTAGCACCAGTAGTAAACTATACCGTAACCTGGAATGCTAATGGAGGTTCTGTTTCTCCAAGTTCCACAACTGTAAGCTCTGGTTCACAAATTCAAGCTCCTACTCCTAGTAGAAGCGGATATACATTTAATGGTTGGTATAATTCTTCATCTGGAGGAAGCTATATTGTTGGTGCAGGTGGCAACTATACAGTTACTGCAAATGTAACGCTTTATGCTCAATGGACAATAGTTGCAACATGTACCTGCTCTTATTCAGATTATGGTTCATATTATTACTCACCACAATGTTGCAGTACTGGATCATCTAATACTGGACTCCCAACAGTTTATAATAGCGGAAATTCAGTTTGTAGCGCCTGCTATCCTTCAACAAGCACCAGCTCTTGCTGCCCTAATATTACAAAACTATATACAAAATGCTCTGCAAATGATGTTACAAATTCATCAAGTCCTGTATATTTTTATTGCTATAGTACTGGACAGTGTATTAATAGCTCACAAGGGGCTGGCGGAACATGTTAGTATTTACAAGTTTAAGGATATTTGATATTATATGAACATGATTATTCAAGATGATATTGACTGGAGCCTACCAGGAGTAAAAGCTAAAAAAATGCAAGATGGTACACAAGGTACACCTATTGCATTAATAGTAGAAGACGAGGTTGCTCTTACAATGGCAGTAGATAAAGATTTTGCAGATTTGATTATAAACGCAAAAAATTTTATTGAAAGTGAAGAGTCTGATGAACTAAATAATATCTATATAGTTGATTTTACTAAAGATGAACAAACATTTAAATTTAGATGCACAGAGATGGTATATGCAATATTACTATCTAATCCATTAATCATTGAAATAAATGAATCTTATAATAACTATAGATATGTTGCTCCAGGATGGAGATATACCAATAATGAATTTATTATTCCAGAGGTAATCAATGAAGAATAAATGGCAACAGTATAAAGAAAAAATGGGGACAGCAAGACCATGGGACTTATTGAATCCAGGAACTGAATATGTTTCAGATCAGATTTCTAGCGGTAGATACGATATTTGCTTAAATTGTCCAGAGTTGATTAAAACTACAAAACAATGTAAGCAATGTGGATGTTTTATGGCACTAAAAACAAAAATGTTACACTCTACATGCCCATTAGGTAAATGGTAGTAAATATGACAAATTTATTAGATGGCGAAAAAATAATTATGATAAATGAACGTATAGGCGTTCAAAGAAATAAATTAGAAGAATTATATGCAATGTTGCAAGAAGAGGGATTGACGGATCAGATGATATCAAAAATTAACGGGCATATCGAGTCCTGTAACTTAAAGATATCGTCTCTCCAGACCCTACTTGACCAATTGACATAAAATGATATAATATCAAAGGAGGCAAAATGACATACGAACTAACAAATGAAGAAAAGGCTGCTATTGTAGAACAGCACCTTAAGTCTGTGAGCTATAGCCTTTATAACTCGCAGCTTGACCTTATTGAAGCTCAATCAGTATCTAGTCCAGACAATGACTCAATTGCAGGGATTAATTCTAGAATCACTGATTTGAATTCTAAGGTATCTGCATTAAACGCAGAATTAGACAGCCTATCGGCATAAGGGATAAATGGCAGAAAAAGCGGAATTAATTATTACCGCCCTACAGCAGCGCATGGGTGAACTCGTATCTAATTACGAGACACAGATAGCTTTTTTGAGGGCAGAAATAACACAATTAATTGAGGAAAGAGATAAGAATGCGGCTGTTCAAGAATACGAAGCCCAAATTAACGATATCGTTTCCGATTGAGTTCCCGTCTGGGATTGCTGTAAAAACAGATATTGCCACTTATTGGATTAAAGACAATAAAAGGTATAAGCTAATTTCTGATCGAGCAGCTATGTCATGGAGGTTTACTACGTTAAATGCAACCGAATCGGCATTGGCCAAAGTTAAGCTGGTTGGTAAACTTGGATTCAGAGACGGCACCTTGATTAAAAACATAGCAGATGGTAAACTCTATTTAATATCTCAAAATAAGAGACGTCATTTAGTTAGCCTAGATGTATTTGAAAAATATGGGTTTGATAGATCTGCTATAATTGAGGTAGGAGAAGGCGAAACAAATATGCATGAATTAGGAGATGATATATAATGGCATATGAATTTAAAAGATTTGATGATGGAGAGCCATTAGACGTAAATAAGTTAAATACGATCATAGACAATATTCAGCAATTGGTTTCTGATACTGCTCCTCTAAGAGATTCAACCCAAAGCGGACAGGGTGTCGCAATTGTAGAATGCGACATAATGACATTTGAAAATGTTGAAGGCGATGGAACAGTTATTGTCCAGCCAGTAACATTTAAAAAAATTGATACAGATGCAGCCATTAATGGTAAAGTAAGAATGACAGCAACATTTAGATCTGGACTTAGAAAAGGCGAAGACGCATATGTGTCTGTTACAGACATGAAAAGCGGAAACCCAAAAATCAATCTAAAAGTTGTTTGCACAAAAGATGTTAAACCAAGAGCCACATATTATGTGGACTGGATAGCTGTAGAAAATAAGATATAACCTATTGACAGTTCCAATTTATATGTTACAATAACCTGTAACATTAAAGTCATGCACCCATGACTTTATTTATTTGAGGATATAAATGAGTAATGATTTAAAGTGGATGCTTTCATCCGACCAGCAATTCCCGTACCAAGATGATAAGATGATAGAGCTATGGTTTAAAGTAATGAAATGGTTTAAGCCAGATGTTGTTGACTATCTTGGCGATACCGATGATCAAGCATGCTACAGCAAGTATACAGAGGGTAGATCTGCAGAATTTTTAAATTTACATAAAACAGATAGCAAAGATCTAATTGTTCCAATGATGCGACACGAAGCAAAAGGAGCAAGAGATTTCTATGCTAAGACTAGAGAAATGCTTCCTGAAGCTCAATTGTTTTCTGCTTTAGGAAATCATGATATTAGAATTTTTAATTATGTTGATGCAAAACTTCCTGACTATATTAATGAAGTAACTCCAGAGGCACTATGGTCTCTCGACTCCTTGGGGTACGAGTATATTTATTATGACTCATTGCCAAAGAGACGCTTTGGAGATATCCATGTACACCATGGTATTTCTATTGCAGCATCTGGATCGGTAAGAAAAGATATGGAAGACATGCAAGTATCTTTAATTCGTGGTCACTCTCATAGAATTGCTTCACATATGGTAACATATGAACTACGTAATAATGGCAACGGAGAAACTTTGCGTGGGTATGAGATTGGTCACATGTGTGACGAAAAGGGTCCAGGAATGAAATACACCCAGCACCATGATTGGCAAAAGGGATTTGCTATTGCTCATATTGAAAATGGTGAGTATCCTCACGTGCAGATGATTCACGTGTCTCCAGATTACTCCTGCGTCGTAGATGGGAAGCTATTTAAATTATGATGTCGTGTTCAAAATGCAGGGGGCGTGTGTTTGTCGACAGGGTATTCTCTCAAAAACTACACATAGAGCTATTCTGCATTATGTGCGGTAAAAGGTGGATGTTAAATAAAGATACTAATGGATTGGGTAGATGGCTAGAACAAAGAGAAATTCGACAGCAAAAAGATTTGTCTATTTCTTCTTAAATGATAAAATACATAAAGTATTGAGATCATCAAGAGCTAAAGATGAATTAGTAGCATGGTGCTACCCAGATAAAAAAAGAGTTTTGTATTCATATTCTGAAGTTAAGAAGTATATGGAAACTGCTTATTCAATAAAAGATGTATGTCTGATTTTGGGGAAGCACAGGGTTACAATTGAAGATTATATTTTAGAAGGTAAGATTAAGCCTCCTGCAAAAATATATTCTATAGGTAATCAAAATGGTAAGTGGTCTATGTTTATGTTTAATCAAAAAGACATATTAGACCTGCATTCCTTTATTTTGGAAACAGGTTATACAAAAAATTTAATATCTAGAAATGAGTTGCTAGCTCTTCTCAAAAACAATATCATATTGTATACTAAGACATCCGAAGGGAACTTCGTACCAGTCTGGAAGGCAGAGTGATGGCAGGCAAAGTTGCTATTTGTGATATTTGTAAAAAGGAGATAGAGGTTCGTTGGGGCATATTTGCCCACGACACATTGTTGAGACACCGAAAGGCGGAACATAAAAATGTCTGAAACTAAAGTTAAAGTAGATCTTTCTTTTACCAGAAATTTAGGTAATTATGAAAGTATTAAGATTGGCATAGGGGTTGAAGACCATGTTAGGGCTGGAGAGACAGTTGATTCTGCCACAGATAGGGTATATCAATTTGTAGAGCAAAAACTTATTGAGAAGACTTCAGAGGTTGAGCAGGAACTCAATAATGGCAAATGAAAAAGAGCCTTATGTTTTAATAGGGCTATATGAAAAACTGTACTTTGAAAAGTATGGCAAAAAGCCAAGACTCAACAAGTACAGAGAAAAGTGGTCAATGAAAGATGTCATTGATTCCGTAGGTTTTGAGAGAGCTAAAGAATTAATTCTTTATTATTTTAGAACTGGTAAATCTGGACATCCATTACAATTTTTCTTTTACAACTTTGATAAAATAGATCAGCTAAACAGAGATATCCAGAAAGATATAGAAAACAGAAAATTGCTTAGAGAAGCAACAAAAAAATTAGTAGAGGGTGAAGATGAATACAGAAGCTGAATTAATTTCTGCAGTGTGCAAAAATAAAGACATTAGTACATTGCTGGCGGATAATGTGGACGATATCTTTACTTCACATAAAGATATTTGGGATGGGCTTAAGACATATTATTATAAATTTAAAGCTGTACCAGAGGCTGGCGTTTTGCAGGAGAAGTTTAAAGATTTTGAAATAGTTGATACAAAAGCAGAGACTGGTTATTATTTAGATAAGTTAAAAAATGAGTTTTTATCTTCAAGATTAAAGTCTATTATTATTCAAGCTGGCTCGTCATTAAAAGAAGATGCTGCTTCTAGAGTTTTAGCTGATATTCAAAATAAATTAGCCGTATTAAGCAGATATACAAATAACGTAAGAGATATTGATATCACAGATATAGATGCAGCAGAAAGACATTTTCAGTCTGTAAAATCTAGATCAGCAGCAATGGGCGGAAGTCCAGGTATCCTTACTGGCTTTGATGCAATCGATAAAGCATATCCTACTGGTATGGCTCCAGGGCATTTAATTGTTGCTATTGGTTGGCCAGGACGAGGTAAGACTTGGTTCACATCTTACTTGGCTTGTAAGGCATGGGAGCAAGGGTTTAAGCCAATGATTGTTTCTCTTGAGATGTCTCCAGAGAATATGCGTGACCGCATATATACGATGCTTGGCTCTGGACTATTTCGTGCGAGTGATTTTTCAAAAGGCGATATAGATATCGATTCTTTTAAAACATGGGGATCAAAAAAGTTTGACGGCAAGAGTGCGTTTGTCCTTGTTTCTAATGAAGGTTTTGGAGACGTTACACCAAATACAATACAGGGTAAAATTAATCAACATAAGCCAGACCTAGTAATTCTAGATTATCATCAGCTTTTTAATGACAATAAGCGCAGTCAATCAGAAGTTGAAAGAAACAGAAACATATCACGAGAATTTAAATTATTAGCAGTATCAAACAATATCCCAATTATTGATATTACTGCTGCAACTGCTGATGACATTTCAGATCAAGATGAGCCGCCAATGATGTCACAGGTTGCTTGGTCAAAAGCAATTGAGTACGATGCAGACATGGCGATGGCAATTCATAGATATCCAAATACAAATATGATTGAGGTGGTTAGCCGAAAGAACCGTCACGGACATGAATTTGACTTCTATCTTGATTGGGATATTAATAGGGGTATTGTAACTCCTATTTATGAAAACCTTCCAGATATGAAAAATGACTCATAAGAATATAAAAAGGTTTTCAATAGATGTAATATTTAATAACGATTCTGATATGATCAGAATCAGAGCACAGTACGAAAGCTTACTGGTTCAAAAAATGAGACATCAGGGTTATGTTTTAGTACTTGACATAAACCCAGCATTTTCGGTAGAATTTGATGGTCAAACATGGAAGTTTAAATTAACTTTGCATGGTATATATGTAGGAAAGAAAAAGGCATGGCAATACGAGGGCTGGACTCAAGGGAAACTAATACCACGAGTTACACACCAAACCACGTTAAGGCTGTTATAAAATCGCTTGGCCTAGATTTAGTTGGTGAAACTAGTAACGATTTCCTATGCTATTGTCCGTTTCATTCAAATAGGCATACTTCAAGCTTTAGTATAAGCCGTGAAAAAGGCGCATATATTTGTTTTAACCCTAGTTGTGCAGAGACTGGCACGTTAATAGAGCTAGTTAAAAAGGTTATGCATAAAAATGAATATGAAGCAGTTCGCTTTATATCAGCCAAGCAGTCCGAAGAGCTAGAGAATTTTGATGAAATGCTAAGTAGCATTATGGAAGAAAAGCCAGACTTTGAAGAATTTTCTCAAGAAACCTTAGATAAATTATATTTAGGCTTAAAGGAATCTAAAGAAGCACTTCAATATCTTTCTCAACGCGGGATTAACGAAGACTCTATTCATTATTTTAAACTAGGGTATTCACAAAATATGGATATGGTTATAACACCAGTACACAGTCCAGATGGGATTCCTATAGGATTAGTTGGTAGGTCGATACAGGGTAAGTCTTTTAAGAACAGCAACAACTTGCCTAAAAGTAAAACTTTGTTTAATGTACATCGTGCTAAGAAAATAGGCGATCAAGTTATTGTTGTAGAGTCAAACTTTGATGCAATAAGAATTCATCAGGCTGGATTTCCAAATGTCGTTGCCGTTTTAGGAGGATTTCTTTCTACAGATCAACAAAATATTTTAAATAGATATTTTAATAGAATAATTATTATGACAGATGCAGACCAAGCTGGCAAAGATTTAGGATATTCAATCGCAAATAAATTACGTAATAAAGATATCTTGTGGGCTTCTTATAAATATGGTAAGATATATCCACATGACGCAAAAGATGCTGGTGATATGACTGATGAAGAAATTACAACCTGCATTAAGAACGCAGTTTCCGATATCGAATTTCGATCTTGGAACCCATGATATAATGTAAGTACAGACAGATTTATACTGTCAACTATAAGGAGAAAATATGGGAATAGTAAAAGGTCTAAAAGACCTAAACAAGGCTTTAGATAAGCCACAGTCTTCAGGTGGAGACACAGCAAGGGGTCGCTGGGTTAAGTTGGAAGATGGAGAGAGTGTAAAAATTCGCTTCCTGCAAGAATTGGACCCAGACTCACCAAGCTATGATGACAAGCTAGGTCTTGGCTTTATAGCAGTAGAACATACAAATCCAAAAGACTATCGCCGTAAAGCTCTATGCTCGATTGATGATCAGGGCAAGTGCTATGGTTGTGAACAACATCGTAAAGATTATAAGGCTGGATGGAAAGGCCGTTCACGACTATATATTAATGTTCTCGTCGACGACGGGAAGGAAGATCCATACGTTGCAATTCTTTCTCAAGGCTCAAGCGGTAAAACTGTTACACCTACCTTAATTGAATATGCTGGAGAAATGGGAAGCATTAGTAATTTAATGTGGAGAATTAAGCGTACTGGAACCAAAACAGATACTAGTTACACCATTATTCCACTAGCAAAAGATGAAGCGAAATTTGATGCTAGCGGATTAGAGCTTTTTAAGCTTGAAGAGTCTGCAATTCGTGATCTGCCATACACAGACCAAGAAGCATTCTTTAATGGTGAGGGTGGTCAAGAGGAAGACTCATCTTCGGCAAGCGAAAATATCTGGGCATAATAAATTAAAGGCGGAGATATGAGCTTTACACACCTACACGTACATTCGTACTATTCATTAATGGATGGATTAAACTCACCAAAAGAGTTGTGTCAGGCTGCGCTAGATGCAGGTCAAAGTTCAATTGCTATCACAGACCATGGAACTTTAGCTTCTCACAGAGAAATGCAAATAGCCGCTAAGGAAGTTGGCATCAAGCCCATACTTGGCGTGGAAGCTTATATCTCCCCTACAGATAGATTCGATAGATCATCTAAAACAGATAAGTCTATACAGGCATACAATCATATTATTCTATTGGCAAAAAACGAAAACGGTTTGCGTAACATAAATCTGCTTCAAGAAATTGCATGGAATGAAGGCTTTTATCATAAGCCAAGAATTGATAGGGAGATTTTAAAAGAGCATGCGGAAGATATTATTGTACTTAGTGGATGTCTTAATGGTCTTATTAGTAAATGCATTGAACGGCAGGAATTCGCAGAAGCCAAACTTATACTCAAAGATTTTAAGCAGACTTTTGGCGAAGATTTTTACATTGAGGTACAGTCTCATAACCCCAAAGAAGTAAATGAAAAGCTACTTGAATTAGCTGATGAATTGAAAATTAAGGCGGTGGCAACAGGAGATGCCCATTTCGCTAAAGGTGAAGATAAAGTATTAGAAGAAGCCATGTTGATTCTTTCTACAAATCCTAAAGTCGACAAAGAGGCTGATTTTGAAATGTCTAGAAACATGAAGGATATGTTAGATAGATTTAACTATCTTTATCCAGACAGAAAAATTTCATTTCAAGACTATAATTTATTCATTCAGAGCCGTGAGGAAATTGAATCAGATTTTAAAAAGGCTGGAATAAATAGAACTGATATATTTGATAATACTATGGAGATAGCCTCTAAAATTGATGAGTACGAGTTTAAGAGTGGTCTCGACCTATTGCCAGTCCCTAAGACCAATGCTGATAAGAAACTGGCTGAAATGGCCTCTGAAGGCCTTAAACGCCTATCTCTAGATCAAGACCAGGTCTATCTGGACAGGCTTACAGAAGAGCTATCTGTAATTAAAGATAAAAAATTTGCATCATATTTTCTTGTTGTCGCAGATATGATTAATTGGGCAAAAGAAAATGATATTAAGGTTGGCCCAGGACGTGGTTCTGCTGCTGGATCTTTAGTTTGTTATGCATTAGGAATTACAGATGTAGATCCAATTAAGTATGATTTACTGTTTTTCCGTTTTATTAATCCTGAACGTAATGACTTTCCAGATATAGATACTGACTTTGAAGACCGCCGTCGTAAAGAAGTCAAAGATTATTTAAAGAAGAAGTTCAAGCACGTTGCCTCTATTTCTACATTTACTTATTTTAAGGATAAAGGTGTTGTGCGTGATGCTGCTCGCGTATTCATGGTCCCACTTGGCGATGTTAACAAAGCTTTAAAATCAGTAGACACTTTTGAGGACTATTTAGAATCTCCTAATACAAAGGAGTTTAGAACCAAATATCCTGAGGTAACGTGGCTCGCAGAAAAACTTCGTGGAAAGATTAGGAGCGTTGGAGTACATGCCGCAGGAGTAGTCGTTGCTAAAGACGATATTAGAAAATATGCTCCAGTTGAATCTCGTGAGGATGCCCAAGATAAAGTTTCAGGAAGAATACCAGTTGTTGCTTACGACATGGACACCGTGGCAGACATTGGATTAATTAAGCTAGATGCCTTGGGGTTAAAAACATTATCTGTTATTTCAGACACGCTAAAATCAATTAAAGAAAGAACAGGCAAAGATATAAACCTATCTTCTTTGCCGTTAGATGATTCAAACGTATATAAAATTTTAAGCGATGGATATACCAAGGGTATATTCCAGGCTGAAGCCACCCCGTACACAAACTTGCTTATGAAGATGGGCGTAGATAAGTTTGAAGATTTAGCAGCGTCTAACGCTTTGGTAAGGCCAGGTGCTATGAATACGGTTGGCGCTTCATATGTTAATAGAAAACATGGACGTGAAGCAGTAGAATATGTCCACCCAGTAATGAAACCATTTACAGAAAACACTTATGGTGTAATTATATATCAAGAGCAGGTTATGCAGGCATGTGTGTATCTTGGCGGGATGACTTGGTCAGAGGCTGACAAAGTTCGTAAAATCATTGGAAAGAAAAAAGATGCAAAAGAATTCGACCAGTTCAAGGATCGCTTTATTGATGGTTCTAGGAAATACATTTCTAAGGAACAAGCAGAAAAATTATGGCACGACTTCGAAGCACATGCAGGGTACTCTTTCAACCGTAGTCACGCTGTTGCTTATTCTATGCTTTCTTATTACACCGCTTGGCTTAAGTGCTATTATCCTTTGGAATTTTTATTCTCGATCCTTAAAAACGAAGGAGACAAAGACGCAAGAACAGAATACCTCATTGAGGCCAAAAGACTAGGTCTGAAAATTATGCTTCCGCATATTAATGAATCGGATATTTATTTTTCTTTAAATAAAGACTCAATTATATTTGGGTTATCTGATGTTAAATTTATATCAGACAATATAGGAAATAAAATCATTGAAAAAAGACCATATAAAGATTATGCAGATTTTATAGATAAGGCTTCAAAAAAAGGTAGTGGAATTAATAGTAGGGCTGTGGCTGCCCTCAATGCTATTGGTGGCGCAGCATTTAAAGATAATCCAAGATCTGGAAACGAGAAAGATAATTATTATGAGTATTTAGGCATTCCAACTTTCCAATTAGATCTACCACCACGTGTAATATCTCAAGCACGTCCCATTGAAGAATTTGATGAGCTGGGAGCATTCCCAATGTTTGGGATGGTTAAAAATATTAAACGAGGCAACGGGTGGGCTCGTATCGAATTGGTTGATGAAACTGGATCAATAGGTTTATTCCACAACGAGCAAACTCCGATTGAAACAAATCAGATGTATTTTATTTTGGTCGGTGACAATAGAATTTCAAAATACATTAAGGTATCAGAAATCACTAAAGATTCCAAAGATTCTTTTGTAGACTATTTATATAGAACCGAATATGATATTGAAGATGGAGAAAGTATAGTTTTAGACTTTACATCATATAAAACTAAAGCTGGTAAAATGATGGCTCACATTGTTATGTCTGATAAAGATAAAAATTTAACAAGAGCTATTGCATTCCCTACTATGTATAAGATAGCGCTTGCAAAAATGAGAGAGGGCATGAAATGCAAAGTAACCTTGTCTAAATTAGATGATGGTACATTAATGGTTAAGGAGATTAAATAATGGAAGACGATATATTTAAATCAATAAGTGCTAGCGCAGTGCTTGTTTCTATTTTAAAAACAATTGGTCCTGTAGATGTTCCTCAGGAACATTTTTTAAATGCTGTAAGTAATTATGAAGAATTGTCAGTCTCATACAATGAAGAAGAAAAAATGTTTAACTTCGCATTGAGGGATAATAATGAGTAATATTAATATATTAAATGAATATGGAATAGATGCATTATCGGCAGTACTACATGAAACTGCAGTAGAAAAAGGATTTTGGAACGGTGAAATTACACATGATAAAGTGGGTAACAAACTTGCTCTTGTACATTCGGAAGTTACTGAGGTTCTGGAAGCTATCCGTAAAAATAAAGGGTCTCAGGAAATTGTAGAAGAAATGGCAGATATTATTATCCGCTTATTAGATCTTTATGCGGCTATGCGTAATACCGAAATGATTATACATAGCCTAGAAGAGGCATTAGAAAATAAAATTAATAAAAATAAAGAACGTCCAACACTTCACGGAAATTTGTTTTAATGGTATACTATACAACTAAGTAGAAAAGATAAATATGACAATTCAAATAGATGAAATTTTAGCAAAGCTCGACCCAAAAACTAGATCTCGTGTTCAATCGGCACAAAATGTTAAAGTAGAAAAACAATTAACCCCAAGCATGGGACTCAATGCTGCATTAAAAGGTGGACTACCGTATGGCAGACAGGTATTAATATGGGGCAATAAGTCTGCTGGCAAGTCGTCGTTTTGTCTGCAGATGATAGCAATTGCACAAAAAGAGGGCAAAACTTGTGCATGGATTGATGCTGAGGCGTCGTATGATCCACAGTGGGCAGAACAGCTAGGAGTTGATTCTGAAAAGTTAATTTATTCAACAGCTAAAACAGTAAATGATATGGTTGATGTAGCAACTAAACTTATGGAGGCAGATGTTGATTTAATTGTAGTTGATTCTATTTCAGCCTTATTGCCAGCTATATATTTTGAAAAAGACGGTAACGAGTTAAAGGATTTGCAAGACACTAAGCAAATCGGCGCGGAAGCAAAGGATATGACACACGCAGTCAAGATGTTAAATTATGCAAACAAAGATACATTACTTGTTCTCATTTCCCAACAAAGAAACCAATTTGGGTCTATGCATGCCAGCCACATACCTACGGGAGGAATGGCAGTCAAGTTTTTCTCCACCACAGTCGTTAAGCTTTGGTCTTCCGAGGCTGAGGCTAATGCTATCAAAGCTGGCGTTAAAGTTGGCGATAAAATTATTGAGCAAAGAGTCGGACGACCAGTTAATTGGATTGTTGATTACAGCAAAGTATCCCCACCAAATTTATCTGGACAATATGACTTCTACTACCAAGGAGAAATTTTAGGAGTAGATTCCGTAGGAGAAACACTGGATGTTGCAGAGATGTTTGGACTTGTTGAAAAGGGCGGAGCCTGGTATACTATATATGGAGAAAGATTGCAGGGTAGATCTAAAGCAGTTCAACACCTTAGAGACAACCCAGATGTAGTTAAAAAGTTAGTTGAGGAAATTAATGCCAAGTCTTAATGAATTTATTGGGCCTAAGCCAGAAAAAGTATATAAGTCTGAATTAGAAAAAATTGGCGGATCTAAACCATGTTCTAAATGCGAAAAAGATTCTCAAGATGTTTTTTGGGATCCAGTCAACTTAATAATGTCCTGGACTTGTCCAAATGGGCATCCGAATACTTTTAAGGTTAACTAATGTCAGAAAGATCTGAAGCAAAGCGGGACGGTGCCAAACAGCAAAAAAATAGTGGCCGTGGGGACTACCAAAAAGGCGATGCTATTTGGAATGATTTTGTTGTTGATTATAAAGAATATGCTTCATCCATATCCATATCTCAAAAGATATGGGCAAAGGTTTGTACGGATACATTTAAGGTTAGCAGAGAGAAATATCCAGCTTTAAAATTAATTTTAGGTAAAGATAATAATAAAACAAGGCTGGCTGTAATTGAATGGTCGTTATTCGAGCAGCTCGTCAAAGGAGAGAAATGACAGAAGAATATGTTGTAACAGACCCTAATAGGGTTATCACAAAATTTGAGTTAATGCCATACGTCATGGTTTATCGACATGCATTTCATGATATTAATGAAATTTTAGATTGTGTAAAAGATTCCGAAATTAATTCAGAATCTTTCACAATTGATGAAGATTCAGATGAAGATAAGTATAAGTATTTTAGGGCTGGTGGAAAACAAGAAGACGACTACCACGATCTTAATTTTGAGTATAAAAATCAAAATAAATTTTATATAAGAAATTGGAGTGACTGGTACACATTTGGCAAAAAAACAGAAATTAGACCATATCTACATTCTAATAAAGAAACAGAAGAAGATGTAAATTCTATGGTTTTAGAGTATACTCCAGAAGAAGCAAAGCGTTGGCGCAAGGAAAAAGATGTAATTAAACAAATTCAAAAAGCTATGAGCAAAACGCTAGAAGATTACGAGTCATTGTATGAAGCAAAAGATATTTTTCCTAGTTATGTAAATAGTTGGAATATTAATTCAACAACAGACGGCACAGAAAAAGGCCATTGGGACATGAGATCAGAACATTCTGCTGCTGATATATTAAAACATAATGCAGAAACAGACGGAGACTACGCCATTTCTTGGCATACCGATAGACGTGCTAGTACAGAATCTGCTCCAGGAGCTAGGCCAATAATTACTATTACAATTTATTTAAACGATGATTACGAAGGTGGCGAAGTTTCTTATTTAAGAGAAGAAGATAATTCTATTATAACCTACAAGCCCAAGGCTGGGGATATTGTTATTTTCCCTTCAGGCAAACCTTTTTATCATGCTGCTAGAAAAGTGTCCAAAAACAACAAATACTTACTAAGACAATTTGTAACATGGGATTATGTTGGAGATACAGAATGGCTATCTAATCTAGAAAAATATGGAGAGGATAAGTGGCTTGAAATGGAAGCAGAGCGTACGCAAATTGAAGATCGCCAATCTGCAAAGGTAATCATATCTGGAGAAGATTACAAATCAACAGTTTTAAATGGAAGTAACTACATTGTATTCATAAATGGTAACGAGTATTTTGTAGATAAGGCAAATGGTTTACTGAGACCAGAAAACAAAGATCTGGATGTGCTTGGTGGCACCCCGTACCTTTTAAAAGAAGAAAAATATATAGATGGGAGAGATTATGATATCTAGAAATATAATGCCGTTTGTGGATGTATATAGAGATGAGACTCTAGATGTTGAAAAAATTTTGGCTATTGTAAAAAAGGCTGAGGACCCAAAGTATACTTCTCCAGTAATTGAAGGTTTTGACCCATGGATGGATTTTGGCCATACATGCAGGACAAGGGCTTCTTACGCAGAGCAAATGAGAAATAACCCAGGCAATTCAGATTTAATGAACGATCATATATATGTTGTCTCTAAAATAAATAATGTTTTAATGACATGCTATACTGACTATATAAGTAGATGGGTTGACAGCGATAAAATGAAAACATATAATGAACTCGCTGAGCAAAGCAACGGACATAAAACTCCTATATTTAAAAAGCATGTTGATAATTGGGACATATTTCATAGAAAAGGTGATGATTCTGGCTGGCTAGAAACAACAACAGATTTTGTTAAATTTGATGCTGGCCAAGAGAGGGACTACATCTTACATTACCATATTGATGATTGTGATAATGAAAGATCTCCGACTCCTCATTCTATCATAAGCTCCACAATTTATCTTAATGATGATTATCAAAATGGAGAAGTTAGTTTTATTAATGAATTTTATGAAAATGTAATTGAGTATAAGCCTAAAGCTGGGGATATTACCATTTTCCCGTCTTCGTTCCCATTCTTTCATGCTTCAAGACCGCCTATCGGAAAAGATAAATATTTTGCTAGACACTTTTTATCATGGAAATCCAAGGGAAATGAAGAGTGGCATGAACTAGTAGAAAGATACGGCGTGTCTGGAGCATACGACATGCATAGATATTTAAGAAAAGCTGAAGAGCAGGCTGGTATTTATAACAGAGATGTAGTATTGCCAGATACAAATTATTTTGATAGAGTTAGATATAATGGAATACCATTCTTCGCCAAAGAGGTAGTTAGAGTAGACGGTAAGGATTTATAAATGAAAGAAATTTTTTTAACCACGCTTACTGGCGCTGGGGTAGGAGCAGTTTTTGCATTGTTTAAATTACCAGTTCCAGCCCCACCAGTATTTGCAGGAGTTATGGGAATTGTAGGTTTATGGATTGGCTACATGTTAATTGGTAAGGTGATTTAATGATTTCGTTTCTTTTCGGAATACTAGTTGGTTTTGCGATAGGATACCCAATGGGTCTCTGGGCTATTGATTATACAAGGAAGTTTAATGAGCGACAAAAGTAGTCTGGAATTAATTAGCGATATTACAGAATTTAATGATCTTCATGAATACATGAAAGATGAGCAGCTGGATAAAGCATTAGCAATCGTTGTTAAGCTTCTAATGAATCCAGATGTTCCTTCTGCAAAAGCGCCACATCTTATTATTGAGTTGCAGGCTATGTCTACAAAATTTGCTATGTTAGCTGCAGTTTATTCTACAATTGCAAAAGATAAGGCTGGAACTATTAATAATAATAAGAAAAATGTATACTATTCAGCAAAGGAGTCAATAGATAAACTTGTAGATGCTCTCAAGTATATCGTTCGCTATAATGGGTAGAGATATTGTTAATAATTTAAAATTTAAAAAAACTACTGGTGTTTTTAAACCAGAAGCTTTTGGCAAAATGCTAGACGATGCCTATCTTGCGTCTAAGCGTCCAGATCAAGAAATGACTAAAACTTCTTTTAGCCCAAGCTCCTTGGGTTATGGAAGCGGTAATTGTCCCAGGTACTGGTATCTTGCATTTTCTGGCGCATTTTTTGTAGATGATAATGATTCTATAGCTGTTGCGAATATGGCTCAAGGAACACAAGCGCATGAGAGATTACAAAAAATAATTAAAACAATGGGTGTTTTAAAACATGAAGAATTAGAAATTATTAATGAGTATCCACCTATAAGAGGATTTATTGACATAGTTATTGATTGGAACAATACAGAAGTAATTGGAGAAATTAAAACAGCAAAACAGGAATCATGGGATGGGTATCAAGCAAAGATGGCTCCTTCTCCTAACCATCTTTTACAGATATTGACTTACATGAAATTAAGAAATGTTAAAGAGGGATTTTTTATTTATGAAAATAAAAATACCCAGGAGTTATTAATTATTCCTATATTAATGAATGAAAGAAATACAAATATTATTGAGGAATTATTTGTGTGGATGTCTGAAGTTTATGATAATTATTTAAATGGGGATATGCCAATGAGACCATTTACAAAGTCTAGCTATGCCTGTAAATACTGTAAGCTAAAAAAAGATTGCTGGTCTAGAGAGACTGGAACAATTCAAATAGAAGCATATGTTCCCCCAAAATTATGATATGTGCTAACACTGATTGTAAAAAAGATTTTACTCCCAAAACTCATAATCAAAAATACTGTTCAGATGAATGCTGCAGGATTTTTACAAACAAAAGGATTATGGAAAAGTATTATGAGAAAAAGGAAATTCGCGCTGGTAAAATTCGTGCATGCAGGGTATGTAAAGGTCAATTAAGCAGATATAATCAGTCTAATATATGTTATTTATGTGAAAAAAAGAATATAACAAGACATAAAAATATTGTTCTGGAGATTATAGATGAGATTAGCTGACCTTGTTAAAACTACTGCCTCATCTGTTTTAGGCATAGATGCTTCTACAAATTCCGTTGCTTTTTGTTTGTTTGAAAATAATAAGCCTAAAAAATGGGGCAAGATTGAATTCACTGGATCTGATATATACGAAAAAATATACGATGCTAAAATAAAAATGCATGCCATGCTAACTGAACTAAAGTCTGATTATATTGCAATAGAGGGGGCAGTACTTGTCAGATCACCAGATGCTGTGATAAAATTGTCATATGTCTATGGAGTTGTTATTGCTGAGCTTATGTCTACTGGCTCTAAGGTTATTACAATTAGCCCTACCTCGTGGCAGGCGCACATTGGCAACAAAAATCCGACGAAAGATGAGAAGTCTGCAATAAGATTAGCTCATCCAGGTTACGCGGATTCCTGGTACAAAAATAAATTAAGGAATATGCGTAAACAAAGAACTGTAGATTATTTTAATGATAAGTATAGTTTATCATTAGATGATTTTGATGTAGCAGATTCCTTTGGGATAGCATATTACGCAAACGAGGTTTTGACAAAGAGATGAAGTTATACCAAAGCAAGGATTGGCTATATAGAAGATATGTAGTACAACGAAAGACCGTTACAGAAATTGCAGCGGAATGTGGTGTCTCTGCTATGACGATACAGAGATATTTAGACCAATTTGGGTTGATAAAGAGGCGGTAATGTTAGAACCAGTATTTCCAGATTCAAAACAATTTGAATGCCAAGACCTATATTTACTAACAGTAGGAACAGAGGCAGGCAAAGAAATTTGGGCTACCTGCCATGAAATTGCACACATGCTGATTAAGAAGAATATTGCTTATGGCAATTCAGCCCTTGATCCTGTGCGTATATTTTCAAAGGCTGGACCAAGAGAACAGCTCCATGTCCGCATTGATGACAAATTAAATAGACTTATGAAAGGCACAGATTATCCAGGGGACAACGATATTGATGATTTAATCGGATATTTAGTGCTTTTAAAAATAGCAAAATCTCAAGATATTTGATTTTTTAGTCAACTAGGATTATAATATCTACATATGGACATTGAATTAGCTGATCATTTTGATCGCATGAACAAGGTGGTAGAAGAACTTTTAAAAGGTAGCACTCCTACTCAGATTGCCGCTGTAACGGGTTTTAAACGTGCAGAGGTTGTTGGTTATATAGATGAGTGGAAAGAGGTCGTTAGAAGCGATTCTGGGGCTCGTGAGAGGGCAAAAGAGGCTGTTGCTGGTGCAGACCAACACTATGCTATGATAATTAAAGAGGCCTGGAAAACCGTAGAGGATGCTGATCAACAAGGGCAGCTCAATGTAAAAGCAACATCATTAAAGCTGATTGCCGATATAGAGGCTAAAAGAATTGGCATGCTACAACAGGTAGGTCTTTTAGACAACGCAGAGCTTGCGGGACAAATTGCAGAGACTGAAGAAAAGCAAGAAATTTTAGTTGGGATATTAAAAGAAGTCACCTCAGATTGCCCTAAATGTAAAATGGAAGTAGCTAAAAGGCTATCAAGAATTACTGGAACCGTCGAGCCTATTGTGATAGAAAGTGAGTCAATAGATGTTCGATAATTTTGAAAAATTATCTGATGGAATATATGTATTTAAAAATTTTTTATCTGAAGAAGAGTGCAATGGTATTGTAGAAGAACTTGACTCTTATGGGGACTGGATATCAGAAGGATTTGAATCCACAATGTCACGAACAGAACCTTTAAAAAAATTATTTTTTGTAAGATCTAGATTAAATGACTTAGTACCAGATAATTATTATTTAGGGCACAATACATCAGCTGTTAGAATGGTCTCTGGGCAATCCTGGGGTTGTCATGCAGACGTAGATGATTTTGCTGAGGTTATAGAACAGTCTAATAAATATATCGAAGGCCAACCATGTATTGAAAAAGAGTTGTCTATCTATGGGACTGTAGTTTATTTTAATAAATTTATTGGGGGAGAAATTTATTATCCAGACCATAATATTACTTATGCCCCAAACCCAGGCGATTTGGTAATACATAAATCAGATAAGACATGTATTCACGGTGTAAAAGAAGTTCTTTCAGAAAAAAGATATTCTTATAGCAATCATATTTATAAGTTAGTAAAGGTGCCGATTTGAGCAGCTTTGATTTCACAGATTTAATAGATATACTAGACGGAGAAGAGTTTGAAGAGCGTCCCGTAGATCTACGCACATTTGTAACAGACCCAAAATATCTAGGTTTACCCCCTTTATCAGATCATCAATATACACTAATTGAAAAATCTTCACAGATTTATAAAGAGTCGACTCTTATTAAACTTTATGGCGAGTCTGAGGGTCAAAGAATATTTAAACAAACATGTAATGAAGTAATTGCACAATTGGGTAAAGGGTCTGGCAAGGATTACTCTTCTACTATTTCGGTAGCACGTATAGTATATTTACTATTATGTCTGAAAGACCCAGCAGCTTATTATGGCAAGCCTCCTGGAGATACCATAGATATTATTAACATTGCTATAAATGCACAACAGGCTAACAATGTTTTTTTTAAGGGTTTAAAGAATAGAGTAGAGAGATGCCCGTGGTTCATAGGTAAATTTGAACCAAAAGCTTCAGAAATTAAATTTGATAAAAATGTTAACGTATATTCAGGACACTCAGAAAGAGAAGCTTTTGAGGGATACAATGTAATTACCGTAATCCTCGATGAGATTTCTGGTTTTGCCATAGAAAGCACTACTGGGCATGATCAAGCAAAAACTGCGGATGCAATATATGATATGTACCGTGCTTCTGTTATGTCGCGTTTTCCAGATTACGGGAAAGTTATTTTGCTATCTTTTCCCCGTTTTAAAAATGACCCAATTCAAAAATTTTATGAGTCTGTAATTTCAGAAAAAGATACAATTGTAAGAAATAAATTAATTAAATTAGATGATGATCTTCCCGATGGCACAGATGGAAATGAAATAACTGTTGAGTGGGAAGAAGATCATATAGTATCTTATAAGTATCCAAAAACGTTTGCTTTAAAACGACCAACATGGGAAGTAAACCCAACTAAAAAAATTGAAGATTTTAAAATTGATTTTTATAAAAATATGCCAGATGCTTTGGCTAGATTTGCTTGCATGCCACCAGAAATGATCGATGCTTTCTTCAAGTCACGTGAAAAAATTGAAAAAGCTTTTAATAAAACTTATCACGGAGTGGACTCCCTTGGAAGATTAGAGGAGTGGTTTAAGCCAGAAGAAAATAAAAAATATTATATACACGTAGACTTAGCCCAAAAGCACGACCATTGTGCTGTTGCAATGGCTCACGTAGACAAATGGGTAAATGTTCAAGTAACTAATGATTATTCCCAGCCAGCGCCAGTAGTTGTTTTAGATGCAATCAGGTACTGGACGCCAACTCCAGACAAATCTGTTGATTTTACTGAAGTAAAAGACTATATATTGTCTTTAAAAACAAGAGGGTTTAATATAGCACTCTGCACTTTTGACAGGTGGAATTCTCATGACATGATGCAACAGCTAAAACAATATAATATTAATACAGAGACCTTATCAGTAGCTAAAAAACATTATGACGATATGGCGATGGTTGTGCTAGAAGAAAGATTATCTGGACCATTAGTTCCATTATTAATAGATGAGTTGTTGCAGCTTAAAATTATAAGGGACAAGGTTGACCACCCAAGAAAAGGATCTAAAGACTTAGCAGATGCTACATGTGGGGCTATATATAATGCAATTAGTTTAACTGCTCCAGATAGAAATGATGTTATAGATATACATACATACGATAGTTTTAATCGTGACAATAGGATACAGGAAGAAGAGGTCAGACTTAATATGATTAGAGCTCCTAAAATGCCCAAACACCTGTCAGATATACTAGACGGGATGGAAATAATATGAGTGCTTATCAACAAATGGCAAAGCAATGCTTATGTTGTGGTAAACATGTACCGCTACCAACTATTTTAAAAGAATTCAATGGTATTAAATTGTGCCCAACAACATACTATAATGTACTAGAATATATAAAATTATGGGAAGCTATTGGCTCAAGGCCCGCAGGGAGTATTAGAAAACATTTTTCTGAATATGTACAAGAGGTAGCTGAGAGTAGCATTAACAATGCTTTTCCCGAAGATATCCAGTAGAAAAGAGGAATACTTTGTGAAAACAATAAGTCGTTCCGCAAACCCTATTGAAGAATACTCAAAATCATTACACCACGGGCTTGCTAGACAAGGCTACCCTGGAGTCAATAGCATGTCATTTAATTGTGATGAATTGACTAATATCCATAACGGGAAACATATTTTGTTTTCTGGGTGCTCTAACACATATGGAGTGGGATTAGAAAAAGAAGAAACTTGGGCATATTTAACATATTTAAAATTAAATAATATAGAAAAATGTTCAGGGTTTTTTAATATAGCATCTCCTGGGTATTCAATTATAAACATAGTAATAGATATATTTAGATATTGTAATGATTATGGAAATCCAGATGTTATTTTTATCAATTTACCAGATCAGATTAGAACCATTGAATTTATGCAAGTCTCAGACATGAAAGGCGGATTTAAACCAGGAATAGGTTTAAAACATGGAGACGAATCAATTATAAATGAAACAAAATTTTTAAATTACAATTTATATTCAATGTTAGAAAGTTTTTGTAAAGCAAGTAACATATCACTATATTCATTTAGTTGGGATAATTGGGAAGGCAAAGATTCAGAAAATAATACTGGGATATTATTTGAAAACTTAAAACTAGAAACATTCCATAACCTAAAGTATTTTGAAATGGCTGATAGGTTATTTGAGTATAGCAAAATAAATAAAGATCCCTACTTTGAAAGGGCTAGAGATGGTTCCCATTTTGGAACTGGGTATCATTTTGTGTGGTCAGATTTTATTTTTGATAGGTATCTAAATGATAGAAAGCATTAAAAAATTTTTTTATAGAAAAAGATTAAAAAGAAATGATAAAAAAAGAAAATTTATCTATTGATATTTTTTCACATATAAGATAGAATATGTTTATCGGGCACCAGTAGCCAAGTTGGTTAAGGCCCCGAACTCATAATTCGGTCATCATAGGTTCAAGTCCTATCTGGTGTACAACGGGAGGTAAAATGAACGAAGAAGAATATTCTGATAGGCTACATGAATTATTAGAATTAGGGGTCATTACCGTAGAAGGAGTAGATCCTCAAGGAGAAATAGTTTATGCTCTTCACGAAGAAAAAGCTAGAGAGCTGGCTCCAGATTTATGGGAATCACATGAAAGATGGATTGATGATTCATTGATAGATCTGTATCAAAAGGGTCTGGCGGAAATAGAATATGACGAAGATTTAAACGCCACAATTAATTTTTCAGACGAAGGTTTTGAGTTAGCAAAGTCTTTGGGGATTATCCCAATTGAAATGCCAGATACAGATATCCCAAATGATTAAGTTAAAATATTTTTTTTATAAAATTTATTTAAAAATTAGAAAAATTTTTAAAAAAGATAACGATAGGTTTATATATTGATTATTTTAGGAATTAATGAAACGTCTCACGACGCTTCGGTATCTCTTATCAAAGACGGAGAGATATTGTTTGCTGGGCATGCAGAAAGATACAGTAAAGAAAAAAACGATTGGTACAACAATAAAGATATTTATTTAGATATGCTTAATTATGGCACTCCAACACACATTGCTTATTATGAACATCCGCAACTTAAGCGATCAAGAATTTTATTAAAGGGTGGTGCCTCAGATTGGAAGCCAAGCATTCCAATGGACCTTCCAGTAAAATATTTTAATCACCACTATTCACACGCATGTGCAGGGTATTATACAAGTAAATTTAATGATGCAGTCGTAGTTGTCCTTGATGCTATAGGAGAATACAATACTTCAACCATATGGGTTGGCGAGGGAGAAAAAATTAAGCTTGTTAAAAAGTTTAATTACCCATTTAGTTTTGGGTTGTTTTATTCTGCTTTTACTAAACTAATTGGCTTAATGCCAAACCAAGAAGAGTATATCATGATGGGGATGGCTGCCTATGGGGACCCAAATAAATATTATAGCAGGGTGGACGAGTACTTCCCATCTATGCAATATCAAAAATATAATTTTCATAAAGGCATAAGCGATTGGGGTTCAGTTGAATCAGATCAAGATAAGTTCGATATTGCTGCAGCAGTTCAAAAGGTGTATCAGTTAAGACTAAATGAATTCATGCATTACGCAAAAGCAAAAACTGGAAAACAAAATCTTGTATTTATGGGAGGGTGTGCCTTAAATTCTTCTGCAAACACAAACCTATGGAATATATTTGAAAATGTTTGGATAATGCCGAACCCAGGAGATGCTGGCAGCTCCCTGGGTGCTGCAGCAGCGCTGTATGGAAAGCACATTAATTGGAGGACCCCGTATCTTGGACATGATCTTGGCGGTGAATACCCAGTTGAAAAGATTGTAGATACAATTCTAAAGGATGGCATTGTTGCGGTTGCAACAGGTAGAGCAGAATATGGTCCACGTGCATTAGGAAATAGATCTATTCTTGCAGACCCAAGAGATCCATATATTAAAAATAAAGTAAATAAAATTAAACAGAGAGAGCTATTCAGGCCATTTGCGCCAGTTGTTCTAGAAGAATATGCATCTAAATGGTTTGACATGGATTTTTCTAGCCCATATATGCAATATACAGTAAAGTGTTTACAGCCAGAAAAAATTCCTTCGGTTGTTCATAAAGATGGAACATCTAGAGTTCAAACAATTAATAAGTATCAGCATAGAGGACTATGGAGAACAGTTAATAAAT